>ERZ778019.335-NODE-335-length-98224-cov-26.620267_pt1 | contig 98224 bp, 79 predicted proteins | sample MGYA00375749_ERZ778019 | MGnify/ENA primary metagenome ERZ778019 (study PRJEB29350, sample SAMN05389821) | bioreactor metagenome | isolation source: Ammonium sulfate bioreactor | place: South Africa: University of Cape Town | collected 2014-03-17 ... | reverse complement strand
TCCAAGAGCGGTTAAAGCCTTTTTGGACATTCTTTGATTTATGTCCAACCTTCAATTATTTGCATGTTTCGAGCTTTGGCCGCCGCCACAACCGCATCAATCCGGGCCAGTTCGGTCTGGTTCAAATCACCCCAGAGAGCCGGTTGGACCCGCTCCCATAAAAAAGGTAACCTGATTAATTTCAAACCTTTGCTGTTATAGTAATCAAGTTCGGCAGTCGTGGGATAGGTGTAATCAACCCCATAGGCGCCCGGAATTTTTTCGGAAGTAAATTCGGCCCCCGCAAGGTTAACACCCCGCAGGAAACCCTGGGAATTTACCGGAGCCGAGGGATTAACCTGGGTTGGGGCTACGGGACTGCTGGTTCCGGTGGTGACATTAAAAGATACCGCAGCATCATTCCAGGCTTTTTGCTGCCAGTCAGGAGTGAATATCCCCACTTTGAGCTTGTAAGGACCAGCCACAGTGGGCGTCATATTCCAGGTAACACTCTGGGTTACACCAGCCGTGAGGTTGCGAGCTTCATAATACTGGTAGGCTTTGACGTTCTGGCTATTATAAAGTTCCATGTCCAGGATGTAGCTACCTGAAACCGCCACCCCAAAAGTCCCGGCCAGTTGCAGGTTGGAATTGGCAACCGGATTGGCCGAAACCAGTTTACCCCCGGTTTGCCAGGTGGTTGCCGGGGCTGCAACGGACGGCGCAACCAGGTTTACAGAAGCGGACCCATCATTCCAGCTAAACAGGGTTTTCCAATCGAGACTGAACAACCCCTGCTTGACAGTATATTTCCCGGCGGCCAACCCTGCTGTCTGCAAGGTATAGCTCCTGTTGATAGATTGTCCTGCGTTCAAGGTAAAAGCCTCGGAAAATTGGGCAACTTTGGCCCCAGTAACCCCGGAAAATACCTCCGTATCAAGCATATAAGCTGCCGGGTTACCCCCGGTCGGGGCATTAAAAGTTACATTGACAGCCAGGGGTTGGCCCAGGACCGGGTTTCCGCTGACCGACGCCGGGCCCTGGTTGAGGGTGGCTGCGTTAGTAAAATGGGGAACAATTGTTACTAATAAAGATAAAAAGATAAATAAAACACTCACACTCTTAAAAATAGCCTTATAACGGGCCATAACAAAAAACCTCCATGCTAGGCAGGCAGAAAACAGACAGCGTCAACTGCATAAAACTGCTAATTATAATCAAGAAGGGTAAAAATTGACTGAACCAACCCTGGTAAATGGTGTCAATTCAAACGAGCAGATATTAGAAGGATTTGGGCGGGATGTAAACTAGGACCAAACAATTTGTATTCTGGAAACCTTTATTTCAGGCAAAATAACTTACGGGCGTATTTTAGCAAATCAACATTACAAAAAGATTACGAAAGCCTTGAATCGGGGTCCTGTATCAATCTTTTAAGGTCAGTAATAAGTACTACGGCCTCATACATGACCATAAGACCCGCATATTTACCGGCGGGTTTTTGCAAGGTAGAATATAAACAATACCCACCTGAGCCACCTTTCAAACCCTTGCAGGTGGGGCAGGTAGCTTATTGAAAATCGAAATTTCGGGATTAACCAACGAGTAGTAATTATGGAAAACCGAAAACGCACTAAGATTTTACTGGCAATTGTAGGAATTGGGATAATTATCCTGGCCGGGCTGGGTGGGTTCTGGTGGTCTAATTCTACAAAACAACCTTCGCCTCAAACCCGAACCTCTGCCCGGGTTACTTCCCAGGATAACAAAGTAGTTGGAATCCAGGCCACCGCCACACCCCACGAAATCGCCTCCACCCTCGGTGACACCCTCTTTGGCTACGGTTATATCGTGACGGTTGACGATACCGACCATTCCGATATTTTTAACGACCAGTTCGTTGCCAGCGAAAACCACACCATGCATGCTTATCATGTCGTTATGGAGAGCAATTCCCCAGGTGGAATCGAGGTTAACCCGCGTTACTGGCGGCTCTTTGACAGCCAGAACCCCGCTTACCCCGAAATTTTCGCCGGAAAAGACCCATCTCTCCCTACAACCAAAGTTTTACCCAGGGGTGAAAAGCAACAGGGCTGGCTGACCTTTGAAATCCCCAAAGGGGCTAATCATTTCCGGCTGGCCTACGACATTCCAAACATTTCTCAAAAAGCCAGCTTTGTATTTGATGTCGGTTAGGTAACGGCTAGTTTTCCTCAAGGAACTTGCGGATAGCCCGGACGACGAGTTTGTGGTCTTCCTCCTGGGGCAGGCCGGAAACGGTCAGGGTGCCGACCATCCCCACGTTTCGGATAATAATCGGGAAACTCCCCCCGTGCGCGGCAAACTCCGCCGGGTCGAGCAAGGCTTTTTCCGCCATGGTGGTATTTTGGCGTTTGTAATGTATGCCCATGTAGAAGGAGCTATGGCCGAAGCGGTTGACGGTTCGGACTTTACGTTTAATCCATTCGTCGTTATCGCTGGAAGTGCCGGGCCTGGCGGCATGAAATAGCTGCTGGCCGTGGCGGATAATATCAACCGTAATGGCAAGGCCATCCTGCCGGGCCAGTTCAATCACCAGTTGGCCAAGGGTATAGGCGTCGTCATTGGTAAAGTGGGTGAACTGCAAATCGGTTTCTTGCTGGCGCAGGTCATCCAGAAGCCGGTTATAATCAACGGCGTTGTTTTCCATTTTTTCTCCTGTTTTCTTACCTTGAATGGAATCGGTTTTTTAGTTCAAATTCTCTGGTATCATATAGTATAAATGGTTATAAGGCCACCAACTTTCTTTTTAAGTTCTGTAAGGTAAAGGGGAAAAACTTAAAGGGTCGTGAGTATATTTAAAGCAAATTTGTCGCAAGGTTCGCAGGAACTTTTTTTGAAAAAAGTGCTCCAGGTCGTCGTCTACGCCGGGGAGGTAATGCTGCGAAGTGGGGCCGAAACCTCGCGGGTCGAAGAAACAATTGACCACCTGACACGGGCTTTTGGCGTGACCGACTCGAACAACCTGGTGACCCCGACCGGGATTTTTGTTTCAATAAACAGCGACACTCACGATTTGCCCTTGACCCTGGTGCGGCGGGTGCGGGGCCGCTCCTTAAACCTGAGCCGGTTAGCCGCCGTCAACGACCTTTCGCGCCGGGCCGAAGTGGGCCACTTAAGCCCGGACGAGGTTCTGGGCGAAATCCAACAAATTGACGGCAAACCGGACCCCTATCCCTTCTGGCTCTGGCTGGCCGCCGGGGCCGCTACCGCCGCCGGGGTAACGGTGTTGCTGGGTGGGAGTGTCCTCGATTCGGCCATAACCCTGGTCAGCGCCTTGCTAGTCCAGCTCTGGATGTGGGCGCTGGCCCGTTTCAATATCCCTCGCATCTTTGGCGAATTCAGCGGCGCGACCATCGCGACAGCCCTGGCTTTATTCAGTAGCTGGCTGGGCTGGTCGATTCACGAAACGCTGGTTATCGCGGGCGGGATAATAATGCTGGTGCCGGGGGCGGCGTTGCTGGCAAGCGTCCAGGATGGAATTGCAGGTGACTTGCTAAGCAGCGGTTCGCGGGTGCTGGAAACCTTGCTCAAAGGTACGGCGGTAGCGGGCGGGGCCGGGTTGGCCCTCAAAGTGGCCGAGACCCTGAATTTCCGGGCCTCCCTGGAAACCACACCAGGCGAAATCTGGCAAATCCCTATTCAGGTGGCGGCGGCGGTCATAGCTTCGGCCTGTTACGCGGTGGTCTACCACACCCCGAAAAGGTCAATTATTGGGGCAGGCTTGACGGGCGGGTTCGGCTGGTTAATCTACCTGTTAGCCCTTCCAGCCAGCAATTCGTCCCTGATAAGTACCTTCCTGGGGGCTTTTGGGGCGGGCCTGTTTAGCTGGTGGATGGCCCGTATTCGCCATACCCCAACCACCCTTTACGCCCTACCGGGAGTGCTGCCGCTTTTACCCGGTCTGAGCATCTATGGCGGGATGCTGGCTTTATCCCAGAACCGCAGCAATGATGGAATCTTGCAACTGATAACCGCCACCTTCCTGGGTGGAGCTATCGCGGCAGGGGTGGCTTTGAGCAATTCTATCCTGGCCCAAATCCGGCGAATCCTTCCCCTTAAACAAAAGAGCTATTAAGATTCCTGGCGGCTGGTATAGAATAGAATAATTGCTTTTTACCCCGATGAGGATTAGAATCAAGTTACCTGTATATAAATTTTTGGAATTGAGCCTTTTCCCGCCTTTTTGAGGGTTGGAAAAGACTTCTGGACGGCAATCGAGCCGGTCTTTGGTAGAGAATGCTCAGTGTCGAGCGTTAAGGAGTGGTTTTATGAAAAGCGATGAAGTTTTGATTGCCGGGTCTACCCGGTTGCCGACCGGGAAATTCCTGGGTTCTTTGAGCGGGTTTACGGCTCCTCAACTTGGGGCCATCGCCATCCGGGAAGCGGTCAAACGGGCCAATATTAAGCCTGAAACCGTGGAAGAAGTGATTATGGGGAACGTGGTCCAGGCCGGTATCGGACAGGCCCCGGCCCGCCAGGCGGCGATTTTCGGCGGACTGCCCGATTCGGTCCCGGCCCTGACCATCAACAAGGTTTGCGGGAGCGGCCTTAAAGCCGTAATGCTTGCCGCTAACTCGATTAAGGCCGGGGAAAGCGACGTGATTGTAGCCGGGGGTATGGAGAGCATGAGCAAGGCCCCTTACCTGCTGGATAACGCCCGTTCCGGTTACCGGATGGGCAACGGCCAGATGATTGACTCGGTAATTCACGACGGCCTCTGGTGTGCCTTTGAAAATCACCACATGGGGGTTAGCGCCGAAATTATCGCCGAAAAATTCGACATCAGCCGCGAATCCCAGGACGAACTGGCCTATCACAGCCACCACAAGGCGGTCCAGGCGATTGAGCGGGGCGACTTTAAGCGAGAAATCGTGCCGGTGGAAATCAAGTTGAAAAAGAGCGTGACTGTTTTTGATACGGACGAACCGGTCCGGCCCGATACCAACCTGGATAGCCTGAGCCGCCTGGCCCCGGTCTTTAAACCGGATGGCGGGGTCGTGACTGCCGGAAACGCACCAGGTCTGAGTGATGGGGCCAGCGCAATGGTGGTGCTTAGCCGGGCCGCCGCCGAAAGACACGGCGTGACCCCGCAAGCCCGCGTGACCGGCTATGCCTCGGCTGCCCTTGAGCCGAAATATATCTTCGCTGCACCGCCTCTGGCTGTCAAAAAGCTGTTGGAGCAGACCGGGATGCAACTGGGCGACTTCGACCTGTTCGAAGTCAACGAGGCTTTCGCGGCCCAGGTGCTTGCAAACGCCAAAGAACTCAAAATGGACCTGAACAAAGTAAACGTGCGGGGTGGGGCCATTGCCCTCGGCCACCCAATAGGGGCCAGCGGGGCAAAAATTCTGACGACCCTTATTCACGCCTTACAGGATACGGGCGGCAAACGCGGCCTGGTAACGTTGTGCCTGGGTGGGGGCGGGGCGGTCGCGCTTAGCATCGAACTGGTTTAGTCTGAACCCAAAATCACCCGGTTTAAGTCTAAAAAGCCGGGTGTTCAACCTTTAATGCTTCTGAAAGCCGGAAATCCTAACAAAATTGGGTTCCCGGCTCATTTTTTGAAAAATTACTTCCGTATAAAGTGATATATGTTATAATTACCCGGTTGAAACCAGGATATAATAATCCTGGCGTTGTTGTATTGAACCGCCTGAAGACGGAGGAAAGGTTTCTACCTACTCAATGCCTGCTGTTACAAATAAGAAATATTTGAAATTTACCGCCCTTGGTCTGGGCATGCTGATTTTATCGGCGCTACTGGTCGCCTGTGGTGGGACGGCGGATACGAACTACGATTTATTCGTCCCTTCGTCGCTCACGGCTGTACCTGCCGCTGCAAGTAACAACGATTTTAGAAACGCCGTTCTCTTACCCAACCGGACCGATATTGTCGAGCAGAATGTCAATGTATATAAGACCAGCCAGAGTCTGGCCGATTTACAGACAAGCTATAATACCGAAATGACAAAACGGGGCTGGACCAACGTTTCCACCAGCATCTTAAAAAGTGATGAACTTGGCAATAATGGTGTAGTGCTGGCTTTTGAGAAGGCTTTACCCGATGCAAGCAAAAAACGTGTAGTTGGGGTTATCTTGTTAGGCCCGGACGCAAAGGCGACCTGGCTGACTACCTTCCGAGATAACGGCACCCTCCCTAAGGACCAGAACGTTGTAATCGCTATTGAGGGCGGAACCGCGCCTATACCGACCCCTAACGCGGCTCCGACAGCCACCCCCGCCAGTTAGGCTTTAAGTTCGTAGCCTGGCGGCCTGTTATTCGCTCATGGGGGAACGGCCCAATCGTATTAATTATTTTGAATTACTAAGCAAAGTAATAAAACACGCTGATTAGACCCGACTTAAAAGGAGTATCTCTATGAGCAATAACTACGGCAATTATGGGGGAAACAATTATCCCCCGCAGGATGGACAAGGCCAGGGGGGTTACGGCCAGCCGCAGGGTCAGGGTGGCTATGGACAACCGCAAGGTGGGTACGGTCAACCGACCGGAGGGTACGGTCAACCCCAGGGCCAGGGGGGTTACGGCCAGCCTCAACCGGGCGGGTATAACCAGCCTTCTGGCGGTTACAATCAGCCTCAGGGTGTCTATGGTCAGCCCCAGGGACAGCCGAATTACGGCCAGCCCGGTAACTACCAGCCGACCCAGGTCCAGCAGTACGGCTATGGCAGCGGCGGCCCGGTTCCTCCAGCGAAACCCCCGCGCTCGAATACTCCTTTAATCCTGGTCGGGGTCGGCATACTGGCCCTGGTCATCGTCGGTGTGGTGGCGTTCCTGGTCCTTGGCAATAAAGGCTCGAACCCGACCACTACCGGCACACCCCAGGCGGCGGTAAGCGCCACCGCCGGGACCGGCACGACCGCTGCCGTAAATAATCCCGCCGCGACTACTCCGGCAGTCAGCACTACCGTGGCGGCTTTACCGACAGCAACCTCTGCACCCCAGCAAACGACTGCCGGGAATAATCTACCGACCGTAGGCGCTTCGACAACGGCTGCGGCGGCCACCACCAAGGCGGCAGTTCCGACCACTAAAGCCCCGGTCCCGACTACCAAAGCGGCTTCTGTTCCAACCACAAAGGCAGGTGGTACCACTACCGGGTCCGGCCTACCGACCTATCCTAGCTCAAAGGAAATTCAACTTCCGGCCAGCGTGGAAACTCAGTTTGCGGCGGGCCTGGCTTCGCTCCCGAACTCTGAAATAAAGGCCTACGAAAGCGCCGACGACCCGGACACCATCAAAGAGTTTTTCGCGACTGAATTGCCGAAAGATGGCTGGCTTGATGCCACTTCGGCGGCGGCGGGCTCCATCTCCAACAGCGACGACCTGGATAAAATCACCAGCGCGGGCGGTTGGTACGAGGTCTTTGTCAATACTTCAACTTCGCAAGTCGCGGTGCTGATGTTGTTGCCTGGCTCGGAGGTTGGCCCGGAATTGGGAACCAGCTCGGATAACAACGTTTTGCTGGTGATTACCGCTAACCCGTAATTTGCAACTCAGGTTTGGGGAGCGTTCTTTAACCGGAACGCTCCTACTGCTTTTAAATCTTATTGCTCACTTTTAAAGTTTTCTAAATTTTTTACCGGTCAAAAGCTAATTTGAGCCAATTGCCCCAGTCCGCCCGTTTAAGATTCTTCTCCCTCCTTCCCGGTATTCTACTGGGATTGTTCATAATCCTGTACATAATTGCGATAAGCCTCTTACACGCCATCCGGTTAGCCCACTTCATGGATGGTTTCGACCTGGCCTTTTACCAGCAAGCCATTTGGAATACCAGCCAGGGCCGCTTCTTGCAGGTCTCCGCCACCGACTTTAGCGGCTCCCTCCTGGGTACGGATGTTATCTTGATTTATGCCCTGATGGCCCCTTTTTACCTGGTAGCGCCCTCGCCAATGACCTTATTGGTAGTGGAGACGGTCGTAGTGGCGCTGGGAGCCATCCCGGTATATTTCCTGGCGCGAGAACGTATCGGGAGCGCCTGGGCCGGGCTGAGCCTGGGACTGGTCTACCTGTTATTGCCGGTGGTCGAGAACGGGAACCTTTACGAGTTGCGGGAACGCCCCATGGCTGGGTCGTTCCTGCTATGGGCCTTCTGGTTCTGGTACAGGCGGAAACTAGCCTGGTTTATTATTTTCGCGGCCCTGGCGCTGTGCTGCCGCCCTGAAAATGGATTCGTGCTTGTGATGCTTGGGGTCTACGGCTGGCTGGCCGACCGCCAGGCTCGCCGCAAAGGGAAACCCCAGGACCGGGTGATGGAGCGGCGGTTTATCTGGACACCAATTATCCTGGGGATTGCCTGGTTTGGAGCGGCTTTGCTGGTCATCCGGGCCGCTACTACGGGCGGGAGTTTCGCGTTGGGCAGCACCTTCGCGGGGGGGTCGCCTGTTTCGGCCCTCTTTACACCCTTCGTGGACCCGGTCAAGGGATTCCAGCAGCTTTTTCCAAACGGTGACATTCTGCTCGGCAAGTTGTTATATATACCGCTACTGCTACTGCCCCTGGCTTTTTTGCCGTTATGGCGTCCTTTACCGCTTTTGATGGCTCTGCCCCCGGTGGGTTTAAACCTGCTGGCGGCCCAGAACCGGAGTATCCAGTGGGACGCCTTAGACTATCATTACCAGCCTTCGGTGATACCCTGGCTGCTGGTGGCGACCATTTTCGCGCTGGCGGCTTTCAAGGAGAACCCGCCCGGCCTCTTTAAAAGCCTGGGAAACCGTCTTATCCCGGCCCTGTGCGCGGTACTGGTAGGGCTGGTTATAATAATAAACCTGTGGGTGAATATTGCCCCACCCGATGCCGCGTACTGGCCTCGCGTGTCTAACGGTTGGGGTCGGATTTTGCGGGCGAAAGAGGATGGGCGCTGGGCCAGTGGCAAAGCCCTTTTAAGCCAGGTGCCGGACGACGCTCCCCTGGCAATCTCGAATACCTGGGCGCCTTACGTCAAGACCCGGCAGGGGTTGTGGTTGTGGCTGAAACGGCCTCTTTATTCACTCCACCCCGACCAGGATGCTCGCTATATCTTCGCGGACGTCCGCGACCCCAAATCAGAGGAAGCCATAATGGTAAACGAAGTGCTGGCGACCGGGAAATGGCGCAAGCAAGACGAAGCGGCGGGCTATGTGCTACTGGTGCGGACGAGTGGCAGCTAGAAGTTGGTAAAATACCGGGGAATTTTATAAAATGGACAACACGAACTCTTCACCAAAAATCGAAACGGTCCTGGTAGCCTTAACCCAGATGACCTTTGACAGGCTGGAAAAACGAACCGGGGACCTGGAAGAATCAGGGGAAATGGAAACAGGTGAGCCGGATTTTTGGGAACAGGCTCAATACCGGTGGGAAATGGCCGGGGCCCTGGTCGAGGCATTGCGGGCCAGCGGTCGAACCGCCGAGATTGTCCGTCTGCCCCAGCGAAGTTTCATCCCCCGTGATATTTCCAAAGCGGCGTTCGCCTGGCGGTTGGTGGACCTCAAGGAAAGTAACGGGCGACCTATAGATCTGGTGGTTTGCCTCGATTTCCCGGCCTGGTCGTTGCAGCACCCGGCCAAGTGCTGCTGGCTGACTTCGCTCCCAAATTTTGTAACAAGGTCACGCAGCATGGTTTCGCCAGGCGACTACCCTTCCGGCCATTCACACAAGCCGATTTCCCTCACCCGGAGCGACCGTCAGGCGGAGGATGCCAAGGCTATCGCGGGTCTCCTTCAAGCCGAAAGGCGCGGGCTGGCGGAAAGTCGCCGGGTACTGGCCGCGACCCGTCCCCTGGCCGAGGAACTGGCCCGGCGTGGTTTGCAGGTCGAATATATCCCGGTCCCGCCCGACCTGTCTGTAGGACCAACCGACCCGCTCTGGCAGGCCGCCCTTAAACGCTTGCTAAAAGAGCCGGTTTAAGTTATTGGTAAAGTCTAGAAGATAAACGCAATGAATATTAACCAGGAAGAAAATTCTCCCGCTTTCACACCGCAAAATGCCAAAAATGCGGCCGCACCAATTCCCTTTATTCTGAAAGTGTTAGGGTTAATTTTGCTGGTCGTAGGGTTTGCCGGGCCGTGGGTTTACGGGCCAATTGGCAAATCGAACGATTGGGGCTGGCAACCGGTCTGGGGTATGCTGCTTTCTTTCTGGGGCTTAAACCTTGTTATCATTTTCGCGGCGATTAGCTGCTTTTGCTATGTAGAGCTTTACTACCGCCTCGGTAGACCGCCCCTTTCAGCCCTTTTGAAGTGGATAGGCGGGTTCCTGGGGCTGGTAATTGTTTTACCATTGTTAGCCTGGACGATTGTGGACCAGAGCGGGCGCAGCCCCAACCGGTTAAATCCCGACGGCAGCCTGGGCTGGGGCGTCTGGTTAGCCCTGGTGGGACTGGTGGCGCTGGTCGTCGGGTTGCGGCTACAGATAAATCAGGTTCGTAAAATGTCGGACGTTGAACCAAACAACGTTGAACGTTGAACGTGCTTTAGGACCATCTTTTCAACTCTTGGTGCTCATCTTGCTTCCTTTCCTGGTATTCTCAATTTTACGTCCAACGTTGTCACATTCCCTTTATGGGCATACGTTCAACGCCCCCGTTAATAAAATCGTAAGGTTTGTAACTCCCTGGTAACCACTAAGAACTAAAATAATACCGGGCCTTCAAAGGTCCCTGGTATTTTCTTTAAAAAGTTTTAAAGGCTTGAAAAATTTCTTTTGAAGGTGTGAATAATGGTTGCGTTGGATGACATCTTACCCGATAATAAAAATATGACCGAAACCCAAAAAATTTTAGTAGTGGACGATGAGAGCAACATCCTGGACGTGCTGGAGTTGTATTTGTTGCGCGAAGGTTTTCAGGTTATCCGTGCCAGCGATGGACAGGTCGCCCTCCGTCTGTTCAACGAAAGTCAGCCTGACCTGGTAATTCTTGACCTGATGCTGCCCAAAGTGGAAGGTTTGAGCGTCCTTAAACATATCCGGCAGCAAACCTCTACTTTGCCGGTGCTGCTTTTGACCGCTAAAAGCCAGGAAGACGACAAACTGGCCGGGTTCGCCAGCGGGGCCGATGATTATGTGACCAAACCTTTCAGTCCACGCGAACTTGTAGCTAGAGTTAAGGTGGCCCTTCGCCGGAACCAGGAAGCCCAGAAAGGCTCAGGAAAAACCACGCCCAAAGATGAAGTCATAAATCTTGAGGGCCTTTATGTCAACCGGACTGCTCGCAAGGTCGAGGTGAACGGCAAACCGGTCGAACTTACCGCCAAAGAGTTTGATTTGCTCTGGTTCCTGGCAACCAACCAGGGACAGGTCTTTAGCCGCGAGCAGTTACTTGACAGGGTCTGGGATTATTCCTTCTTCGGTGAGATGAGTACGGTCACGGTCCATATCCGGCGGTTGCGGGAGAAAGTCGAAGCCGACCCCATGCGACCCCGCCACATCAAGACGGTCTGGGGAGTTGGTTACAAATTCGAGCAATAGCGATTATGATTAACAGCGCACGTAAAAATCAGTTTTCGCTCCTAAAAATTGGTGGCCTTATCTTACTGGGAGTCGTTGTGGCGGCCCTGGTGACAGTCGGACTGGCCGCTTTGTGGATGCAAGCCCCTTCTAAAGACCTACTGGCTCTGTTTATCTACCTGCTGGTGAGCGGGGGTATTTCGGCGGGGCTTGTGCTGGCCTGGCTTACTTTTAGCCAGCGCCTGGTGGGTCTACGGTTTCAACTGACCGTCGCCTATCTTACCGGGGCGACTATCACCTTTATCAATATCCTGGTTACGGGCAAACTGATGTTCCTCAGCCCGCACGACCTGACCCTCCTTTTGATGTTGCTGGTTTTCTCCGGGGCTATCGTCCTATTTTTCGCTATCTTTCTTTCAAAACAACTGGTCCTTCCGGTCGCGGAAATGACCACCAAAGCGGCAGAACTGGCGAAAGGTAACTTTTCGGCCAGGGTCAAACCGAGCGGGTCGGCGGAACTGGCCCACCTGGCGGACGCTTTTAACCAGATGGCCGGGCAACTCGAACACTCTTTCAGGGTCCAGCAGGAAATGGAAAACTCGCGCAAAGAACTGGTCGCGGCTATCTCCCACGATTTAAGGACGCCCCTGGCCTCTCTGCGGCTTATGACCGAGGCAGTCAGCGATGGCGTGGCCGACGAGCACCAGGCCGCGATTTTCCTAGAACGGATGCGGGGCGAAGTCCAGTACATGACCACCCTGATTGACGACCTGTTCGAGCTTTCGAGCCTGGAAGCGGGAGCCGTCAAGCTAAATTTGGAGCGGGGCACCCTGGCCGACCTGATTTCGGATACGCTGGAAAGTTTGCAGGGCCAGGCTCACCAGAAGGACCAGACCCTTGCCGGGGAAATCCAGGGTGAATTGCCCGAAATAGCTTTTGATTCCCACCAGGTCCAACGGGTCTTGAATAACCTGGTCGGAAATGCCATCCGGTATACCTCGCCTGGTGGCGCGATTCACGTCCAGGCTGGAAAAAAAGGTGGTAAGGTGCTGGTGCGGGTCAAGGATAACGGGGAAGGTATTCCATTAGTGGACCAGGACCGGATTTTTGAACCGTTTTACCGGGGCGAACGAAGCCGGGGCCGCGAACATGGCGGGACCGGGCTGGGGTTGGCTATAGCTAAACGGTTGGTGGAAGCCCATCACGGGCGTATCTGGGTCGAGAGCAAGGAAGGCCAGGGCAGTACTTTTTCCTTCGAGCTACCGATAGTTAATTAACGGTTACAGCGTTTGGCAAATAGACCTGGAAGGTTGCGCCCTGACCCGGTTGGCTGGCAACTTTAATTCTCCCCCGGTGCATTTCGACAATTTCGTGAGCGATGGATAGTCCAAGACCGCTCCCGCCATTGGAATTAGTCCGTGATATATCGGCCTTATAGAACCTCTCGAAAATGTGGGACTGCGCTTCTTCAGAAATACCAATCCCCGAATCCCGGATCGAAAACTCTATTATCTCGGCCTTATCGTGTAGTTCCAGGCAAATCCGCCCCCCTTCCGGGGTAAACTTCAAACTATTGTGAATCAGGTTCAGCCAGACCTGGCTCAACAAATCCTCGTCAGCGGTAACCTCCACCTCGTTCAAAACCACGTCCATATCTATATCTTTGCCGGACCATTGCGGTTCACAGGCCAGGACCAGGCGGCGAATCTGCCGGTCCAGGCGGTAGGGTTTGGGCTCGAATTTGACCGAACGCGCTTCCAGGGAGGCCAGTTTTAACAGGTTTTCGGCTATGCGGGAGAGGCGGGTACTTTCCACCTCGATGATTTCGAGGTAATGTTTTCGTTCGACCGGGGATAAGGTGTCGCTTTGGAGGGCCTGGGCAAACCCTTTTATAGAAGTAAGCGGGGTCTGAATTTCGTGAGATACGTTCGAGATAAACTCCCGGCGCATGGTCTCCATTTTGTTTAATTCAGTTGCCATGTTGTTGACGCTTTTAGTCAATTCCCCCCAGATTCCGTTATGTTCGGCCTGCTTTTCGTCAAGCCCAACATTAAAATTCCCCTTGGAGATTTTATTTATGGCTTCCAGGATGGGCTCGTAGACGTTCCTTTCAGGGTTGAAAATGCGTGAGAACAAAAACATCGAGAAAAAGCAAAAAATAAATCCGAGCATCGCGTTTATAAGTTGAACCAGAAGGGCCGGGAGCTCAATATGGAAAATGTTGTGATAAGCAAAGTCGGTAAGTAAATATGTGACCACCGAGACGGCGGTAACATAAATAAATATCATAGTGATAAATCCAAGCACGACCCATTTTTGTTTGGTGGTAAGCACCTGGCCTCGGTTTCTTGGTTCTTTACCGGCCTGGTTTCCTTTTTGCTCGTCTTTATCTTTCTTTACTTTTTTCATGCTACTACCTCAACTCGATAGCCCAGCCCTCGAATAGTTTTTATCCGAAAGGCAAACTTGTCTTCGGGGAAACGCTCCCGCAAACGGTTGATATGCACGTCCAGGGTGCGCTCGTTCCCCTCAAAATTGTAGCCCCAGATGTCCTCGATTAACTGGTCGCGGGAGAAGGTCTTACCGGGATAACTTGCCAGTTTGAAAAGGAGTTCGAACTCTTTCAAAGGCAGAGTATAATTTTCCCCGGCGGCTTTTACTTCGAAAGTCTTCTGGTTCATGGCAAGCTCGCCCACCTGGACCGTCTGCGAGGTGACGATGCGGTAACGTTTCAGGAGGGCCTTAACCCGGATTACCAGTTCGACCGGCTCGAAGGGCTTTACCAGGTAATCGTCGGTGCCAAGCTGAAAACCCTTGACTTTATCGGGGGTTTCACCCCTGGCAGTCAGCATCAGGATAGGGAAATCGTAAAAGGAGCGCAACTCCCGGCAAAGTTCCCAGCCGTCCATACTGGGCATCATAATATCGAGGATTGCCAGGTCCACCGATACCGTTTCGAGCAAGGCCAGGGCTTCGTGTCCATCGCCCGCTTCGTAAACGTCCAGACCCTCATTTTGTAAAAAGACCCTCGCCAGTTCACGAATGTGGGGGTCGTCATCCACCAGTAAAATCTTGCTCATCTGTGCCTTAATCCTTGTCCACCCACCAAAAATCGGGGCGGGCTACTCTACTATTTTACTACGGTTTCCCTCGTAAAATAACCTGCTTTGCCGGGTTCCCGGCTTAAACTATGATACAACTCCTTCTTAAACTGAATTTAAATTTGGAATGGTTTATGCAGCCGGCAAGGTTTTTAGAAACCTTTGCAAATTGAAACCGGTTTGCAGTCAACTTACAGCTAACTTTAAGTAGCCGGTTTCGTATTAATCTTTGAACGCCTGACAAAAAGGTTTATCCATAGCAAAGAAACTTACGGGCAGGCGGGACGGTTATATAATTGATAGGGTTTGAATGGTAAAATAATTTGGGACCGGAATCGGAACCGGTAATTTATTAGAGAAGGAAACTTTGAACAATCTTGATTCGGAAAAGAAATTAAAAATTATAATGAAAGCCGGGCAGGGCCTGGCTTTAACCGGGGCCGTCGTTGGTCTCCCGGCCTGGGCTTATGCCCGGTTCGTGGAGCCTAACTGGCTCGAAGTCAGCCACCCGACGGTCAAAGTGGACGAACTGGAAGGCATACCCCAGGCGCTAAAAGGCTTCAAGGTAGCCTTTTTTAGTGACCTGCATTTGCCCAGCAAAGGCCCGGCCCGGAATACCCTCTGGCTGGCCGTCGAAAAAACCCTTTTGGAAAGGCCCGACCTGGTCTTATTGGGAGGCGATTTGTTCGACCGGGGCAAGTACAACCCGGTTATGGCCGAGATGGTCCGGGTGCTGACCGGGGCTGGAATCCCGGTGCGGGCTGTCCTGGGCAACCACGACTATTTCGGGCGGCGCGGCGAATACCTGCGTATGATGAAAAATTTGGAAGAGGCTGGCTTGAAATGGTTGGTCAACCGGGCCGAAGCTTTTTGTTACAAAGGGGCGGAAATCTGGCTGGCCGGGATTGACGATTTTGCCAAAGGGGAGCCGGATGTCGCGGAGACCGCCCGCCAGATTCCACCAGGAGTCCGGCCCCTGCTGCTCCTTACCCATAACCCTGGAACCATCAGGACGATCCCCCCCGGTTTCGCTCATATAATGTTGAGCGGTCATACTCACGGCGGGCAGATAAACCCGGCCCTGCCGCCTCTCCACCGCAAACTAAACTGGATTACCTTGCGACCAGGCAGCCACCACTATAGCGAATTTCCGCTCGGCTGGTACACCTTCAAGGGCATCCGCCTGTACGTGGGCCGGGGTTTGGGGATGAGCGGGATGAAATTGCGGTTTAACGCCCGGCCCGAACTGGTCATGTTACAATTCGTTTAATCCTTTTGTTGCGGCCCTTTCAACTATAGGAGTAGCCTTATATGCGCCAGACCTGGACCAAAGCCATTCGTTCATTCGACACCGGGATTCTAGCTTTAAGCCGGCTTACCTTTGGCAAGGCCGCATTTGCAATTGTCCTGATAGCTTTCCTGCACAATTTGATTTACCTGCCGTTCAAAATCAGGGCCGCCAGGCAGATGAAACGAAATGGCGAAAAGCTACAGGAGTTGAACCCTCTCATCGAGGAAATCAAGGAGAAATACAAAGTCGAAACGGGCAAGCACCTTTTGGCCTCAGATGCTGCCCGCCAGGGCAAAGAAATCCAGCAGTTGCAAAAAGCGGCGGGCATCAATTTTAGAGCGGGGTGTTTAACCGCAATACTTCCAACTTTTAGCGAACTTATCATCAAACAGGCCATCACCGGTATCGCTAAAGACGAACGCTTCGAAGATAAAGGCATTTTATGGTTCCAGGATTTAACCAAACCGGAACGGTTTTATATATTGACGGCAAGCCTGTTAGGGGTTTCTTTCCTGAAACAAAGATTGGACCTGGAAACCTTGAGGCGACCGGACGAGAAAAGTTTTTTTAGGGATGCCCGTATCAGGGGTATCATGAACTCGCTGCCTTTGCTGGCTTTTGGCTTAAGCCTGGTCACCCGAAAACAACAGCCGAGCGGTATGGTGATTTACAGTATCGCTTCGGAAAGTTTTTCTCTTGCCCAGACCTACTACATCCGTAAAACGATAATAAATAACCCGGCCCGGTAGTTAATCAAATCTGGAAATACAAAGCCGGGCTGACCCTTTTAAAAAAGTCGGCCTGGCTTTTTTGTTGCTCTCCCACTGGTTAAAAAGACCTGTTCCGGCGGCGGCTCAGTACAATTATCAAACCAAGCCCCGCAATAAATCCGGCTATGTAAAAGGCGAAGATGGCCCGGAAAACCCCACCCATTGGGTCACTATTTTGGGCCTGGGCCGCGGTTTCGGCGGCAACCACCGCTTGCTGGTTTGGCTGCGTAGACGAAATCTTCATACCTGCCCCGGCCTGGGCACCAGCCTGGGCGGCTTGCTGCGAGGTTTCACTGCTGGTGGCCGGGTTCGTGGTGTTATTTGCCACCTGCTGGACGGCGGGCTGGTTAATCGCAGCCAATTTGGAACCTCCACCCTCGCCGGAGGCCGGGACCTGGACCGGCGGATTGATTGGGGTTGGTGCTGCCGGGGTAGCCGTAGGGACCGGGGCCGCTATATTATCATCGGGTGCGGCTGGTACGTTCCCGTAAACCCCGTTCAGGCTGTTCGAGGCGGAGGGTAAAGGATTGGCCGCCCCTCTCCCACCTCCAAGCGTAAACGAAACCGGGGTGGGCATAACACTCAAACTGACGCTGTTAGCCTGGGTCTGGTCGGACAGGCCGATTTCAAGGCGGTGTTCGCCGGGCGCAACCCCGGTCAGGGTATAATTTAGGGCCGAAGTCCGGGCAACTTCCTTGCCATCAAGGTAAGTGATAATTTCGACCTGACCGGGCATGTTGGTCAACTTTTGCTGCAAAGCCGGGTTGGCGGCCAGTTGGACCGGTACCGCGTCTCCGCTCAGTTCGGCCCCGTCCCTGGGATATAAAATCGTCAGTTGAGTGTTACCCGCCGCCCACTGGTTCCAGACCAGGACTCCGATAACCACCAGTGCCACAACTACCAGGAGCAGCAAGATGGTCCTGATGCCGCTTTCTTTCTTAACCCTTATTGTTTCCATAGGAAATTCCGCAAGCCTCATTTGCGCTTCTATATAGAATTACGCTAGATAATTTAACTTGATACTAAGGAGTCCCACTATTTCCTAATGCAAAGAGTGTGCCATTATTTGGGAGTATACAAAATGAGGTATATCTATGGGGTGAATCATACCAGGATTGGGCTTTTATTTTGGGAATAAAAAAACCAGGCGCCCGGTGGGCCACCTGGGTAATAACACTTAAACTATTCGACCTCGTACTCTCGGGTGACTTTCCCGGCCCGTTCGGCAAAAGCTTCTACCACAATCCGGGAACCGGGATGCGCCCGCACAATCCATTCCACCTTTACCCGGTCATCACTGGCATAACCATTGTGGAAAGGATTCATGGCTTGTTTGTTGGAGCGACCCTCCAGGTGGCCCAATCCGCGTTTCTCCTCACCCAGTACCACCTCGACCCCTTCCAGGGCCACCAGCGTCACTGTGAGCGGTTTGAGGAACTTTCGCTCTAAAGCCTTGGTCGTGACATAGGTCGGCAGGAACCCGGTATTCTCCACCAGGGCCGTCACCTTATAAATGTCATCCCCGACCTTCTCAACATTCAGTTTGGGGATGGCTAGGAGGGGAGACATGGCGGCGCAGGCGAACGAGAACAGCATGTTGGTGTGCATCACATCCTTCAAGAATTGTGACCCTTCGGGCGGGTTCTGCCAGCTATGGACATAGTCCCAGCCTCCAAGCTCGACCTGACCAAGCTGAGGATGCTCGTAAGGTTCCCATTCCTTGTAGCTGCCCGGCAAATTATCAATCATCCAGTGGAAGACTTTTAGTTCGTCGTCCTCGCTGCGGCTCTTCCAGAGGAATTCGATAAAATCCCGGTTCTCAATTCCCGCCAGCTTTATAGTGTCCCAGAGTTCGGTGCTGATACCGAAAACACCCTGGTGTTCGTAAGCCCAATCGAGGAAAGCGCCGTGCAAGACGGTCTTGGGAGAATAGCGGAACTTGTGGTAGATACTGGCATCGGGATAGCCGGTATACTCAGTGCCGCGTTTGCCCAGGGCCTTGTACACATCCAGGTCATGGAGCGAGAAAGCATCATCCGGTTTGCCGCTGTAGGGCCGCAAAATAACCCCGCTAAAGGTATGGTAGCTCTGCGAACCGGTAATATTGCGGTGAGCGGTCCAAAAAGCCACGATAGCCCGTGTTTCCGGCTCGGAAAGCGGGTATGGTCCGGCCCCGGCCTGTTCGTTATCCGGCGTCCAGTCGTAAGGATAGTTTCGATTAAGGTCCAGACCCTCTTTGGCAGGCGGCACTTTTAAAATGTAGCCGTCATAGTTGCGGACGATACCCTCGGAGTATATCCGGTAATAGGTCCCGCCATAATCCTCCGGCAACCGTTTAACCAGCACACGAGGGTCTTTTTCGCTGATTTTCCAGTCACCACCGGGGTCTTGAATACGCATCTGGCGGATAACCCCGTCATTATCGAGGTCTTGCGGGATTAAGCCATCTTTGTCCTCGTCCGAAGGGTAAGGGCGGGTGCTGCTCCGCAAGCGATTAGGGGTGGTCAAAACGCGCTCGGCTCCGTCCGGGGTGTGACGTGGGAGGATATAAAGGGTCCGGGTATCGAGCAAGGTATTAACAAGGGCCAGGGTGCTATCGGTGTGGGCGGCTTCGTCCCGGCCATAATTCTCCAGCAAAAACTTAATTGTGTAAAGGGCTGTTGCCGACCCGGTGACCTCGGCGGCGTGGATATTGCCGTCAATCCAGTAAGCCGGTTTATCGGTATCCGCGCCCGTCTGGAAATTGGTAATTGTCATCAACCACAAATCGCGGCCTTCGTGACTCTTACCAATAGATTCGAGCCGAGCCAGGTTGGGATAATCTTCCGCCAGTTGCTTCAAGGCGGCGGTTAGCGCCTCAAAGGTCAGATATTTTGTGAAATCGAGAGCAGATGAAGCTTTCTCCGTCATTACGGTTCCTTCCTTGTTGATTCTTTTTTATTCTTGGTAGGTTGGGTTAATAAATATAATAACCCGGTTGCAAAACACTGTGAAGCTAAAATGAGCAGTACAGGCGTGGTTGAACTATACACAACCAGCCAAAAACCGTCAATTCCGAACCTTTTTACATTTAGTTAACATTTGTCCGGTAATTTTAACGAAAAGTTTGGATATTTCTTACTCTTATAACTTAACCCTAACATAGGGGTGTTATTATGCAAAGAAGTTGTCCCGGTGCAAGGACCTGGCAACACCACGTTTTACCTATCTACAAGGCATGTGAGAAAGGAAGTATTTGGATTGAAGCTCACAAAGCAGCTAATTTCTAAGTTTATTTTGGGATTTATCGTTTTAGCCCTGGTAGCCGGTTTTGCGGTCGCTTACGTTGGACCGGCGGTGGCAAGCGCCCAGACCACCACCCCCACTACCAGCCCGACGCCAAAGACGACGACCGGTACCAAGAAGGCTAATTACAAAAATTTTGCCAAATTCAAGCGAAAAGATTTCAGACCGGCGGTCAAAACGGTCCTGGACGCCGCCGCCAAAGCCCTGACTATCACCACCGATGACCTGAAGACCCAACTCAAGGCAGGTAAATCTATCGCCGATGTTGCCGCCAGCAAACAGATAAACCTCCAAACCGTCAAAGATGCCATCCTGGCCGCTGTAAAAAGCGAACTCGATGCGCGGGTTACGGCGAAGAAGATTACCCAGGCCCAGGCGGACGCCCGTTACAAAAAGGTGAGTGACAACATTGATAAACTGGTGAACGCCAAATTCACCGGGCACACTCACCATAAACGGACCGGCAAAAATAAGTAATCTGCCCAGCTCGAAAAGACCCGCCCCTTGTAAGGCGGGTCTTATAATTTCAAAATGGTATTAGAATGACTCTCCGGGTGGAGTAGTCCGCCCGGTATTTCCCGGTGAAACCGGTGGCTGTTCGTAACCGGTAGGGGGGTATCCAAGGGCTGTGTTTGGCAGGGTTGGCTGGTCGGTCAGGGGTATCCCGGATGTGGGTGGGTCCATATCTCCATCGATTATCTCGTTAACCTGGTCCTCCGAGGCAGCAGAAGTTACAGGGCTCGAACCAGATTTCGTTGAGTCATTGATAGTGACATGGTCAAGGTTTGGCGGGACAATCTCAACATACTCTCGGCGTAAGGTTTCATTGATTTGCTGGTCACTGACTGCCTGGCGTTTACGGATTCGCACTTCTTCTTTAAGCATGAGCCGCTTTTCTATCACCAGCACTTCTTCCATGACCGGGATAATATAAACATCGCCTTCGTAGTGCGGTTCGAGGGGGGCATCGAGCGGGCGGTTTATCGCCACGTGCTCGACATCGACCTGGTCGAAAGTAAGGGGCAGGCGGCGATTATCCTGGACCTGTTCGACCGTTTTGCGAATTTCGAGGGCGCCAAGTTCGACTGTCCGCTTACCCACGTTTAACTGCTCCTCAACAATCGGAATGGTCAGGTGGCTCTGGTCAGGAAACCCGGTATCGATTGAACCTACGGGCCGATTTTCCGGTAAGGCCTCCTGTGAAAGTACTTCTTGCGGGTTTCTCCCGGCTGGGACATTTATTGAACGGGGTATGATATTCTGGAAAACTTCTCTTAAATAAACCTCACCGGGTTGTGATTGGGGGTCGACCAGGTTGAGTGGAATAAGGAGGCGGTCGCCATTCTGGTTAGGCGCGGTAACAAAATAAGTAGGCTGGCCCCCTTGCTGGGCAGGTAGCACTTCCTCGACAGTCCCGATAAATCCATCCCTGGCAAGCACGACCGCGCCAGGTTCAATCTGTATATTTTGTGGTTGCATCTTCTTATTCCCCCTTCAAACCTGCTTCAACCGGGAGCAGGCTGCTTAACTAACCTTTTCTATTCTATTATAATCCGAAGCAACTTTTGAGCCAGCCGCTTGCTATCTTAAAAAACACAGCCCGGACAGAATTTTACCATCCGGGCTGTAGCGTATCCAAATCAGGGACATTTCTCTGGGGCTTGTTATAGCCTAGAGAAAGTTATTAAAATCGGCGCCCGGCGCATTCAATACAACCTGGCTGCCATCAACATTCTGAATAGCCGTATAGGTGACATTGATATCGGGCTTCATCTTGCGGTCCACCCGGAAGTCGTTATTATTCAACTCCTTGATCCGGCCCACAAATTCACCGTCATTCCCGACAACGTCGAGCCCTTCCTGTAAATTCGAGGCACCGTAGTTGCCAGTATTGGCCGAATAGTCCGTATTGCGGTACTGGTCGTCAGCCGGGCCGGTTGCAAAATCGCCCGTATCGGACCGGTAATTGGTGGCCGCATAATTTCCGGTATCTCCCGCGTAATTCGTGGTATTGTTATAACCCGCATTATCGGAGCGGACCACACCGGGGGTTTGGCGGAGCGAGCTATCATCTACCTGCACCTGTTCGCGGCGGACCGTATCGGCGATATTCTGCTTTTCGGCCCGGACCTGCTTGTTAACATCAACTTCGCCGGTCACTACAGCCTGCTTGTTAACAACCGCTTCCTCGCCGCGCACCGGCACCCTTATGGTGCCTTCCTGGAAAGCCTGGGCTGCCTCACCCGGATTCAGCGGTCGGTTATCGACATCGCGCTGATTCACATTAACTTCTTCCCGGCGCAGTTCGACTGGAACATTCACCTGTTCCTGGTTCACAGTCTTGTGAATCTGGACCTCACCCAGGTTAGCCTGGCGTTTATCTACATTCAACTGCTCTTCATAAACCGGGACCTTTAAGTTGCTCTGGTCGGTCCCAGAATAATTTCCACCCCCAGTTAAATAAATGTTTTGGTCCTCTACCCGGTAACCACTGTCCAGAGGATATTGTTGACCATTGACCAGGTAATAAGAATCGGTCACTTCATCAACCGTCCCCAGGGCCTGGTTGTCCGCACCATATACGGTCATTCCGCGTTGAATATTATTTCTCGGCATAAAACCTCCCATTGTTCGTTGTATCCATTCAGCCATAAGTCCCGCTTACTGGCAAATGTTTAGCAGAACGCTAAATTAAAGGACAGGAAGTTATCATGCAAGATACTTGCCACGATGCTAAATAAATCGTAAAGGGGGAATTAAATACTGGTGACCCGGTAAACCGCAAACGAAAGGCGTTCGCCGTTGCCGGGGTAAACGTCATAGGCTTCTTCAAGCCAGAGGTGGGAGACGGCCAACCCCTTTGACAGGCGTTCATAAGAAGCTTTTTGCCAGTCGGCAAAGACTACGTAAGCCGGGGTCGGACCATTTGCGGCCTTGGCGACAACAGCAGGGTCGAGCGGTTGGCTGTGGTTAGAAGGAATTTGGATGGGCAATCCAAACAGATAATAGCTGAAATGCCAGTCCATTTCTTCGTGAAAAACGACCGAACCGGGCGGGGCATTATTTTTGAAAAAGGTGGCAAGCTGCTCAATACCGTCATAGGCGTGGTGAGCGCCCGGTCCCCTGCCGCTAAAGGCCAGGTAATCACCACCGAGCGGCAGTTGGTCGCTTTCGGCCTGGGCCAGCGGTACGACCATCAGGGCAAAAGTCACCAGGGCTATCCCGGCCAACTTCAGGTTGAAACGTTTGAACCGGGGTAAAAGCAGCCCGGCCACCCAGACCAGCGCCCGCGCCACCAGCAAAGCCGCGAAAGGTACCATCGGCAAAAGATAACGGTCCCAGACCGGAAAGGTCATGGCGGTATGCCAGGCCAGCACCACGATAATACCTGCAATTAAAGCCAAATCGGTCAGGCGGCCAAACCCTTCCGCCGGGTCTTGCTTCCGAAGTTTTATGGGAAGATAAAAACGTGCCTGGATTAGCTGACGGATGACCCAACCGGAATAGATTACCAGCAAGGCCAGTAACAACAAACCAAAAGGATTCGGGATAAAGAAGTATTGTAAGACTCTTTCCCACCAGTTACCCAGGCGTGAAACCCAGGCGGTCGGAGCCGCCAGCCCAAGTTTGTCACCGTTAAGGGCTGCGCCGTAGGCCAGGGAACTTGTCTGACCGCGCCATTTGTCGAACAGGAACACTACCAGTACCGGGAGAGCAGTCCCTGCCACCACCTGGGACACCACCCTTAGCAGTTTTCTGAAAAGGATTTTGAGCTTGAAAGAACTGTCCCACAGTAAGGCCAGTCCCGCCAGGAAGACCGGGAAAGGCAAGAAAAACAGGGCCTGTTGCTTGCCGCATATCGCAAGGCCAAGGGCAATACCAGCCCAGAACCAACGCCGGGCCGTCACCAACCAGGCACAAACCACCAGCCAGAAAGCCATAAGCGGGTCGGTAAAGACGGTTGGGGCATAGATTTGGGCGAGGGGCGAAAAGGCGAATAAACCACACGTCAGCAGGGCTACTCCCGGTTGGGCCGGGTAGAGCCGCCGGGCCAGACCCCACAAAGGTAGCAGCAATAGAACGCCGAGGATGGTATTGGGCAGACGGGCCGCTACCTCGCTATCGCCAAACAGCTTGAAGGAGGCAGCCACCAGGTAATATAGCTGAGGCGGTTTATCGGCGGCAATCGTCCGCATAAAAGGGTCGCCATGGGCAATTAAAAGGGCCCAACCGGAATGATGGGCCTCGTCAACCGCGAAACGAGTTTGTCCGGCAGGCAGGAATCGCAATATAAATAGCCCGGCCAGGAAAACTAAACCTACCAGCAACCAGGGCCAGCGAATCTGCCAGTTTCTAATTGCTACCCGACTCACAGGTAATGGGTATTCCGGTTAGGTGTGGCAGAAGCAGATTGGGCATTTTCGGAAGTGTCGGGAGGGGAGAAAATCATAAGGACCATGTTTGACCGAGTAGGTGTTGCCTGAGTGCCAGGAGTTTCCGGGTTTATTAAAGGCTGGGCGTTCGGTGAAGTCTGGACCGGAATCGTTGGAGTGGCCGGGGCTGCGGAAGCGGCAGCAGCGCTGGATTGTTCAGGCGAAACGGCCATTTTTTCCGGCACCGCCGCTACAGTAGACGGGGGTGCCGGGGTTGTCGGGGTTGTACCTGTGCCGGAAGTCGCCGGGGCTTTCTCGGAATTCGTGGCGGGCGGCGTTGTGGTCGGGACAGGTGTTTGGGCCGGGGGAGTAGTCACACTCGTCCCGGAAACGGTCGTGGAAGCCCCGGTAGTATTGGTCGGTGTTGAGGTCGGTGAAGGCGTCCGGGTTGGCGTCGGTATAGGCGTGATGGTCGGAACAGGGGTAGGTGTAACCGGGGCAAAAATCGTAACTTTTACCGTGGGGCTGTTGGTGACAACCAGGTTATTGGGCAATTCCACCTGGACGGGAATAGTATAGGTTCCCACTCCCCGGTCCTGGACGTTTACCGTGGCCTTGATTTTATCGAGTGGCAATTCTGGTTGGAAAGCCGTATAGGGGCCACTGATGGTCAGATTAACCACGGTTGGGTCATAGGAGTAACGCAGGTTACTGGCCGGGTTGACCAACTCCAACTGGACCGAGATAGTTTTACTGGTCTGGAATGGCACGATACCTATTTCGACCTGGACCGTATCGCCACCGGTAAAAGTTACATCGGGAATAGGTTCTAATTGGACCGTAGTCGAAACCGCGCTTGATGCCCCATTAATATTTACCGGTTGGGTAGAGACGTACTCAAGTTTGTTTAGAGTATCCAGGTTCCCGCTTACTACCGTAGCCAATAATGGGGTGGATTGGGCGTTCCCGGCGATAAAGCCGTCCGCCGGTTGTCCGGTAGTCACAACCCGGATAGGCACCGTCCGCGAGGTTAGCTTATAGACGATATTACCTGTAACGGTAATGTTAGCAGGGCTGATGCTCAGGCTAGTATCTGTGATTGCTTGGCCCTTCGCGTCAACCAGGGTCACACCCTGGCTAAGCCGGAAAGCCCCTACCCGCCCTGACAAGCTTACGGATACCTGGGCTTTTGCTACCCGGTCAATCAGGCTCTGGCGTCCTTTTACCGTAACCTGGGTTGGGCTGGCGGTCAAATCACCTTCCAGGGTATAGTCAGGGTTCACATCCCCACCCCTGACAACTTCAATATCCAGCGTTTTAGATACCTGGGCTTCAAGGACTACCGGGACCTGTTCAGGATTGGATTTCCAGGTAACATAGCGGGGTAAAGGCTCTTTTAATTGGACTTTTGGCAGGCAAGTACCTACCCTGCATTGGGAGAGGTCGAGATAAGGTTTAATCTGGCTTACTGTTACGGCAAGCACTGTATCGCTGGGACCACTCAAGGTTATACTGACCGAAGAAAACTGGTTTTCATTCGGCACTACCTCAAGTCCATCCGGGGGTGGAACTGGCTCACCAAGAGTTACTTCCATAGGAGGGAGGGTGCGTTCAGGGTACTGCGAAACAATGACGTAACCCCAGACGATAATCGCGAGAGCTACCGCTACGATAAAGCGGCCCAGGCTGATATTTTTGATGAACTGTGGGACAAAATTGGCAATACTTTTCATCTTTTATCCGACCGTCCGACCGAGGCTTGCCCGTCCTTGTCTTTCAGGGTTTTGGCGTCTTTGTCTCCGCTGCCGTTTCCGTTGGAGTTACCATTTCCGTTGCCATTAGGTGAAATAGTATCTTTGTTGGTCAGGCCGTTAGTGCTACCGGTTGGCGTTATAGTTTCCTTTGTCTCAACCCCATTTCCGCCTGTTTTTGCCGGGCCACTTTCCGGGGTGCCGTTCGCCGAAGCAACCTCTTTGGTCGGGTTGGTGGGCGGATTGGCATTTAGCTGAACGGTTTCCTGGTTGCTCTTACCGGTTGAAACGGTTTCTTTGGCCAGGGTTTCTTCCTTAACCGCCCGGTTGTCCTTCAGGGCTTCTTTCTGAACCTCTTTTTGGACTTCCTTCTGAGCTTCCTTCTGGGTTAAATTGTCTTTAACCGTCCGGCCCGGTTTGGAAGCGGAATCCTCTTTGACCACCGTTTTATTCTTGGCAGACTCTTCCTGGTTCTTGCCTGAGGTGGTGAGCGGTTTGCGACGACCGCTGCGCCGTCCCAGGCCAAGACCGGGGGACGGTTCGAGCAGGGTTCGCAGGTTGTAGCGGAGGCGTTCGCGGTCGAGTTTGGTTATCAGTTTGCCGCTATGGGCCAGCGAAACGTTGCCGGTCTCCTCGCTGACGACCACGATAATGGCGTCGCTCTGTTCGCTGATACCGAGGGCGGCTTTATGGCGTGTGCCATGCTGTTCGGCGCGGGAACTAATATCGGCCAGCGGCAAAATCACCTTGGCCGCGACAATCTGGTCGCCCCGGATGATAACCGCACCATCGTGCAAAGGAGTATTCGGGACAAAAATATTGCTCAACAACTGGGTGCTAACCTGGCCGTTGATGGGCACACCCCGGTTCGCCAGGTCTTGCAGGCCGGTTTCGCGCTCGATTACCATCAAGCCGCCCCAGCGCTGGTTCGACAAATAAAAGGCCGTTGAAATGACTTCCTCGATGGTCGTGCGAAGGACATCGTTGGTACGCTGTCCCAGTGGGCGATTGATAAAGTCGCTGGTATGGCCGATTTGTTCCAGGGTTCGCCGCAATTCTGGCGCAAAGACGACGATAATGGCAAAAATGATGAATTGGAGCGAGTTTGTCACGACCCACTTGAGGACGGGGAGTTGGACGATATTTACGACAATAAAAGCGAGACCAAAGAGGATGATAAGGCCGCGTACCAAAATTTCGGCCCGCGTACCTCTGAGGATAGACAAAAGCCCATAGATAAGTAAAACTAATATTAAAATATCAATAACAGCAGGCAGAACCTCAATCTGTTGGACAATCCGCCCTAGCTGCTTAATCAATTGGTCCATGCTAAATCAAGTTATTAAGTAGATACCGGAAATCGGTTCTCCACAACCTAACTACCGCCCCCTACCCTGCAACCCTGGCGGCCTATAAAAAGCAACCCTTAACCTCGGAACATTTAACCGGGAAAAGCAGGGGGTCGCTCCCAACTGAAAAATTATGTTCTTTCGGCCTTAACCTGACCGGTCTCAACCGCTTTTTTCTGGGCCTGTTCGAGTAAACTCCGGGCCTTCTGGTTATCAGGTTCTAACCGCAAAATACGCTGGTAGAGCCGGTAAGCCTGGCCGTACTCGTTGATACTGGACAGGACGCTGGCAAGCTGGAAGTAAGCCCTGGTATCTTCAGGCGCCAGGCCGATAACCTGGTGCAAAGCGGCAATCGCTTCCTGGGTATTGTCGGATTGCAGACAAATCTGCGCAATCATTCTCTGTTCTTCGACTGCTTCCTTTACCCGTCCGGCCATCAAATTCCGGTTGACCAGTTGCTGGCGCGCTTCCACATCGCCGGGAGAAATCCGTACAATGCGGTCGTAAAGCTCGTAGGCCGGTTCCTGTTTACCCAGCATCCAGTAAACCTCGGCGGCCCTTTGTAAGGTGCGGACGGCGTCTTTTAAGCGACCGTTTTTACGCTGCAACTCGGCCAATTCATCAAGTTCTTTCAGACCTTCATCTATCATACCACGCCGGTGATAAACCTGGCTCAGTTTATCGCGTACCATGATGTTACTGGGGGCCAATCCAACCATCTCGCGCAACACTTCAATCGAGCTATCGGTCTGGCCGGTTTCCTCGAAATGCGAAACCAATTCGGCCAATTCGCCCAGGGCATCGTTCAGGTGACCCTGGTTAAAATAGAGGTCGGCCAGTTCGGTATGGACCTGACGGTCAAACGGGACTAATTTTTTAAGCTGGCGGTAGGCCCCAATCGCCTTATCTGTCTGACCTTGCTGGCGGTAGCCCTGGGCCAGTTGGCGTTTCATATCCAGTTTACCGGGCAATTTTCCATACACCATGCTGTTAGCGGCGTACTGGGCCGGGTCTACCTGCTCGGCCTGAGTTGCTGCGATTTCAAGATGGTTCAGGGCCGTATTAGGCTGGCTCTCAGCGGTCAACCTGCCAAGTTCCCAGTGAAGGAGCGGCCCGTAAATATTCTGGCCGGGTTTTGGCCCTCTTTCAAGTTCTTCCAACCCCTGCTCGAAGGCGCGTTCGGCCTGGGGCATTTGTTTACCTTCAAGGTACAAACAACCAAGGGCGTAATAGATAGCCGGTTGGCCGTAAAAGAGGGCCGAGCGCTGGTAATAGTCCTGGAGCGTTTTCAGGTCTTCGGCCTTCTGACGGGCCCGCTCGACCATTGTTTGCAAGCTGGCCCAGCGAATCTCAGCCTGGTTTGCCAGGAACCCGTTTATATTCAGGAGTGCCAGGGCCCGTATATTCCCCGGTTCATGCTCAAGCACCTGCCGTAATTCAGGCATCGCCTCTGCATAACGTTCCAATTGGGTTAAAAGTTCTGCGAATTGAAGCCGGACCGGTACACTCGCAGGGGCCATCTGGCGCAAACGGCGGCATTCTTCAAGGGCCCGTTCGAGTTGACCGTTATTGACATAGCTGTTAATTGTCGCCAGCAAAACATCGGCGGCGGCATCTTGCTGGTTATTCTGAATCAACAGGTTCGCCAGTTTAGTCCGTAAGGCGATATTATCGGCGCTGAGCGTCCCCAGCCGTTTGTAAACTTCGAGCGAACGCGGGGTATCCTGGCGCAACTGGTAGACATCCACCACGAACTGGTACTTGGTGCGGGCCTGCTCTACCCGGTCGAGAGCGACCATGATTTCGGCCAGAATAGCCTGGGCCGGAAGATAGTAGGGGAAATACCGGATAAGTTCCTGGGAAGCGTCCACCGCCGCGTTAAACTTGCGCTGCTTCATAAATTCTTCGGCAGCCCGTAAATAGGGCCGGGCCGCGGGCAGGGGGTCCATTTCAATCAACCTGTAGGGAAAAGCCGAGGGAATGGCCTGGACCACCACCGGGGCACGGACAGGCGCGTCCGGGTTGGCGAAGGTGCCAACCGGGGGCAGGTTGGTTGAGCTTAGCCCGTCGGTAACCGGTTGGCCGCCTTCTTCGGTGGCTGCCTCGGCAACCTCGTTCCCAAACCGGATCGAACTTGTCATCGAGCCATCAGCTTCGCTTGGAACCATCTGGGTTGTGGGCGGTTGAAGTTTATCGTTTAACTCACGGGCCTTGATAATGGTAACGGCCGTTTTATCGGTGCGGAACTGGCGGCTGTTGATAAAGTTGACCAGGCGATTGTAAAGGTCAGAAGCTTCCTTATCTTTGCCCTGCCGGAGCAGAACGTCGCCTAACTCGTCGTACATATCAATCAGGTCGTCAATGTCGTCCCGGCTAATTGTCTGCAAGTCGATATGGTTGATGGCATCCCAGTACCCGCCCTCGGCTTCGGGAAAACGCTCCTCGGCAGCGTAAGCCTGGCCGATACTGTAATAAGCCGAGACAGCGTAATCGGAGTCCCCGGTAGCCTTACGGAGATATTCTACGGCGCGGTCGGTCTGGCCCTGGTCGGCGTAGAGTTTGCCGATGCTGTAAAAGACATCGGAACGGGTCGAACCGGCTTCTACGGCCAGTTCGTAATTACGGAGGGCCGGGCCGGTATCGCCCCGGTTGAGTGATTCTTCGGCGCTGGCAATCAAACCCTGGATGGTCGCTTCTCGCATTTCGGACGTCGTAAAATCGCGGGGGTCGACCTCACCCGGTTCGGAACCGTTAGCCGAAAAATTATCGGCGGCGGGGCGAGTCAGTTCTTCCTTAAAGCTTTTGGCTTCCGGCAAATCGGGAATTAGAAACAGGGCTTCGTTGGCGCTCGAAAGAGCATTATCGAGTTCGCCCACGGATTGATAGTGCCGACCCAATGTCAGAATAAGGGAGGCAGCAGTCTTGCGGTCACCCCTGGCCTTGGCCCGGTCCATAAGTTCGCGGTAGGCGGGGGCGTTGCCGGGGTCAATTTTGATAATTTGCTGGAGGACTTCGCCCACTTCGCGATTGCGGTTGGTGCGCTGGTAGAGGTCTTTTAGCTGTTCGTAGGTCTGGACCGCCCTGGAGGTATTCCCGGCCTGGGAGTAGAGTTCGGCCAACCCGCGCCAGGCGTCGGCGTTCTGGGGTTGAATCCTGACAATTCCCTGGAACTGTTGTTGGGCCTGGTCAAGCTGGCCGATTTTAAAGAGGGCCATTGCCAGGCCGTAACGAGCGGAAATGTCGGTTGGGATAAGCTGAGCCGCCCGGATATATTCGGTGAGAGCTTTAGACCAGTTTCCAGCAGCGCCCAACTCGCGGCCCCGGCGCATCGCGGCCTCGAAACTCTGATTTACCTCGGCCATAGCTTAATTTGCCCTTGTCTCTTCCCTTGAGTTTTTATCCGAATCTGCGTGAAAACGTTATCAGTAACAATTTAAAGAATTTTTGGACGACTGAGACCATAGCGGAAACCATAACGGTGGGTCTACATAACATTCTTTTGAAATTATACCACTATCCCGGCGTGGCTGAAAACCCTTTTTCCCTCACAAAATTAGGAAATTTAGGCCCTTTAATTAACCGGTAATCTTTCCTGAATTTCGTTTACGCCAGGCCCTCCCCGGTGGATAACCTGCCATCTTGGCAAAATCCCCGGTGGCTCGGATGACCGGGACCCACCCAACCGCCGCGATTTTCCCGGCCAACGGGAGTTTCTTAAAACCGGTTTCATAAATAAAAAGACGGCGATAGGGCTGGCGTAGGTAAGCCAGACCCGCCCCTACCACAAGTACACCCAGCCAGGGGAAACGCCAGGCTCCAACCAAACCGACCGGGGCTGCCACCCCATAGGTAAAATAACGCAAAAGATGTCGCTTTAAAAATAGATTGGCTTTACCGTCACCTCGCGCATAGCGGTAGTACTGTAACCAGAAGGCTTTGAGCGAACGGCGCGGGGCAAAAAGGGCCAGGGCGGAAGGCTGCCAGGCAAAAGCAAAGCCTTTTTCCTTCAAATTCAGGTCAAAAATGAGGTCTTCGCAGTAATCGAGCCACTCCGGGTAACCTCCCGCTGCCTGCCAGGCCCGGCGAGTAAAGGCGACCGAACGGCTCGAAGGCAAAAACTTTTCGGGTTCAATTTCATCCTCGACCGGGAGGACCGTGGCGCCCATAGCGACCTGGAAAGGTGATGCCGGGTCGGGGTCGGCCCGGAAGAAACCCGCGACCACTTCAACCCCTGTCGCTTTGCCATCCCTGGAAAAAGGCGCGGTCAGGTTTTCCAGCCAGTCGGAGTTAAGCCTGACCCCGGCATCGGTGACCGCAATCAGTTCGTGGGTAGCGGCGGCGATAGCGGCATTACGGCCCTGGGAGATGTTCGCACCGGGACGGACCAGGTATGTTAACCGGGTCGGGCCGAGCGAGGCGGTATCCTGGGCCAATTGTTCAATAACACCGGAGGTGCCATCGGTCGAGCCGCCATCCACAATAACGATTTCGTCAGGCGGGCGGGTCTGCGCGAGAAGGGTACGGAGTACTGTTTCGATATTATCCGCTTCATTAAAGACGGTCATAACTACCGAAACGGGCCGGGTAAAGGTCATCAGGGAAGCTCCCAGCTAACGGGTGGCAAACTTTCGGGTTTTAGGTACGAACCCTCAGGTTGCGAACCTTTAATCGCCATAAGCGTAGACACCCAGTTTGTGGTCGTGGCTGAGAGCCGCGAGGCCACCAATCATTGTCAAAAGTTTAACCAGGGTCTTGGTCTCGCGGTGGTGTTCTTCCAGGTTCATTTCCAGTTCGACCGTTTCCTGCATCAGACCCAGCAGCCGTTCCCCTTCGCACAAAAAATCCTCGTGATAGTCCGAAAGGGTTGAAAGGAGCGGGAAATTCAAATCCATATCGCCGATAGCTTCTTTAACCTGCTCGGCCTCCTGTTCGTCCATCTGCCAGACAAAATATTTGGAACTTTTCGGGTCAGCATCGGTTGAAATAACGATTTCTTTTGCCATTGCGGTGTTATCTCCTACGTATTGCGGTTTTGCCTGTTAAAATCTGGACCGGTAATATTCAAAGTATGTCGAATTTGTAAGATAATAGCACAATTGGGCGGTCTTCACATTCGGGGCAGGTGTGGACGAAGTCGGGTTCCGATGATAAACTTAAGAGGGGTTAATCCGTTTGCTAGGGTAATGGCGCAAACGATTTTTAGAGTAAGCTTGCAAAAACAGCAGAAATTAGGAGCGGATATGCGTACCGAAGCAGAATGCCAGGAAAGGCTGCGCGAAGCAGTGGAAGCGCGCCGGGAACTGTTAGCCGAGGAAAAGAAGGCTGAAAGAGCTCACGACCGGGAGGGTAGCGAGGAATTGGCCGAGGAAATCGCCAACCTGAGCGGGGTAATAACGACCCTGGAGTGGGTCTTGCAGACAAGCGTTGCCGCCGAATACGAATAAGTCTTTGGTCTACCCTTAAAAATAGGCTATTTGGCGGATTTGCAACGCCCCTATTCCTTATAAGGTTCATATTGTATACAATTTAACGCGCCGCGTTAGATGTTTGCTTGCAAAGAAGCAATCTGACCCCTTTATATACTTTTTGGAAGATAAACCGCGCTCGACGTTCCCATTCAACGTCCCTGGCAGAATAAGCAGGAGTTTTTAGGTTGGAGACCACCGACCGTGTAGTTGATTTTGATTTTAAGCCGGAAGGCCGCCACCCTGAAGATACCCAGGTCGTCCTGGCTCCCGCCACCGGCAGCGATACCTTTCCCGCCCCTGAACCACCCGTTTCCCCGGCCCACCAGAAAACCTTTCAAATAGCCGACCTGATGGTGCTGGCCTGTGTGACTATGTGGGCTTTTAACGTGCCTCTTGTCAAAAGCATCCTGCAATACATGCAGCCGCTCGAAACTTCGCTCATCCGCTTTGGGACTGCCGGAATCATCTTTGCAGTTTATGTTAAGTTAAAAGAAGGTTCCCTGAAAATCAGGTGGCAGCACGTGCCTTTGATGGTCGGGGCCGCTTTGATGGGCATCTTCTTAAACCAGGTTCTGTTTGTCTACGCGCTCAGCAACACCACCTCGTCGGAGGTGTCGCTCTTAATGGCGGCTACACCTTCCTTCGCCACTATCTTTGCCTGGCTGATGGGGCAGGAGAAAATCCGGCTGAATTACTGGCTGAGCCTGCCGCTGGCGGTCGCCGGGGTGAGCCTGATTATCCTGACCGCGCCGGGCGCTAAGCTGGGCGGCAACCTGGCCGGGGACGGCCTGGCAATCCTGACGGCGGCTTCCTGGGCGGCTTATACCGCGATGATTCGCCCCCTCATGAAACATTATTCGGCCAGCCTGATTAGCGTCTATGTGTCGCTTATCGGGTCGGCGGCGTTGTTACCGTTTGCTTTCGGCCAGTTTGACTGGAACAAAATGACCCTGATGCCTACCAACGCCTGGCTGGCCCTGCTCTATTCCACTCTGGGCTCGGTCGTTATCACGAACCTGCTCTGGTTCACCGGGATTAAAGAGCTTGGCGCGCCTCGCACCGCCTTCTACGCCTATTTGCAACCGTTCGTGGGAGTTTTCGCGGCGGCCTTAATCCTGGGTGAAACCATCGTGCCCTGGCAAATCGCGGGTGGGTTCTTTATCGTCGGCAGCATGATTATCTACCGGGTAAAATTCAGCCGTCGCCGGAAAGTGGCCGCCGAGCCTGTTCCAGCCGCCGACGCCGCCTGATTTCAAATTAAAATTAAACAAACTTATAAGGGATATGTCGTTATAAGAGGGCTAGAGGTAAAATTGGCCCTCTTTTAGTATAATCTCACCGTCCGCCTCTAAAATGGCGTTTTCCACGACCAGGTCCCAGTGTAAAGCGCTATCGTTAACGCCGCCGAGGGCCCGGTTTTCGCCCAGGGCCAGGTGGCAGGTTCCAATCATCTTTTCATCCAGGAGAGTTAACCCGGTCAGGCGCGTCACCGCCGGGTTGAGGCCAATCCCGAACTCGCCCAACCGGGCCGAATCACCGCCGGAGTTCCGTACGACCTCGCAGAAAAGCTCGAAACCCTGCTCGGCGCGCAGGGGCCGGACGATACCCCCTTCAAATTCCAGTTCCAGGCCCCGGATAGGCTGGCCCTGCCAGAAGGTCGCTTCGATAAAGACCTTTCCCCTGGCGCTTTGCTCCGGCGGGGCGAAACAGACCTCTCCCGAAGGCAAATTCAGATAGACCGCCCCTCCCGCGACATCTTCCGGTGAGATGATACCATCGTCGAGTTCGAGCGGGCGAGACCCGGCAGCCTGGGGCAAAATAAAATCGGTTTTTCCCTGGCTATCTCGCAAACGCATTTGCCGGGCTTTTCCCAATCGCTCCGCCAGTTGGCGGGCCTGTCCGGCCAGGGAGGTATAATCGACCTGCATGGCTTCCCAGAACAGCTTATTCAGGACGGGCCAATCGAGGCCCAGGCTGACCGCCTGACCGGGGGTGGGGACTTCGGTGCCAATCCAGCGCCGTTTTCCGTCATAGATGATATTGCTGGGGGCTTCCTCGCTCTGTTTGAGGGCACGCTGGCGGGCCTGGGGGATATGAGCGAAACGGCCCGGCTCGGCCCTTTCAAAAAAGGTGGTTATTACGAGGTCCGAGGCTTCGAGGGCGGCCAGCAGTTGGGGACTGGCCTGGGCCAGAAAAATTTCGGGAATAGTTTCGTCGGAAAGGGCGGCCAGCAAAGCGGCGTCGCTACCGACCACCACGAAAGGGAAAGCCCCCAGGCGGCGGCATTCCAGTTCGAGGGCTTCGCAAAAGTCGAGGCTGTCGGCCCGGCCCAGGATAGTTACCCGCTCCCCGGCTTTAACCCTCGCGCTGATACGCAACAAGCGCCGGGCGACCGGGTCATAGCGCCGGAGCGGGCCTAAAAAGTCGTCCTCAGTTGTATTGAAGGCTTTCCCGTCCATCTACTTCCCACTCAAGGCGGCCACCAGTCCGAACAGGCGCTGGCGGTACTCGGCAATCTGCGCCGGGGGCAGGTAATAGGTTGGTCCACCCACCCACAACACATCACCCAACTCGCGCAGTTCGGCCAACCTTTCCACAACCGTATCTTTGGTCCCGGCAATCGTAAAAACGTCCACCATTTCCTCGGTTACGGCATCGAGCATAGCGGCGTGGTCGTTGCGTATAAAAGCCCTGCGCACCTGGTTTATGGGGGCCTGGAAGCCGTGCATTTCCCAGATAGGGTCGTAAGTTTTGACGGTGCCGTAAAAAGCGATGGTAGTTCGGGCGGCCCGGCGGGCTTCCGCGAGGGCTTCAGGGCTGTCGTTGGCCGCGATTGAAACCGTTATCGAAGGAGAATAGGTGAAGTCCTCGCGGGAGCGGCCCCCTTTAGCGAGGCCGGTTGCCAGGTGAGGTAGAATGACTTCTTTTATCCAGCGCGGCGAACAAATCGGGTGACCCAGCAAGCCATCAGCAACCTGCCCGGCAGTCTCAACCATCTTCTCCTGGATACCGGCCATGTGAATAGGGATTTTTTGGCGGAAGGGTGGGAAAGGCCGCTGGAAACCCTTTATTTCCAGGTTGAAATACTCGCCTTTGTAGACCACCGGTTCACCGGTATGGACCTTTGCCATCAAGAGGCGGACCACCTCGACCGTCTCACGCATGTGGGGGGCGGGTTGGCCGTAGTTCGCGACGTTGTGCCAGCTTTCGTTCAGCCGCTTGACCCCGGTCCCCAAACCCAGGACAAAGCGGCCCTCGCTAAATTCGTCCAGGTCGAGGGCGCTCAAAGCCAAAATCAGGGGGCTGCGAGTGAAGGCAAGGGCGATACCGCTACCGAGTTGCAAGTGCGAGGTCTGGGTGGCAACCGCCGCGAGAGGCACGAAAGTGCTGCGGTAAAGTTCGGGGGTCCAGGCCGTTTCGAACCCGGCCTCCTCAATCGCGTGGGCTTCCGCCAGGAGACCATCCTTCCCGGCATCGCCAAGTTGAGTTGCAAAACGCCATTTTCCCTGGGGCATAACGACTCCTTTGTGTTTCAGGCAGGTTTAATTGACGGGTCAGGCTGTGGCTACCAGTTTCTTTAGCCTGTTCTTTTTGAGATTTTCGCGGACAATCCAGGCTACATCGGGGTCCCTAGACTCCATCAGGCTTTTCAACCAGGGCCACCCTTCCACCGGGGCCGCCGCTACCGCCACGCTCAAAGTATACCCCAAAGCCTGGCGTAATGTTCGCATTTCTTCGCTTTTGCGTTTTTTGGTAGGTTGCTTCTCAAACCATACCAGGGCTTTGACCTGCATGCGCAGGGCATTGGCGGCCTGAGTTGGCTCTTTCAAAAGGGACGGCTCGGCCACAGCAGCCACCACGGCCCGGATTAGCAGGGGGTCGTCGGAAAGAAGCCAATCTTCAAGGACAGCAACCACACGGGGCCAGTCCGCCGCCAGCAGCTTTTGGATGGCCCAGGCCACTATTTCACGGGTGCGCCAGCTCGGACTGGAAGCGGCACGGCGAAGTTTTGCTATTTCGTCGTCCCACCACTCCGGCCTGACCACCCCAACCTGCCCGTAAGAAAGGACCGCACAGGTTGGCAGAAATTCGCGGGGGTGATTGACCGGGGCCGAAGCCAGGTCGAGGTTGGCCCAGCCGTCCAGCAATTCTTCCAGCCGCTCGACCGGGAAGTTCGGGCCGGGTGGCGTCACCAGTTCGCCGACCAGCCCGGCGAAAACCTCTAAAAGTTCCAGGTTCGAGCGTGGACCGGGCAGGTTGCTATGTTCGGTCAGGTAAGTTTCGAGGGGCGCTTGTTGTCCGGTGGCAAGGGCCGTGTCAAGAAGACTCTTTAATTCTTGAGAGTAAGGGGATTTTTCAGGGGCCATACTAAACCTTTTCGGCCAGTTTTAGGGTTTAAGATTGCTATGGGGAGCAGGTTGCTTTTCTTTGGCCTCAAGAATAGCCAAAGCCCCACCGATTATTATAGCAACTGGCAGCACTTTTAACGCCAGGACACTTGTTAAAAAGAAAAGAGCAAAACCCGCGCCAATCTGGACTATCCCGGCAACTAATGGGGCTTTCTTTACGAAAAAGACCATGATTAAAACAAGTATGTATAACCCCGCTGATAAGCACAGGGATACTGTCTTGTAAAAATCAAGACCGGGTGTAACTCCGGTTGTAATTGAGGTATAGATTGTACTGGAGTTTACAATAGATAGAACAACAGCTATTGGTAAACCAAGCGTCAATCCAAATAATGAGACTGCCAGGCAGGTCAACTGTGAAATCTTGCCGGGTAAGCCATTTGCGGTTAAATCCGCCAGTTTTGCTGACTTGATATTGTACTTCTTTGCAAAGTACCGTTCTAACATCAAGTTGATGAGGGAATAAAAGAAGAAACCCAAATTAATAATAAAACCGTACCTGATTAACCAATACCAATCAATCGACATCCCTCGTATTTTCTGGCCGTTGTTGTCGAAAACTGCTATTTGTTCGTCCCGCTGGTCCAAAATATAGATATTGCTACGACTATCTACGGCCAAACCTGAGAAATTTACTAAATGTTCATTTGAGGTGTTAACTAGCCAGGTCTTAACAAACTTCCCGTTCTGGTCAAACTTAAAAATTTGATTACTATCCCAGCTGCTGAAATAAAAGTTACCCTGGTGGTCTACCGCCATGTTGTTTGGGTTGTAAAACGGGGGGAAATCGGCCCCAACCAGCGGGATGGTTTTACTATATTGGCCTTCGGCGGTAAAGGCATAAATATGGTTATTATCCTGGCCCGGCACAAAAAGGGTACCCGCATCATCTACCGCCATACCCGAATAACTGCTAAGCTTTACCGAGTCCGGCAAATTAGCGGTCGGGTTTCCCAGGTAATTGCCATTTGCGTCAAATTTCTGGAAACCTTTTAACGAAGAATAAACCTGTCCCCGGTTATCAACTATGATTGTAGCAGAATAATTAGTTGGTTTCTGGCTCGTCCATTTGGTTACAAAATTACCGTTTGAGTCAAACTTCTGGACCCGATCATTGTCACCATCCACCACGTATACTTCATTGGCAGGACTCACGGCCAGTTTAGTAGGACTTGATGGTGATCCGAATTGACCATCCCCACTCCCACGGCTACCCCAGGTTTTTAATAAATTACCCTGGTTATCATATTTTTTTATTACTGCGTTTCCACCATCCGTAATATATAAGTTATCCTGGCTATCGATTGCCAATCCGGCCAGGTTTTTTGCATTACCGCCGGTTAACTGGATAACAAGTACCAGTACAAACAGGAGAACAAATAGCAAATTGATTACTATACTGACAAGCCGGGAGATTCGTAAAGGCCGAGGCAAGTCCCTGAGGTTAGAAAAAAGCTTGGGCATCCGACATAGCTTTCTGTAATAAAAAGAAGTGAGTTATAGCCTTACTTTAATTATAACTCACTCTCCAAAAATTCTATATTAAATTTGAACGACTTTAGGTCAGGTCGGACGAAGCGGCTTCTTCCTCTTTCTTCCTGGAGACCATCCCTATCACCAACGCTCCAGCCATCACAACCAGCAGACCGGGGATTTTCAGCCAGGCTACATCCGACAGGAGGAAGACCAGGAACCCACCGGCAACCTGGAAAAGTCCTACCCCCAGCGGGCGGCGCGGGATGAACCCTGCCGTCAAAAAGAGGGTGGCATAGACCAGTACCACCGATAAATCGAGGGCCACGTTACCGGGCTCGAACATGGCTGAAATAAAACCCGCCGGGAGCAGCCGCGAGCTGACCCCAAACATTACCGAACCCAGCAGAATACCGGCCAGCGAGGCGAAAAAGACCACGAACTGGGCGATTTTGCCGGGTACGGTCGCAGCCGTGAAGAACGGCACCCGGCGCGATTCGGGCTTTTTGGTTAAACCCAGTTTTTGCATCAGTTGAGTCTTGCGATTGGTCAGGGCCAGGTTTCCAAAGCTCAAGGAGACCAGGGCCAACGGCAAATAAATGATTAGCCAGCGCGGCCAACCGATGCCCCAACGGTTGAGTACATTTCCGCTTTTATCGAAACTGTCCACCCTCGTTTCGGTCTGGTTGACCGCGAAAACATTGCCGTGACTATCCAGGGCCAGTTGTCCCAGGGGGAAATTGTTATTGTCCCGGTCCACCGGGGCCGCGAAAAGCAATTTCCCTGTCGGATCAATTTTGGCGAAATAGGCGCTTTCGCTGCCGCTCATATAGAGATTGCCCTGGCCGTCAAGGGTCAGGCTGCGGGTGCCATCGAAAATAGAGGCGTCCAGGTCGCGGATCGCCAGGTTGGCGATAAGCTGGCCCTGGGGGTTAAATTTGAAAATTTGCTGGGGGCTGTCCCCGGCCACGTAAAGGTTCCCGGTGGCATCAACGGCCAGGCCATTCACTCCGTTGAGCCGGGTTGCACCGGTCAGGTCAGAGCCGAGCAAACCCTGGAACTGGCCGTTGGCATCAAAAACCTTAACCACCGGGGCGTCCCAGACGTAAACCCGGCCCTGGACAGAAACAGCGATTTTAGAAGGGGCCGCGAACTGGTTCGGTGCGCTACCCTGGCTGCCCCATTTTCCCAGGAAATTGCCCCTGGTATCAAACTTCTGGACCCGAAAGTTGCCTTTGTCAATCACGTAGAGGTTGTTGGCGGAATCGAGAGCAATCTCACCCACACCAAGCTTTTCGGCAAACTTACCATCGGCGTTGCCTTTACCACCCCAGGTAAGAAGAGGTTGGCGCTGGCTATCGTACCTGGTTATAACCGCGTTGCCGCTATCACTAATATAAAAATTGTCCTGGCTGTCGATTGCCAGGCCCTGGATTTGTTTGTAACGGGTATCGCTAAAGAGGACGAAACAGGTGAAAATTAAAAGTAGCAGAAAACTCAGCCACAAAAGATACTGCAAAATCTGTAGGCGCTTCAGCGGGCCTGGCATAACAAAGTTCATGATGATACTTACTACTTTCCCGGTTTTAGCTGGTTCTCCGTCGCTCCAATTATATTCCGGCAGCTTCAGAAAAACATTAGACCAAAGTTGAATATATTCAGGCTACATTGCCCCGTTAACTCGAATTTAGCTCGATAAAACCCCGGCATCGGGTGTTTTAACCAGGCTACCCGGCTTCGAGCCGCCGCCTTCCTTAACCCGGTTTTTGCGCCGCGCTACCCACCCACTCACCGCAATCCCTGCAAAGACCAGGAGCGAAATGAGGGTGAGAATAACCCCGGCGCTGCGAATGGGTGTATCCTGGAACTTGAGGACCAGCGTTTGCTGACCCACGCCAAGTTCGGCTGTGATAAGCCCGTAGGGACTATTATACCCTATGGGAACGGTTTGACCATTGGTACTTAAGGTCCATCCGGCAAAATAAAAAACCGGCAACACCAGTTTACCGGGCTGGCTTAAATTGGCCTTAATTTCAAAACTGGTCGGGCTGGTCTCGACCATCGTCACTGGGTCGGCAACCTGTTTATTATCCCGCTCGATATAGGGTGTGTGCGCTTTCGCCAGGACCGCGTTCAGGTCGTCCCGGCTGATTGGCTGGACCGACATCGGCAGATAATAATCATCCCCGTTCTGGGTATAAATATCTTCGAAAGAGAGCCGGCCAAAAGTTTCTAGCTGTGGTTCGGTAAAGTGTAGAATGACGTTACCTTCGCCGGTAATGCCCACCAACCAGACCAGCGGAATCGCTATACCCAGGACCGCCAGGGCTTTCCAGGCCGGACCTTCCCTTTTCCGTAGCAAATAGTGGGCCAACTGGCTGGCTCTTTCAAACAAAAACCCGATTAAAAGCGGTGCGAACAGGCCCACGAAAATCAGAAGCCGCCAGGGAAATTCGATAAACCGCATGTACGGTACGTTTTCCCAGAAGAAAGCCATGAAATGCAACTGCATACCCAGCAGCAACACCAGCATTACCCCGGCCAGGGCCACCGGCCAGAGAGGGCGTTTCCGACCCTTAATAGGTACAAACGAAAACAACAGACCCAGCCCTGCCAGTACAAAATGACTTATGCCAATCCAGGCCAGGTTTTCAAGGTAGGGAATGGGCGTCTTTTGCTTCTCGATACGGGCTATCCAGTCCCCCAGGCGCTGGTAGTTGCCCAGGTCCACCATCATATTGCCGGGGTCGTAACGGGTGTAATTGCCGACCCAGACGCTGCCGGTCTCCCCAAAAGCGGGCAAGAGATAAAAGGCCGACAGACCTACCCCCAGGCCGAGCGCAAACCCTACCCAGAATACGCGTTTGCCCAGGTTCTGGATTGCTAACGTCCAGGTGGTTTTCTTCTTTTCCTGCCAGAGCAACCAGAGCAAATTGAGGCCAACATAAGGGATCACCAGGAAGATAATCGTGAAAAAACCGGTTAGCTGGTGACTCAGCACAAGCAGCCCATAACTCCCGGCCCCTAGCAAGATAGCCTTGCGGCGGCTGTAATCCAGGTTCATCAGGTGGGTCAGGCCGAGCCATACAAACGGCAAAATCCCAAAAGCGACCGCTTCGGCCATACTGCCGCGCTGGTAGATATTGGAAAGGCGGTAGGGGTTGAAAATATAGGCCAGGGCCGCCACGGTCGCACCCGGTCCATTCAGGAACTGGCGGGCTGCCAGGTATAGACCGATTCCGCCAATCACCGTTATACAGACCAACATAGCCTGGTAAGCAGTCCCGGCGGGCATCCCGGCCAGGACAAAGATTTCGCCAAAATAGCGGGCCGCCGGGGCGTAGAAATTAAAGACAGCGTTGCCGTGACCATAGGCAAATTCGGTGGCCCAGCGGGGATAAAACTCGCCCTGGTGGATAAAGCGGTCTAATTCGTTCAGCCAGAAATAATGATGGGCCTGGGCGTCGGAGGTACGGTAAAGGCCCTGCTGCAAAATCCCCCAGCAGGAAAGCACTCCTATGATTGAAATAATCAGCAGGTTAAACCCGGTCTTTTCCAGCCTGGCGTTGTGGCACAGGACTATGAATACCAGGGCCACCCCGAAAACAAAGATATAGTTATAAGTGACAGTGTTGTAGTAATTTGCCAGGGTTAGGAGGGCAAATACCCCCGCTAAAGGCCAGATGACCCGCCGACCCCCCAGCAGGTAAACCAGGACAACCAGCCCCGGCACCAGGAGATTTGGTGTGAAGAATAGCGAACCACTCAAAAATTGTTGAGTTGCCAGGAAAAATAGTGACGCTACTGCCAGCGGCATTAAAAGAGAACCGCCCAGGAAAGCCAGCATTCCCGTCCTGTGCAGCAGATTTCGCCGGAAAATAAACATTCCCAGGCAGCTTTGCCAGACCAGGAGGGTCAGGGTCAGGACAGCCCAGGTCAGGAGAGGCGGCACTACAAAACCGAAACGGTTGGACCGGGCCTGGACGGTAATATCGTGGACCATCAGCCCCAGCGACCGGGTATCACCGTTACCGGGGGTAAAGGTATCGGCCTCAATGGTCAAATGGCGCGTCTCATAGTTAAAAGCCGGGCGGCTGTTTACTTCCAGCGAATAATTCTTAAGCGGGGTCGTAGTCGCCTGGTCGCCGGGAATCTCAAATGTCTGAGTAACCGGCGGTTTGTCCCAGCTAAAGCTAAAATGGACTGCTCCCGGTTCCGGTTTGGGCCGGAACGCGGTCGCCTGGACATTTATCGTAAAAGGGGAGCCGACCAGGGGCAGTTCTACCGTCGAGTGGTCTTTGGTCCACTGGTAAGACTCTTTGGAATTGGCCTCTATTTCGTAAAAGTTTTGGAGGTAACTCTCGGCGGCTGTAGTGCCGACATCCACCAAATAAACCGGGCGGGTCTGGTAAAGGGCAAAGATCACCAGCGCGTCTACGGCCAGGAAAACTAAAAGGAAGGCCAGCAGCCCGGACTTGCGGTCGAGAGAGAAGAGAGTTTTGAACAAAGAAAGCTTTAATTGTTTGGAATCTGACAACTGCAATTTCAATCTGGTTTGGTTATTGGCTTAAAACTGGCTCAGGAATGTTTATAAGCCCCTTTCAGGGTCCGGGCCAGCCAGCGGTTAAGCCAGCCTTCGGTTACAAGTTTATCAATCTGGGTGGTGGAGACCTCAATTTTACCGGCAGGATAATCGAGGTTATGGGCTCCAATCAGGGCCGCCAGTTGCGGTTCATCAAAGATATGATAATAGGTGGCCGGGTGGGAAGAAGTTACAAAACGCCACAGGCTCGAACTATCGGCCCCGGCCAGGCCGACCGTTGGTTCGAGGTCAAGCTGGACGTAGCAACTGGCAAAACCCAGCACGCGGGCCGACCAGAGCGGTCTTTCTTTGAACTGGAAATACCAGACCGGCAACAGCAGTTCGCTGCCGGTGGTCACCAGCCTATCGGGCAAGATACTGGCTTCGAACTCGCTCACAATCCCCGCGATAGAGGTTTCGAGACCCTTGTGAAGATGACGGGCATCGCTCAAAAGGCGTTCGGCCCCGGTAATATGGGTCGCCAGGAGGCGTTCGGTAGCGAAAGGAACCTCGTTAAGGTCGGCCTCACCGCTTTTGTGAACTTTTAGAAGGTTCTTCTTCTCGGCAACCAGGGCATCAATATGGCCGCGAATTTTTACCAGCCTTTCAGCCCTGAGACTATCCAGTTTTTCGAGGAGTTGTTTTTGCTTCTGGCTCCACTGGTAAAGCTCGACCGAGGCGTCGGTCTGGGTCTTTTCGATAGCGGCGGTATTGGCGTCGTATTGCTCGTTGAGGTGGTTCAATTCCTCGGAGAGGTCTGCCAACCGTTCCTCGCTGAATTTTATCGAGTTACCGAGCGAGGTCAATTCTTCCAGTTCCCGGTCCAGGCCCGCAGCCAGGTCATAGATAGTCTGGAAGGTGGCCGGGCGGGCCATTTCGGGGCTGTGTCCGCCCGAAAGCAGGCTGCTATGGAGCGATCCGGCAACCCGGCTCAGGCTGAGCAGGTATTCCTGGGCTTCCTGCAAGCGCCCGGTGTAACCGGCCAGGCCCAGCGCCCGGATAGAAACTTCCAGTTCACACCAGCGGCGGTTAAGCCGGTCAAAATCAGCGGCAGTATCCAGGTAGACACTAGCGGCCTCGCTAACCTCTCCGGCCAGGGCTAATAGCTGCCCACCCTGCTGGAAATTAACAAGTTGGCCCAGGTAGGCGGTAGACTGCCATTTGTTGCTGACCCGGATTTGACTTTCGAGCCGGGCAAGTTCGTCGAGTGGCTCGAACTTCAAACGAGCAAAACGGGTCAGGGCGTTGTTGGCAGCGCTGGTAGCCAGGCGGGTTTCGGCCCGCAGTTCGGCCAACTGCTGCAAACATTCCTCGGCGGTCGAAGCCGAAGGCTCTACCTGGTAGTCCGAGCGGAAATGGGGTGGGTTTGGCACGCTGTAAGAACGGCGGGTCAATTCGTCCAGTTGCTGTTTAAGACCCTCGAAACGCTGGTCGGTCGAGATTTCGAGACGCATGCGTTGTTCCTTAAAATTTTTGAACTCGGCCTGCAAGAGGGCAAATTCGTCGGCGCGTTCGTCAATGACGCTTTCGAGACCACGCCGATCCCGGTTTAACTCGTCCAGGGCGGCGTCCCGTTCCTTTTCGACTTCCTGGCGCAACCCCTGGTAGCGTTCTTCGATATTCTGGCGGTAAAAAGCCACGTCCGATTCAAGCTGAGCCAGGGCCGGTTGGACTTCCTCCTCCAACCGCAAGATGGTCTGGTCGTAACTCAGGCTGGCCTGTTCCCCCGCGGCCTTGTACTGCTGGACCAGCCCGGCGTAAAAAGCTTTCTCACGCCCGGTCCGCGCCCGCCATTTTTCGATTTCCCCGGCCACTTTCGCCAGGTTGGCATCGGTTCGCGAGGAAATCTGGCCGTGCAAAGGTGTTGAAACCGCTACCTGGCCGGGCTGACCGTGAGGTATCTGGGAGGTTTCGGCCCGCATCCCGATATAACCCTCGATTTCCTGGGTCAGGTGTTGCAGTTCAAAAGGTGTATTGACATGCTGCATTTCGACCGGGAGGGTATGCTGGCTCAAATTGTTCAGGTCCTGCCAGCTAAGCGGTTCCAATCGCACCCGGTCGAGTATAGCGGCTTCGTCACGTGGGATGAACGGTCCGGCGGCTTCCTGGTCCACTCGGACCGGCTTTAGCATCGTTTTAAGGTCTTGCAGGGTCTTGTTCTTGCTGGCAACCTCACTCGATTGGGGAGTGTCCCCGGCGAAGCCAACGCCGTGGCTTTCCTGGTAGAGGGTGAAAAAGCTGTCCCGCAAAGACTGGAAATTTGGAGGCGGCACGGCGGCGTCGCACCAGACGACTCCACCTTCGGATAAGGGCAGCGAAACCAACCGGCGATAAGCCCGCCCAAACGACATAACCTGGGGCCGGGTGAAAAGGGTGTACAACAAAAAGAGGGCTGACAATACCAGGAAGACCAGGCCGAGCGAGAAAAACAGCGAGTTGACGGCGCTGTAATTTACCCCCATCAACCCGGTCAGGAGGGCGATTAGAAAAAATAAAATCGTCAGCGAGGGCAAACCGATAACCCCGAAACGGCGCAACCGCCACCACTCGACCCGCCGCCGGTCGTACTCGTAAGCTAAAATGGCGGCGTCTTCCAGGCCGTCTTCTACCTGGACCGTGTCCGACAACTTGACCCGGAAACCCGGCGCGTTATTACTGTATTCCGAGGCGGTCTGCAAGGCCATCGGCTGGTAGGGAACTTGCCCGGCGTACTGTTCGGCCTGGATGGGCTCCTCGTAATTGCCTTCCTGTTCGGACGGCACAAAGGTTGCATCAATCCGGCCAAGCACATCCGAATTTTCACCGTCGGCATTCAATTTTGAAGGGTCAAGGGGCTGTTCCCTGGATTCAGGTGGCTGCATTGATTCTCCAGTCGGTCGGCTACAATTTTTCCAACTCGGCTAACAAATTTTCGAGGTCGGCATCGGTCAGGGTGGTCAAAACGGTAGTGTGAGAGCTTCCTGCCGGGAGTATCTGCCCCAATTCGGACACCGGGGTCAGAATTACGTTCCCACCTTCGCCCACAGCCAGGTAAAACTTCTGGCGTTCCACGTCCACAGGCTGTTTTGCAAGCTTTACCGGTACCGTCACGTCTAAATTTCCGGCCTTTGCCAGGATTAGGGCCGCTTCGACCCGCACCTCATCGCTCAAACTGCCTTTAAGGGCAAGGTTGGTCCCGGCATAGAGGGCCTGGGCTTCGACCGAACCGATAGTTTCCAGGTTCTGGCGGCTAACGACCGGACCCTGGATATAGACCGGCCCGGCGAGGCTGACGTTCAGGCCGACTACCGCGCCTTCGACCCGGCTCCCGGCGTCAATCTTTACCGGGCCACCGCTGATGACATGCCCTTCGATAACACAGCCAGGGCCGATATGCGCGCTGTTGCGGCCAAACAGGGTGCCTTTTACCCGAACGTCACCCAGCAATTGGACCTGGTCGCCCAGAATGTCGCCCGTAATAACTTTCGGGCCGCTCAAACGCAAAGGACCGCTCATTTCTTCTTTGCGGGTGGGATGCCAGACTTCTTCGGTGGCGGGATGGGTCGGGGCAGGTGGAGGCGGTGGGGCCGGGTTGTTTTGAATCAACTCAAGGTTAAAATCGGGATCTGCTTCGGTCACGAACTGAAAAAAGTCGTGCCGGAAACCCGCCAGGTTATTTTCAAAGTCGGGCCGGGTTAGCGGACCCTCCTGGGCCGGACCCGGTGTAAACCGTCCAGAAGGCTGGAAGCCCGGTTTATTGGAGAAATTCAAAGGCTCGGTTTTTCTGTCTTCTTCACTCATCCGTATCTCGTCGTATTTTTGTGGAGCCGCCAGAACGGCCTTTTATATAAAAGCTTGCCCGCCGCCCAGGGCCAACCTCATCGTGGCGAAAAGGGCCATTTCACCCAGGCTAACCAGCAAAATCAATGTGGCGGGCGTCAGGAAACCGTAAAACGAGCTAACCCGGTTCTCCCGGCGCAACACAATCGTGAAAATCACCAGGTTAAGCATTACCAGCATCGTGATGACACCAACCACCGCCAGCAGCGACAAAGGCCAGAACAACGGCCCCCAACCTGACATTACCCCCAGGACGTAGAGCAAAACCGCTACCAGGGCATAGCCGATTTCCCAGAAACTTCTGAAAGTCGGCGTCAGATAGCCCCGCCGCCAGACCGTCATGTTGACTACCGGCAAAAGAAGCCCGGCCATACCGACCCCACTAATCGAGCCCGTCACGACCCGCAACCAGTTCTGTGGCTGGTAGAGGGTCGGCCAACCTAAATCCCAGAAGGTTGAATTGAGGCCGTCAAAGACCATCAGCAGGATACAGGCGGCCAGGACGATATTCAAACGGCGCGAAGGCCATTGCAAGGCCCGACCACGCCCGACCAGCCATAACCCCAGGAAAGTCACCAGGAACCCGGCAAAAATCCCGACCATACGCGCTTCGAGCGGCATTTGCTGCCCATCGAAAAAATAAGAATGGGCGGGCCGCTGGGGACAGACCCCCGAATTGAGCCAGACCAGTTTTTCCAGAAAGCTGCCCGGCCCGGAAATCGCCAGGGCTAGCAGGACCAGGGCCGTGATTGTAACCAGCCAGAACGGTCCCCGGCCCCGGTCCAGGTTGATACCACCCGGAAGTTCGGCAGGGCGGCCAACTGGTGGGCGGCCAATTTCAACTACCGGGATGTGCCCCTGGGTTGGACCGGCGGGCGGCGGATTTTCATGCGCTCCTGTTTTAGGTGATTGGCTCAAAACTGCTTCGACTTAGAAACCAATTTGTTAATAAAAACCGGTTTAGAAATATTTCTGGACGAGCAAGCCCAGTTTCTGGACGCTCTCCGCCGGGACCCTGGTGCGGTCGGTCATGATAGCGGTCGACAGGGCTTTATCGCAGCCGCATTCCAGGTGATCTTCCGGCAAAGCCGCCGCCAGGGGTACGAACCGCCGGATTATCTCCTTGGCCCGCCCTACGTTTTTCTGCAAATTCTCGACGACCATCTCGACCGTAACGCTTTCGTGCGAGTCGTGCCAGCAGTCGTAATCGGTGGCACAAGCCAGCAGCACGTAATGGATTTCGGCCTCGCGGGCGAGTTTTGCTTCGGGGATGGCTGTCATACCGATTACATCCACGCCCCACTGGCGGTAAATCAGGCTTTCGCCCCTGGTCGAAAACTGCGGCCCTTCGATGCAAATATAGGTCCCACCGTAGTGGGTGTTTGCGCCGCTGGCCTCGGAGACCTCTTTAAGGATAGGCCGCAAACTCTGGCAAAACGGCTCGGCAAAGGGTATATGCCCTACGATTTCGCTATGGTCGCCAAAATAAGTCCGGGGCCGGGCCACGGTCCGGTCGAAAATCTGGTCCGGCACCACCAGGTCGAGTGGCGGGATTTCTTCTTTCATTGAGCCGACTGCGCTGACAGACAGGATATATTTGACGCCAAGCATTTTGAATGCGTAGATGTTGGCCTGGACCGGCAAATCGGTCGGCGAAATGCGGTGTCCCCGCCCGTGGCGAGGCAGAAAGGCTACAGAAACGCCATCCAGTTTACCGACCATCAGGGCGTCGCTCGGTTTGCCCCAGGGGGTATCTGGAAAGAATTCTTCTACCTCGGTAAGACCCTCAATCTGGTAAAGACCGCTCCCGCCGATTACTCCAACAAGGGCTTCTGGCATAACTTAAGCTTCTCCTGTGGTCCCGGTCGCTTCCTGGCCGGGATTATTTGCGGCAGCCTGCTCGCGCTCTTTTTCTTCCTGTTCCAGTTGGAGCAAAAGCCGCTGAATTTTGTCGCCGTGTTCCATCGCCACATCGAATTCAAAATGCAGTTCGGGAGTATAGCGGGTGGTGAGGATATGGGACAATTCTCGGCGCAAAAAGCCGCTGGCCCGTTTTAAGACCTTTAGCGTTTCGGCCTTGGTATTATCGTCGCCGAGAACGCTAAAAAATACTTTGGCATACTTCAGGTCGGGGCTGACCTCCACCCGTGTCACGGTCACAAAACCCAGGCGTGGGTCTTTCAACTCGCGCTGGATAAGGGTACTGACTTCTTCTTTGATAGCCTCGGCTACCTGTTCTGTTCGCCTGCTCATTACTTCCAATCCAATAACATCGTTGACCGAAACAACCTGCTCTAAATGGGCAAACGTTGAATGTCAATTAAGTTTATTTGCCAGTTTGTGGCCTTAAAATTACAGTTTCAAAAATTCCTACGTTTAACATCATCTGTTTAACGCCTTATTGACCGTAATTATAACACAACCCGGCTAGCGACTGTGTTCGGCTTTTCCCGGTGCAGCCAATTCAGAGTAGGGTGAATGTAAGGTCGTTTTACGTTGTTTCGTTCAACGATCAATGTTTAACGGTTTTAAGCATTTATACGGATTGACTACCTGAAAATGCGTGTATATACTCGTTTCTATGGATAAAGCAAAAAGTCCTTGTTTTTGTATAAATTTACGGCAGGCTTCCCAGACCATTACCGAGTTCTATGATACTGCCCTCCAACCAAGCGGCCTGAAAATTACCCAGTTTTCGGTGCTGAAGGCCGCCCGTTACCTGGAACCGGTGAGTATCAGCGCCCTGGCCGAGTACCTTGGTCTTGACCGGACGACCCTGGGCCGGAGCCTGCGGATTCTGGAGCGGGATAAACTGTTGACCCTTGAACCGGGCCAGGACCAGCGTGAGCGGTCCGTTCGCCTGACCGAACAGGGGCAGGTAGCCTACCGGTCGGCCTATCCCCTGTGGAAACAGGCCCAGCAAAAAATCACCGAGGGTCTTGGCAAAGAGCAGGTTGAAATTTTGGGTGTCCTGTTAGCCAACCTTGAAACTGCCACCAAATAAAAATAAAAGAGTATATAGGATGAATGAGACTAAACCTGGTAAATTTCATTACGCCTGGGTTGTGGCCGGGGTAACCTTTTTAACTTTGATTGTTTCGGCGGGGGTTCGTTCGACCCCCAGCACGCTGGTGGTTCCGCTTCAGGAAGCCTTTGGTTGGAACCGCTCCGAAATCTCGCTGGCGGTTTCGATAAACCTGGTGCTTTTCGGGCTTTTCGGCCCCTTCGCCGCCGCCCTGATGGAAAAATTCGGTATGCGCCGGGTGATGGTGATTGCCCTGACTACGGTCGGGATTGCCGCCGCCCTGACCAGCCAGATAAATGCCACCTGGCAGCTTTACGTGTTGTGGGGCGTAGTAGTCGGCATCGGAACAGGGGCGACCGCGACCGTGCTATCCGCTACTGTTTCGAACCGCTGGTTTACCAAACGGCGCGGCCTGGTGGTGGGGCTTCTTTCGGCCAGCAACGCCAGCGGCCAACTGATTTTTCTGCCTTTGCTGGCCTGGCTGGTCTCTACTTACGGCTGGCAATCCGCTTCGATTACTACCGCTATCGCCGTCCTGCTGGTTGTGCCGGTGGTTGCCATTTTCATGCGGAACTATCCCAAAGATAAAGATTTGCGGCCTTACGGCGCGACTGCCGAAACCGAACCGCTTAAACCGTTGACCGGCAATCCTTTCATGCTGGCCCTGGGCACTCTGGGGCGGGGTCTACGCGACCGCAACTTCTGGATATTGGGCGGGAGTTTCTTTGTCTGCGGCCTTTCGACCAACGGCTTAATCGGCACTCACCTGATTCCGGCAGCGATGGACCACGGTTTCGCGGAAGTCACCGCCGCCAGCCTGGTAGCCGCCATCGGGGTTTTTGACGTTATTGGTACCACCATTTCTGGTTGGCTCTCCGACCGTTTTGACAACCGTAAGTTACTTTCCTGGTACTATGGTCTGCGCGGCCTCTCGCTTCTCTTTCTGCCTTACGCCCTGACGAGCACCTTCGCAACCTTAATCATCTTTATCGTATTCTACGGTCTGGATTGGGTCGCCACGGTCCCTCCGACGGTCCGTTTGACTTCGGATGTGTACGGAAAGTCTCACGGAAGCATCATGTACGGCTGGATTTTCGCAGCCCACCAGTTAGGTGCGGCAGTGGCCGCTTTCGGGGCCGGGACACTCTACACCTGGCTGGGTGATTACAGTTCCAGTTTCTGGCTGGCCGGTCTGCTCTGCCTTGTTGCCTCCGGTATGGTCCTGCGGATTAGCAGGCCCGGCACCGCCAGCGGTAAAACTATCCCGGTCGCTCCGCCCGACACCAAGTCCGCCGAACCGGCCGCTATCTAAAAATGCGCCGGACCAGCTTTTGCCTTTTGCTTCTTTTTGGAGCCATAACGCTCTGGCTGGCCCGGCCTTTTCCTGTCCTGGCCCACGGGACTTTACTGGTATCCTCACCGCTCGATTGCGCCACCTCGACCCCGGCCAACCCGATAGATTGCCGGACCGGCCAGATTTATCAAACCGCTCCTAATCAAGTTAAATTATCTTTTACCGAGCCGGTCAAACCTATCCGGCACGGTCTTATCGTGACCGGACCGGACGGAAAGCCGGTTGAAAAGGGCACTATAACTGTTAACGGGGCGGACCTGAGTATCGCCATTGACGCCCGGTTGCCCGGCACTTACCAGGTTAGCTGGCAGGTTATCTCCCAGGACAGCCACCCTGTTCGGGGCACTTTTAACTTTAGCGTCACCCGGCCCAGTGAGATTGTTTCAAGGGCATATTGGTCCGGTTCGGACGTAGGAGGGGTTTCACCGCTGGGCCTTTGCTTCCAGGTTATAGCCAAACTGGCCCATTTCGCCGGGTACGCTCTCGGTTTCGGGCCGTTCTTTTTTGATTGGCTGGTCCTGAAAAATGCCGGTAAAGATGGGCAAAAGACTACCGAATCCCGGCTCAAAAAATTGACCTATTATGGTATCGGGCTGCTTTTGGTGGCCGAACCGGTAGATTTGCTGGGCCAATCGGCCAGTTTAGCCAGCGACCAGTTGTTCAATCCCGATGTGCTGGCTGATATCCTGGCGTCCAGTTTCGGCCAGGTCCTGACCGAACGGCTCGGCGCGGCTATCCTATTGTGGGTCCTCCTCGGCATCGACCGGGATAATAAACTCCTAAAGGTGGGAGTTAGCGCCCTTTACCTGGGCCTGGCAGTGGTGGACGGGCAGACCAGCCACGCCGTTATCTCCGATTCGGTCTGGCTTGGTTGGCCTGCCAATACCCTGCACCTGGTAGCGATGGGTCTTTGGGTGGGAGGTCTGGTTTCGCTGCTTTCAGTCTTGAAAATTCCTGCCCTGGCAGAAAAGAAAGGTGTTTTGGTCGAGCGGTTCGGCCAGATTGCCGCTGTTGCCCTGGGCTGGCTAATCCTTAGCGGCCTGATAATGGCCTGGTTGCGCTTGAAAGGATTGCAAGACCTCTGGACCAGCCTTTACGGTCAGACCCTGCTGGTGAAACTGGGCTTCCTGGCCGCGGTAATCGGCAGCGCCGGGGCCGGTATGAAACTGCTGGGTGGACGGCAAAGTCGCTTGTGGAAAGTCGAACTGGCCTTATTGTTAAGCGTCGTTACCCTGGCCGGACTTTTAATCTCCCTACCGCCGCCCCGCTAGAATTTACTTTCAAATCTTGCTAATTCCCTTTCATCTCACCGGGGCGGGATATTGTGATTGAACCGGAAGACATTGGCCGGGTCGTAGCGGCTTTTCAGGTCGCGCAACCTTTCAAAAGTAACCGGGTAATAGGCGGCCTTCGTCCGGTCCAGTCCCACCTTACCAAAACCGTCTATGAAATTTAACAAAAGGCGACCCGGCATGGAAGGTTTTAAGCTTTCCAACAAATGGTCCATAGAAGCCCGGCTTTTTGCAAGGTTTTCCGGGTGGGGTGCCGCCGCTTGCATGTAAATATAAAAATTCGGTTCCCGGAAGCTAAAAGCCATTTCGCCTTCGGGTTGGGCCGCTAACGCCCCGCCCAGGTGGCGGATTTCAGTCACGGCAATACCCGAATCGGGATTCCCGGCCACCTTTTCAATATTTTCGAGGTCGGCGGAAGTCAGAGATGTAAGGGCACCACCGTCACTGTAAAGATGGAATGGAGGTGCAACTGGCGGGTCATCCGAGATTTTACCGACCTTTGAAAAAGGCATTTTCTTAAAACTGTCCCTCAACGGTTTGACAATGGTGCGGAGTGGGAGCAGTAATCTTTCCCCCTCGCCAGGGTCACCGCAATAGCAGGCCATTATAATCACGGCGGTTTTACCTGCTTCCGGTTCCGGGAGAATTTCCCCGAAAGGAAAAGGCGTAATCCGCACGGCTGATGTCAGTTCGGGGGGAGCAGTGCGGGTAAAATCAACATAGGCATCCAAAACTTCTTTTACATCTTTTACAGGATAGACGACATGCCCACCAAAAACCTCCTTGTGCGGGTAAAGGGCACATTCCAGGGCCGTCACCACCCCATAGTTCGCCCCCGCACCCCGTAACCCCCAGAAAAGGTCGGGGTCTTCAGTTTCGGTGACCCGCCTGAAAAATCCGTCTGCCGTCACCAGTTCGACCGCCCGGATACTACTCGCCCCCGCCCCGTATTTCCGGGTCAACCAACTTATACCACCGGCAAGCATGTACCCGGTCACACCGACCGATTGGGAAAAGCCGCTCAAAGGTGCCAGGTCGTGTTTGTAAGCCTCTTTAACAAGGTCTTTCAGGAGGACACCCGGTTCGAGCCGGGCCAGGGCTTTTTCCTTGTCTACCTCTATAGCGGTCATCTTTTCAAAGTTGATAAACATTGCTTCATTGGCCGGGTGGGGATGACCGTGACCACCGCTCTGGACCGCGATGGGTAAATTGTGTTCCCTGGCAAAAGAGACCGCTACCTGGATATCCGCTGCCTTTTTTGGTACAACCGTCAAAGCCGGGTGCTGTTTAAAACCGGTAGAGTCCCAGACCTCGCTGGCCCTGTCATAACCCCAGTTGCCCGGTACCAGGGCTTTCCCTTCGATTTCTTTTTTTAACTTTTTAAGTTCTTTCTTGCCAAATGTAACTGGTTCGCCCGAATTCTCACCCATAGCCGGTGACCTCCTTTTAGCCGATGTCCTTTATTTAAGGATGGCTAAACTTGCAACAATTATTCCAGGGAACCGGCTAAAAACCTATAAAATGAAAAACCCCGCCTTCACAAGCGGGGTTATAACCAAAATATTTAGCCGTTTAGGCTTTACCCTGGACCTGGTCAGAGGTCTTGCCAAACTTGCGCAAACGGGCCGCGTACTCTTTAAGAGCGTGGAGATACTCGTCTTTGCCAAAATCAGGCCAGTTCAAGCGCGTAAACCAGTATTCGCTATAGGCGGCCTGCCAGATAAGATAATTGGAAAGGCGCTGCTCCCCGGCGGTCCGAATAATCAGGTCCGGGTCGGGAATATCGACATTATAGAGGTGGTGGCTGATTGTTTCCTCGGTAATTTCGTCGGCAGGGATACCCTTCGCGACAATTTTACGGACCGCATCCACGATTTCGAGCCGCCCGCCATAGTTAAAGCAAACGTTCAAAGTCAGCCGGGTATTGTTTCGGGTCTTCTCTGTCGCCTCCAAAATACCCTTTTGCAGGTGTGGACTCATACCGTTCAACCGGCCCAGGTGATTTATCCGAACCCCCTCGGCGTGAAGCTTGGGCGTTTCCCGCTCCAGGACCTCACCCAGGATAGTCATCAGGGCGCTGACCTCCTCCTCTGGCCGGTTCCAGTTTTCGGTGGAAAAGGCGTAGAGGGTCAGGTACTTGACCCCGAAGCGAATCGAGCTTTCGACAATTCGCCGGATGTTTTCGGCCCCGGCCCGGTGTCCCGCGACCCTGGGCAGATTACGCTGTTTAGCCCAACGCCCATTGCCATCCATAATAATAGCAATGTGCTGGGGAATCGTGGCCGGGTCAAGACCCAGTTCGACCAGTTCCTCGGTTGTGGGTACAGGAGTCTGGGACGCGGCGGGCCCGGATTTGCCAGAATTCGAGGCCGGTCTGAATTTGAACATTGCTGTTACCTATACCTCTAAAATTTCATTTTCCTTGTGATGGCCGATAACGTCAGCTTCCGCGATATACTTGTCCGTCAGGCCCTGAACCTTTTCGTGTGCGCGTTTATCCTCGTCCTCGCTGATAAGTTTCTCCTGCAAATACTCCTTGAGGTCGGCCAGGTGGTCGCGCCGGATGTTGCGGACGGTCACCTTGGCATCCTCGACCTTGCTACGCACGACCTTCACCAGTTCCTTGCGGCGCTGTTCGGTGAGTGGCGGAATCGGGATGCGAATGACTTTGCCATCGTTATTGGTAGTCAGGTTCAGTTCAGACTTCTGGATAGATTTCTCGATGGCGCTCATGGTGTTTTTGTCCCAGGGCTGGACCACCAGGAGGCGGGCTTCGGGAGCGGTGACGCTGCCAAGCTGGTTTAGCGGGGTTGTAGTGCCGTAAACCTCAATCGGCAACTTCTCAATCAGACCGGGTACAGCCCGGCCAGTGCGGATATTTTGCAAGTCGCGCCGCAAAACATCCATAGCCTTCTTCATTTTGTCTTCTGTTTCCGAAATAACGTCCTGAATCATATATGTTTCCTTCTTTCTCATTGGGCAACCAGCCTGGCGGGGAGCCGGGAGAATTTGCCCTGGGATAGCCTCTTTGCCTCCCAACTTGGCGGCTAACTGCTGGTAGGGACCTGAACGGCCAGCCGAACGGCCAACTTGACCGGGCCACTCGATTGGTCGCCCGGATAAGTTACTGGTTGGCCGGAGACCCGTTACTTACGAGAGTACCAACCTTTTCGCCCATTACCGCTTTTAGCAGGTTGTCGTCTTTCATCATATCGAAAACGATAAGGGGCATATTATTTTCCATGCAGAGAGTCAGGGCAGTCCGGTCCATCACCCTTAAATCGCGGGTGAGAGCTTCCTTGAAGGTTAGCTCGTCAAACTTGCGGGCGTTAGGATTGGTGCGCGGGTCGGCGTCGTAGACACCATCAACCTGGTTTTTCTCCATCAATATGACCTGGGCCCCAATTTCGACCGAGCGCAGGGCAGCGGTGGTGTCTGTGGTGAAATAAGGAAGGCCTGCGCCACCCGCCAGGATAATGACCCGGCCCTTTTCCATGTGCCGAATACCGCGCCGCCGGATATAGGGTTCGGCCACCTGGTGCATCTCGATGGCCGTCATCACACGGGTAAAGACCCCTTCGTGTTCCAGCGAGTCCTGCAAAGCCAGGGCGTTAAGGACTGTCGCCAGCATCCCCATATAATCGGCTGCCGAACGCTCCATCCCCTGGGAACTGGCCTTAAAACCGCGCCAGATATTGCCACCCCCGACCACAATCGCCACCTGGACATCTAACGCCACAACCGCTTTTATTTTGCGGGCGATCCGCTGAGCAACCTTGGGGTCAATCCCAAATCCTTCCTCACCCATCAGGGCTTCGCCGCTTAATTTGAGCAAGACCCTGGTAAATGCCGGTTCAGGCATGCTATAAATTCATTCCCTTCTCAGGTAAAAACTGGCTATTAAATCCGACAACCAGCTTTGGATTCCCCGTATTGGCGCTTTTCGTTCGCGAGTTCAAAGGTATAACGCAACACTAACTCTAAAAGTTACGAGAGACGCTGGGGCGTCAAGCCCGCTAAAAATTGTTTAATAATCAATTTTCAGGCCAACTCGACCCTGTTTTACCGGATTGGTCCGGTAATTCCCCAACTGTCGCCGTAATCCGTTTAACGAAAAAATTATACCCCAAAAGAGTTAAAACGAAAACCACCCGGCCTACAATTTCCGAATATAACAAAGCGGATGCTGGCTTTTCACCGGCATCCGCTCAATCAAAAAGTTTATTTGCCCAGTTCGTATCGAATGAAGCGGCGAATAACAATGTTCTCGCCCAGTTTAGCCTTGGCCTGAGTAAGCAGGTCCGCGATGGAGACTTTGGCATCTCGCACGAACGGCTGGCTCAACAAAACGTTTTCTTCGTAGAACTTGTTGAGGTTGTCCCCAAAATCCTTTTTGGCTTCTTCAATCACGTCCGCCGGGATTTCCTCGACACTAACGTATTTGGGGCTCAACCCGGCCACGTGCAGGGCTACATCCTTCGCCAGCTTCTGGAAGTCCTCGGTGCGGGCCACGAAGTCAGTTTCGCAGCTAATTTCCACCATCGCGCCGACGCGGCCCTGGTGGACATAAGTCTCGATGAGGCCCTGTTTGGCTTCGCGACCGGTAACTTTCTCGGCCTTCTTCAAACCACGTTCTTCCAGCCAGGCTTTGGCCTTTTTAACGTCACCTTCGCTTGCCGCCAGGGCGTTCCTGCACTCCAGGATGCCAGCGCCGGTTTCTTCACGAAGCGCCTTCACCGCTTGAGCCGAAATTTCCACTTGTAATCTCCTCTGTAAATAATAAAAATTTAGTTCGTAACTTCTCAAAGGCACAAGGCGGGCCGACTCAAATACCGTCGGCCCACGCTACGATTGGTTCTTCAGATTCAGCGAACAACTTCGCTGTTAAAACTAGCTATTCTCGCCTTCGGTAGTCGCTTCCGGGGCCGCCGCAGGCGCAGCCGCTTCCGCTACAGGGGCGGCAGGAGCCTGCTGAGCCGGGGCATTATCCCGGTGCTGGCCCTGACCCTGGCGCGGGCCACGGTCATTGTTGCGGTCCTGGCGCGGGCCGCGGTCGTTCCGGTCATTGCGGCCACCGCCACCACGGTTGTTGCGGTCGCCCCGGTCCTGGCGCGGGCCACGGTCGCGGTCGTTGCGGTCGCCCCGCCCGCCGTGTTCTTCCTCGCTCAACTGCTGCTCGGCGCGAGTCGCTTCGCGGCGGTTGGTGCCTTCGATAAAGGCATCGGCCAGGCGAGCGGTAATAATCTTAATCGAGCGGATAGCGTCGTCGTTGCCGGGGACCACATAATCAATTTCGTCCGGGTCGGCGTTGGTATCACCAATCGCAATAACCGGGATTTCCAGCCGCAGGGCTTCCAGCATGGCGATGCGTTCTTTGTGCGGGTCGATAACAAACATCGCACTCGGCAGGTCGGGCATGCCTTTGATACCGCCCAGCACTTCGGTCAACTTGCGAATTTGCTCGTTGAGCTTGCTGGCTTCCTTCTTGGTGCGCATTTCGAACTCGCCGCGAGCCTTCTGGGCTTCTAACTCACCCAGGTAGCGCAAGCGGGTGCGGGTGGTGTTAAAGTTGGTCAGCATACCACCGGGCCAGCGTTTGTTCACAAAGAACTGCCCGCAACGGGTAGATTCCTCGGCGATAACGTCCTGGGCCTGTTTCTTGGTGCCGACAAAAAGAAGCTTGCCGCCCTGGGCCGCGAGTTCTTCCACGAAAGCCGCCGCCTGCTCCAGGCCGGTTACGGTCTGGGCCAGGTCGATGATGTGAATGCCGTTGCGCTCAGTGAAGATGTAAGGGCGCATCTTGGGGTTCCAGCGTTTAGTCTGGTGACCAAAGTGGACGCCGGCTTCCAGCAACATCTTCATGATTTGGGCGGGGGTCATGTTGGGTTCAATCGTGGCAAGGGGGCGCGCCTGGATTGTCGTGGTCGAAACGGGGGCGTCGTTAATAGTAGCAACCATTATTGGTTCTATTTCCTTTCAAATCGTTAGACTTCCGCTATCGTCATTCTGCCGGTTATCAGTCCTTTTTCGGGCGGCCTGACACGGACCGGGCGGTCAGATAGCGTGCTTATTTGACAAAATCAGTGTTGGTGCAGTCAAAACACCGCCTGGTATTATAGCACTTTGAGCTTGGTAAATCAACTTCCCAAGTTAACCGAAACAACGTTAAACGTTGAACGGAATTCCGAAAAACGCCCTTAAGTTGATGTACAGCTTTCCAAATTGTCATTTCGAGAGCAGCGAGAAATCTCCTTCCCGGTGGACAATTTCACAGGCATTTATAATTGGAATAGAGTTTCTTCGACTTTGGTTAAAAAAAAGGTTTATTCGTACCCGGTAGCGCCATCCTCAAGGGAGGCTAAAAAGGTGCGAATATCAGACAGGTCACTTTGCCTGCCGAGCCGCTCGAAAATATCCCTGGCCCTGGCTGCGAACTGACGGGCCGCTGCCTTATCTCCTTGCAAAGAATAATAACGAGCGTAGAGACTATATATCTCGGCACTTCGTTCGCGGTCCTGGTATTCATCCGCCAGTTGAGCGGCCTCATCGAGCAAAGTCCGGGCCGGTTCCGGTTCATGCCGGTCCAGGCGCAGCCGGGCCAGCCCAATCCGCGAACTTATGGCCCCACGTAAGAACCCACCCGCGTCGGTATCGGCCAGGACCGCCTGCCACAAACTTTCCGCTGCATCAGTTTGGCCCTGCCGGTAAAAACAGATAGCCAGGTAACCCCTGGCAACCGCATAAGCCCTGGCCGAAATATTCCGGGCCAGTCCGAGGCTATCCTGCCAGGTTTTCATAGCCTCGCCGTAATCTTGCCGGGCCATCGCATACAGACCGAGCGTATATTGAACCTCGAAAAGTGTTTCGTCTGGTAAGGCCAGGGTCGAGCTTAAATCTTCCAGCCGCTTCAGGAATGGGGGAACTTCGTCTAGGGGCTGCTGGCGGCACAACGCCTGGATGTAAAGGGCCAGGGCTTTGATTTCCTCAAGGGTGTCGCCTGACCCCGCCGCCGCTTCAATCCTGAGGTAACCGAGGTCGGGCTGGCCGCGCCACGACCCCCGGATGTAAAAGTAATAATCGACCCCTTGGATTAACTCCAAAAGCAACGAATAATGACGATTTGAAGCGGCCCGGCGAATTACATTTTGCAAAGTTTCCTGTTCGGCATCGAGGATTTCCAGGCGGGATAAGTCGTCCCAGGCGTACCCGACCTTTCCGGCAAGGTGGCTATACCATTCTAGCTGGCGCTGCCGGGCCATTCTTTCAAAGTCAGGCTTTTCCACCAGCCCGGCCTGGGCGAAAGCCCGGCTGAGCGGGTGCAGGCTGTAACGAGGCGACTCATACAGGGCCACCTTTTGCAAATCCACCAGGCCCATCCCTGTTAAATTATCCAGGGCCTGCTCCACCCTTGAAAGAGATACCCCCGCCGTTGCTGCCAGGCTTTCGGTACTTGCCGGGTCGCTAAAAAGCGGTAGGCTCGTATAAACGGCAAGTTCCACTTCCCCAAGGCTGGCCCAGTTTCGCCGGAACAGGTCATCAAAGATTTCGCCATGGGCCGCTTTCAGGCTGTCCATTACCTGGGCAAACGTCTGGTGGCCGTATTTCAGTTGACCTAGGGCCAATTCGAGGGCCTTGGGGCTACCCCCGGTTAAAATAATTAGCTGGTCAAGCCGTGTTACTTCTTTCACCAGTTGGTCCATTTTGAGAGCGGCCACTTTTTCTTGCAAAAAACGGTGGGCTTCTTCCCGGCTCATACCTTCAAGTTCAACCGGCCAACTGCTGCGCCGAAATTTAACCAGGTGCTCACGACTGGTTACAAGGGCCTTGCTCGGTTCAGGTAACCGGACCAACCAGTCCGCCAGGGCTTGGTCCATAATGGTTTCGTAGTTGTCCACCACCAGCAGGACCGCCTGGCGCCGCAAAAGATTTTCAACATCGCGCCGTTTTGAAGAAAATTCAGCCTGGACCAGGCCGGGGTAATCGAGGGTCAGGGCGATTTCATCCAACACCACGTTCAGGGTGGTTGCGCCGGGATGGGCCTGGTCGCTAACCCAGACCACCGCCCGGAACCGGGGGACAGCCACCCGTCCGGCCAGGTAATCGCCGGCAATCTCTCGAGCCAGGCTGGTCTTACCCATTCCACCCAGGCTGACTATCACAACCACTGCCGAACGCTGCTGCAAACCCTCGACTATCTCCGCATAAGCCTGGTTTCGTTCGATAAACTTGCCGTAGGTCGGAGCCGGTAAGTTGGAATAGGTAGTCGCATTTTTACCCGGCGAACCTGGTTCCGGTACGGGTGGGTAAATCCGGTTCATAAAAGGGGCCGGATTGGAGTAACGGGCTGCCTGGAGAAATTCGGCTAACCACTGGCGGTTAAGAAACCCACGCCGGATCGCTGCCGCCGCCAGGATTTCAAGATTGCGGCTATCCGGCGGAATATGCCCGGCCTTGTATCGCTGTATCGAGGCTGGACTGAGGCCCATTTGTTGGCCCAGTTCTTCCTCGACGACCGGGGCGGTCTTACCTTCGTGGGCAACGATACTCCCGATAGCCCCCTTTAGAAGCCGTCCAAATTTCTCACTTCGCATATTTTCTCAATTCAAATGCTCATAATAGGTTTTTTTACCAGACCATTCAAACATCTTTAATCCAACCTGTAAAGGCCAAAACTATGAAACTTCATAGCCTGTGCAGGAATCTTCCTAGCCGGGAAGTGATTTACTAGGATTGGTCAGTTTAAGATAAGAAAAGAAATGGAAAATAAAACAAATGAAGCCAAATTCCGAAAGTTTGCTGGTACTGGTGGCCGGGCCCTACCGCTCCGGCACTGACGACGACCCGACCTTAATCGTGGAAAACCTGGCCGCGATGAACCGGGTAGCCCTCAAACTTTTCCGGGCAGGTCACCTGCCAATCCTGGGCGAATGGTTTGCCCTACCCCTCATTCAGACGGCTGGCTCCCACCAAGTTGGTGACCCCATTTTTAACGAAATCTTTCACCCGGTCTCGGAAAGGCTGGTCCGGCGCTGTGACGCCTGTCTGCGGATTGGTGGTCCTTCAGCAGGGGCGGACTCGATGGTTGAACTGGCCCGGTCCCTGGGCCAGCCAATTTTTTACTCCCTCGAAGAACTGGTAGGAACCGCCGTATGAAAGTGCTTGTTACAGGCGGGGCGGGGTACATCGGCTCTCACACCGTCCGGGAATTGCTGCTGCGCGAACATTCGGTGGTTATCCTCGACACTCTCGAATTCGGCTCAAAAAAAGTTCTCGAAAACCTGGGGGTTCTGGATAAACTGGTGGTGGGTAGTGTCAGTGAAATCAGGTTGCTCGACCGTCTTTTCGAGGAACATCAAATCGAGGCGGTCATTCATTTCGCGGCCTACAAACGCGGTAACGAGTCGATAAATAAACCCGCCGAATATTTTGCCAACAATGTCGGCGGCACCTTCAACCTGCTCGACCGCATGAGCCGTCACAACATCAAATACTTTATCTTTTCGTCTTCAGGTGGGGTCTATGGCAACCCGCAGGTGGTGCCGGTCACCGAGGATAACAACGTGCTGCGGCCCGAAAGCCCTTACGGGGAAGGCAAGCTTATGATTGAGCAGTCGTTGCCCTGGTACGAACGGGCTTACGGCCTCAAAAGCGTCAGCCTGCGTTATTTCAACGCCGCCGGGGCCGCGCCTGAAGGTCAGATTGGCGAGGACTGGAATCTTACAAACAACCTGATACCGCTGGCCCTCAAAGCGGCCCTGGGATTATCGCCCGCCTTCTCGATAATGGGCACAAACCACCCGACCAGGGACGGCACCTGTATCCGCGATTTTATTCATGTCAGCGACCTGGCCGAAGCTCATATAACGGCCCTGGAAAAACTCAAAAACGATGGCGAGAGCGGCGTTTACAACCTGGGAACGGGACAGGGTACGACTGTGCGGGAAGTGGTCGAGATGGTCAAGCGGGTAACGAGAAAAGATTTCCCGGTCAAAGAATTGCCTGGGCGACCCGGCGACCCGGTGGCAATCTGGGCCGACAGCAGCAGAGCCCGGCACGACTTTGGCTGGCAGCCTCGTTATACTCTGGAAGATATGGTCCGCACCGCTTACGAATGGCATCGGAAAAGTAGTCAGTAGTCAGAGGGTTTAACGGCAATTATCATTACCAATTCGATTCAAGACCTTTTCAGAAATTAGAATCCGGCAAGGTATTACTATCAAACTCCTAAAATTACAACCAGATTCAAAACTTTCTTGAAACTTACCTCTGACTTCTGACTTCTGATTACTCGCCCTTCCACTCTGGGGCGCGTTTTTCCAGGAAAGCGGTCATGCCCTCTTTGGCGTCGGCGGTCAGGAAATTCATCGAAAGCATGGTCGAGAGGTAATCTAGGGCCTCGTTAAAAGGCATCTGGTCGGCCTTCTGGATGGCATCTTTGCCCAGTTTGAGGACAGCAGGGCTTTTCGCGGCTAAATCAGCGGCCAGGGTGTCAACTTCGGCTTTTAGTTGCGCGGCGGGCACTACCCTTGTCACCAGGCCGATACGCTCGGCTTCCAGGGCATCAATTTGCCGCCCGGTGAACATCAGGTCATAGGCTTTCTTGCGCCCCAGGTTCCGCAGCAAAATAGCTGAAATCATCATCGGGAACAGCCCGACATTGACTTCGGGCGTGCCAAAACGGGCTGTCTCGCTGGCGATAACGAAGTCGCAGGAAGCCGCCAGCCCGCACCCCCCCGCCAGGGCCAACCCCTGGACCTGCCCGATGACCGGTTTGCCCAGGTTCGGGATTATTTTAAACAACCCGGTGAAGTTTTCACGCTGGACAAGCCGCAAATATTCGTTCATTGGCTGCATGTTCTCGGCCAGGTCAGCCCCGGCGCAAAAGGCTTTATCCCCGGCCCCACTCAAAACCACCACCCGCACCGCCGGGTCGGCTTTGCAAATCTCGAAAGCCCGCAAAAGTTCAGCGATAGTGGCTGCGTTGAGGGCGTTGCGTTTCTCCGGCCTGTTAATGATAAGGTCGGCCCGTGGTCCCGTTCGCTCGAACCGAATGTTTAGAAATTCCGCCTGTTCCCGGCTCATTTTCCCATCTCCATTGTCAGGTCTATTTGCCTCACTTCGCAAAACCTAAAAACTCCAGGTCTTGAGTTTATCCATCAATAAATAATTTGTTAAATCGAGCATCATCGGCGTGATGCTGATTTTGTTACCGGCGACGGCGGCAATATCGGTGCCTTCGGTCAGGTGGCCGTCAGGCCGTTCGCCTCCAATCCAGTAATAGGGACGGCCACGGGGGTCTTCCCGCTTGAAAAGCTCGTCCTTATAAATCCGGCGACCCTGGCGGGTGATTTCAATACCCCCTATTTCGTCAAAGGCAAGGCTCGGCGCGTTAATATTGAGCAACAGGTCCGAGGTAAGGGCCAACCCACCTTCTTCGCCCCGCCGGTTTTTCTGGAAAAGCGTCACCATGCGCCGGGCGAACCGGGCCGCCGCATCGAAATTGTGGTCGATATAGGCGTTGCAGGAGAAAGCCAGGGCCGGAATCCCGGCGATATGCGCTTCCATGGCCGCCGCGACTGTCCCGCTATAGGTCACATCGTCACCCAGGTTCGGCCCGGTGTTTATGCCGCTCATCACCAGGTCAGGTGCTTCCGGCATCAGGCCCAACCCGGCCAGGCTTACACAGTCGGCGGGCGTGCCATCGGTCGAGAAGGCCATCATGCCGTTGTACCAGGTGATTTCGGAGACCCGTAAAGGCCGGTCCATGGTCTTGTTGTGACCGCTAATGCTCCAGTTGCGGTCCGGCGCGATAACCGTCACCTCGACATCAGGCAGGTCCGCAACCGCTTCGTAAAGCGCCTGAAGACCCGGCCCGTCAATACCGTCGTCGTTGGTCAATAATATTCGCAAAAATAGCTCCTTTAGTCTTATTTTGGGGCCATGCGGATTGCGCCATCGAGCCGGATAACCTCGCCGTTTAACATCTCGTTCTCAATGATGTGCCTGGCGAGGGCGGCGTACTCGCTCGGTTTGCCGAGACGTGGTGGGAACGGCACCTGCTGACCCAGCGAAATTCGGGCCGGTTCGGGCAACCCGGCCAGCATCGGCGTATCGAAAATGCCGGGCGCGATAGTCATAACCCGGATACCGTAGCGGGCCAGTTCACGGGCTACCGGCAAGGTCATACCAACTACCCCACCCTTGGAAGCAGAATAAGCGGCCTGCCCGATTTGCCCGTCAAAGGCGGCCACCGAGGCGGTATTGATAATCACACCGCGTTCGCCCCCTTCGGTCGGCTGGTTGTTGCTCATAGCCGCCGAGGCCAGCCGGATGATGTTAAAAGTCCCAATAAGGTTGACCTGGATAACCTTGCTAAAATTCGCCAGGGGCATGGGACCATCCTTACCAATCACCCGCTCAGCGGTGGCAATCCCGGCGCAGTTTATGGCGACATGGAGCCCGCCAAAATTATCGACCGCCGCCTGGACCGCTCCCTTTACCGAGTCTTCGTCGGTAACATTGGTCTTGACGAAACGCACCCCTTCGCCAAGTTCTTCGGCCAGGGCCTGCCCGGTCACCTCGTTGAGGTCGGCAACGATAACTTTCGCGCCTGCCCCGCTCAAAAGTCGCACGCAAGCTCCGCCCAGGCCGGAAGCTCCACCGGAAACCAGAACCGCTTTGTCCTTCAAATCCATGTGGACTTTTTCCTTTCTTCTCTACTTTTTGTGTTCAGGTTTGTCTGCCGCGATTATACTACAAGGCTATTTAAAATTCCTTTTTACTCCTTGAATCAGGCGCTTTCGTGTTATCATTAGGCCCTAAATTTATTCCCCAACAGGTAAAGAAACCGGAGGCAATTGTGGGCAACGATAACCCGGTCGTACAGCTAAAAATGGTCTGGCCGGAAAATTTGCTGCAAAATCCACCGGAAGTAAAACTTCCGGCAGGCTACAACCTGCGGACATTTCAGGCAGGCGATGAAGCCCAATTTTACCGGTTGATGGAGTTAGCGGGATGGCCGGGCTGGGATGCCGAGCAGTTGCGCCCCTGGCAAGAAGCAGGTTTTGAGGATTGCTGGTTTTTCGCCGTTGAAACTGTGAGTGGAAAAATTGTGGCCTCGGCCATGGGAGTACACGACCCAACCGACCCAAACCCTGAAGGAAGCGAACTGGGCTGGGTAGCGGGCGACCCTGACCACGCCGGGCGAGGACTCGGGCGGGCAGTTTGCGCTGCTGTAACCCGGCGGCTAATCGAGCTTGGACGGCGCGACATTTATCTTAATACCGATGATTGGCGCTTACCGGCTTTGAAGACTTATTTCAAATTGGGCTACGTCCCACTTTTATTTCTACCGGAAATGGCGGAACGCTGGCAGGTCATCTGTGGGCAATTAGATTGGCCCTTTACCCCTGAGAAATGGCCGACGACTCGAATTAAATAAAATAGAAAGGTTATTCTCCTGGCTAACGCGCTCTCGACGGTTTTTTCGGTCTTTATCAACACGGTCCTACCGATTTTTATTGTGATTGGCGCGGGGTTCACGGCCCAGCGCATCCTGAAACTAAATATTGCCACTATCGCCCGGATTGGCCTCTATATTCTCAGCCCCTGCCTGGCCTTCTCGTCGTTGACCCATAGCAACCTGAGCGGCGGGAACGCTGCCGGGGCCGTCTCGGTCATCCTGACGGTCACAGCTATCCTGATTGTAGTCGGCACTCTCACCGGGAAATACCTTAAACTGGAAGCCGGGCAAAGCAGCGCTTTTTTGCTCGGTATTCTTTTTACCAACGCGGGGAATTACGGGGTGCCACTCATGGACCTGGCTTTTGGCCGGGACAGCCGCGACCTGGCGATTGTCTGCTTCGTGACCCAGCAGGTGCTGTTCAACACCCTGGCGGTCTGGCTGGCGACCCGTGGCAAGATGACCTGGAAGCAGGGCCTGCGCCAGTTGTTCAAGATGCCGCTCACTTATGCCGTGTCCGCCGCCGTCTTTTTCATGCTGACCGGGTTGAGCGTGCCGGGTCCGGTAGATACCAGCGTTTCCCTCCTGGGCGAAGCGGCCCTGCCGGTTATTCTGCTCTCGCTCGGCTTACAACTGGCCGAAACCAGGCCTGTCCTGGCCGACATGCCCCGGATTGGCCTGGGTGTTGTCTATAGGTTGGTCCTTTCCCCGGTCCTGGCCTTGCTGGCAGTCTGGCTGCTGGCCCCGGTCTTTGGCTTGCACGGTCTTGCCGCCAAGGTGCCGATTGTGGCAATGTCCATGCCGACCGCTGTCACCGTCGTGCTGCTTTCAATCGAGTTCGGGGCAGACTCCAAGTTCACGGCCAGCGTGGTTTTTGTCAGCACCCTTCTCAGCGCCCTTTCCCTGACCATAATTTTGACCTTGCTTATTTAGGGTTCAGTAGTCAGAGGCCAGAAGTCAGAAGTCAGTTGCTAATTTTAGTGTTTAGTTTTTAGTGTTTAGTAGGCTGAGGTCAGAAGTCAGTTGCCAGAAATCAGTTTGTCATATCCTTTGCGCGCAGACTAAAGGGTTTGTGAAGTGAAACAGATGTGTTAAAATGAGGGCAACTTACCGGCCAAACCGTCAAAGAAAAGACCGGAAAAACGCATGGCAAAGAAGACTCCAACTCTGACAATCGAATCAACCACTCAACCCGAAACTTCCAATGATACCGAAAGCCGGGAACAATCCCTGGCCCTGGTAAGCGGGCAACTCGACCGCAACCCGGCGGCGGTCTACCTCGCGACCCTGCGTCCGGTCGGCAGGCGCGGCATGCTGCGGGCCCTTACCCTGGTGGCCGAAATCGCCAGCGACGCCCGCGAGACTGCCCTGACGCTCCCCTGGCACCAGTTGCGCTACCAGCACACCGCCGCGATTGCCGCCGCCCTGGTCGAACGCGGTTATCGCCCGGCCACCATCAACCAGGCTTTGTCGGGATTGCGGAGCGTCCTCTATCACGCCTGGAAATTGGGCCTGATGGAAAGCGAGGATTACCAGCGGGCCAGGGATGTCAAAAACCGCAAGGCCGACACTCTTTTGCGGGGCCGGGCGCTGGATAGAGAGGAACTGCGGGCCATCATAAAAAACTGCCAGGAGGAAAAGTCTCCAGCAGGAGTCAGGGATGCCGCCCTGGTCGGGGTGATGTACGGGACTGGGTTGCGCCGCTCCGAGGTAGTTAAACTCGAATTAAAGGATTACACCCGAAAAACCGGGGCGCTGGTTATACGAGGGGCTAAAGGGGGCAAAGACCGGGTGGTCTACGCGAAAGGGGGCGCGGCCAAAGCGCTGGCAGCCTGGCTCATTATACGAAGCGAGGAACCCGGCCCGCTCTTTTGCCCGGTCCACAAAAGCGGTAAAATCCGCCTTGAAACCATGACCGACCAGGCCATACTGAAAATCCTCAAAAAACGGGGCTTTGAGGCTCAACTCGAACCTTTCAGTCCCCACGACCTGCGCCGCACTTACATTTCAGACCTGCTCGATGCCGGGGCCGATATTGCCACGGTCCAGAAATTGGCCGGACACGCCAGCGTCACCACGACGGCCCGTTACGACCGTCGCGGTGAGGATGCCAAGAGCAAAGCCTCCGAATTACTCAACATCCCATATTAGTTTTTAACTGATTTGCTCTCAACGCGGCTGGCGAAATTCTCAAAGGCCAGTTCTTCGCTGACGAAACCGCCCGCCATTGCTCCCGCCGCCGCAGCCATAACCACGTTCTGACCCCCGGCCTGGGCATCCCCGGCCACGTAAAGGCCAGGAATACTGGTTCCCCCCACCGGCGAAGTCTTTACCCGGCCCAGGTCGTCCATCTCGCAATTAAAAGCATCGGCTAAACTGGTGCTCTGGGTCTGGATTGGCCTGGTAAACAATCCCTTACAGGGAATACTCGACCCATCTTCAAAGACGACCCGTTCGAGATGATTCTCGCCTTCGACCCTGGCGATTTTTTCTTCGCGGACCGGGATTCCGGCAGCGACCAGTTGGCGGCGCTGCTCGTCGCTCAACTCGGAAGGACCATCGGTTATAAGGGTCACATCGGCGCTCCAGTTGGTCAAAAGACGGACCATGCGAAAAGCCGCGTCACCCGTGTAATGGACTGCCAAAGGCTGGTCACGGACTTCCCAACCATCACAATAAGGGCATGGAAAAACCCCTCGACCCCATAGCCGGTTAAATCCCTCAATAAGAGCCAGTTCGTCCTTGAGGCCGCTTGCCACGATGAGTTTGCGCCCCCGGAAGGTGTGCCCGTCTTCCAGTTCGATTTCAAAGCCCTCCGCAACCTGGCGACCCGTAACGACAGTCGCGTCATAAATGTCGACATTGGCGTAATTCGCAAGCTGATCGCGGCTGATTTTTCTGAACTCACCTGGGAGCATTCCATCCCGCGAGATAAAGCCGTGCATGCCCTGGGAGGCATAGTTGCGCGGCTGGTTATTATCGAATAAAGCTACCTTCCGGCAAGCCCGGCCCAGGTAAAGCGCTGCCGTTAGCCCGGCAGGTCCGGCCCCGACTATAATTACATCATACATAATATAAAGTACCCCTTTCAATGACCAAGTTTTGATAAAAAGTCTTAAATGATATTAGCTATCAATATGATATAATCTGGGTCTGGGAAAGTCCAATACTTGTTTGGCAGTGATACTATGCCTTAAAAGCATAATTGGGTTATTGAGGAATTTTTGTGGAATTAAGACACTTGCGTTATTTCGTGGCCGTTGCCGAAGAATTAAATTTTAGCCGGGCCGCCTACCGCCTGGCGATGACCCAGCCCTCGCTCAGTCGGCAGATTCACGACCTGGAAAACGAACTTGGGACGGAGCTTTTCGTTCGCCAACCGAGAAGGCTGGTCCTGACCGCTGCCGGGGAGTTTTTCCTGGAACAGGCCCGGGGGTTGCTGGCAGCGGCGGACCAGGCCATCTTGCAGACCCGGCAACTTGGCCGGGGTGAGTCTGGGCAACTCGCGATTGGCTACAACACCGACCAGGTCGGGTGCGGCCTTTTGCCGGAAATATTGCAGACGTTTCGGCAGCAATACCCGAATGTTACCCTGAGCCTGTACAGCCTGGAAATGTCCCGCCAGGTGGAAGCTCTCCAAAACCGCGAGATTGACCTCGGTTTTGCCGTGAGAATGGGAAAAGCCGCTTTTACCCTTACCTACCCGGAGCTTTGCTACGCGAACCTGTCGGATGTCGCCCTGGTAGCGGTCCTGCCAACCGGGCACACCCTGGCGGAAAAAACCGAGGTTTCACTCATGGAATTGTCCGGGGAACCCTTCATCTGGTCGAGCACTCAGCTCAACCCCCGGACCGGCGACTATACCCCGACCCTTTTCGAGGAAGCCGGGTTCCTGCCGGAAAAATTTGTCACGGGTCATTCCCGGAAAGGCCACCGGCTCGAACCGGTCGCGCAGGGCCTGGGGGTAAGCCTGGCCCACCACGCCGACCTACCCTACGAAGGCACGGTTATCCGTCCTCTTGCCGAGGAATTCCTGGGGTGCCACACCCTGCTCTGGTCCTGCGAAAACAGTTCGGCCAGTCTGAAGAATTTTATCCGACTGGCCCAGGCCCAGGTGCAACCCGGCTGCAACCGGTTCCATTTTTAAGCTGGCTTGAAAGCCGCCACCCCTTCGTTGCTGAGCATGACCGGGGCGATGCTGCCATCCTCGTTAAAGACCAGTCTTTCCAGGCAGACCACCCGGTGATTGGCATCGGTTTCGGTCAGGGGGCGACGGTGATAGCAAATGACCCATTCATCCTCGGTGCCGGGAAGTTGCAAGATGGAGTGGTGTCCCGCTCCCTTGGCGACCACCGGGTTATTGGTCAGGATTTTCCCGCCATAGGTAAAAGGGCCGTAGGGGTTGTCACTGACGCCGTAAGCCACCCGGTAGGTGTCATCGGTCCAGCCGCCCTCGCTCCAGGTCAGGTAATATTTTCCCTGCCGTTTGACCATAAAAGGGCCTTCGACATAATCGGCGGTCGGGGTAATTTCCCGGAAATCCCGGTTGATGGCGCACATGGTCGGTGTGAGCGGGGCTACCACACAGTGACTGTGTCCGCCAAAATAGAGATAAGCCCGCCCGTCATCATCCACGAAACAATGCGCGTCAATCGGCTGGGCCCCGTGTGGAAAATACCCTACCAGGGGCCGCCCGATGGCATCGTGGAAAGGCCCGACTGGCGAATCAGCCACCGCCACGCCCAGTCCGGCGCCATCCCCCGCCGAGAAATAGAGATAGTATTTGCCATTACGTTCGGCGCAGGAAGGAGCCCAGGCCGCGTAATTGGTTGACCAGGGAATCCCTTTTAATTCTAGAATAACCCCCTCGTTGCGCCAATTTGTGAGGTCGTCGGAAGACCAGCACTCGAAATAAGTCTGTTCTTCGTAAGCCTGGGAAGCGGTCGGGTAAATATAAAAACGCCCCTGGAAAAAATGTATTTCGGGGTCGGCGTACCAGCCGGGGAAAATAGGGTTGCCACTCAGCGTCTGGGTCATTTTAAGCTGGCTTTCGTTTTTTAAACCGGTAAAATCAAAATCTTCGCTCAATATATCATAAAGTCGAAGTTTTTAGTGTTTAGTGTTCAGTGTTTAGAGGTCAATAGCCAGTAGTCCAATGTTTTCGGGCTGCAAGTTTGCCTTGAAAACCAGGGGATGAGGTTGGCCTAATCGCCGGGAAAGGTGTTAAAATCCAGAGGTTTCAAAAAGATAATTTAGCACGAAGTTTTTAGAAAGTCTTGTATAAATAAAGGAGCCAATAAAATGCCGGGAACTATCGGAATACTGGGCGGGACGGGCCAACTGGGGTCGGGATTGGCTTTACGGCTGGGCCAGGCCGGTTACAAAATCATTATCGGGTCGCGTTCGAAAGAAAACGCTGAAAAAGCCGTTGAAAAGCTTAAAACTGAAAATCCCGGCCTCAATTTTGACCTGGCCGGGACAGACAATAAAAGTGCCGCCGGGGAAGCCGACCTGGTCATTTTGACGGTCCATTACGAACACCTGGTGGATTTGCTGGCGCAATTAAAAAGCGAGATCGCCGGGAAAATTGTGGTCAGCACCATAAACCCGCTGACTTTCGCCGGGGGTAAAGCCGGTCTGCTCCCGGTCGAGGCCAACTCGGTCGCCGAGTTAATCCAGCAACACCTGCCCGAAGCGAAGGTGACCGCCGCCTTTAACACCATCAGCGCGGCCCTTTTGAGCGATACCACCAAAATCCTGGATGAAGACATCCTGGTGGCCGGGGACGATAAAGCCGCCCGCGCCGAGGTTGCAGGGCTGGTTAACGCCATCCCTGGCCTGAAAGGGGTCGAGGCCGGACCGCTCCGCTATGCCAAAGTCCTGGAAGAAATGATTCTTCTTATAATCAGTCTGAACCGCCTGCACAAGGCTCAGACCGGCTTCCGTGTGACCGGGATATAGCCTGATAAAGTTCTAACGGGCAGGGGCGGCGTCTTCAAAGCCGGGCGTAACCGGGTGGCGGCCCTGCGCCATCAACTTCTGGTTGACTTCCTGGGCGATTTTGTTTAATTTGCCGCGATTGTTGCTTTCGATAACCGTGGTGCGGCCATAATCGCTGTGAGGGCCAACCAGTGAAGGGGGGACGGGCCGTCCCAACTATTGTTGGGATCATCCAGGGACAGGCTGACCACCACCAGGAAAATCACCAGGAAGGCCAGCCCGAAGCCTTTCAGGACCGAGCCAAAGGTTAAGGGCTTTTGAGGGCGGGGGTCGCCTGGTTTTCGGGCTTCTTTTTAGCAGGGGCCGCCTCGACGTAAGCGCCGAGAATCCTGGCAAACGGGTAATATTTCCCTTCAATGATTAAATCGGTCCGGTTCAACAAAACTTTAGGATTGGACCAAAGCTGGCGCGATTTCACGATATTGGCCGTGGGTTTCAACTTAAATCTCCTTTTAACGCTACGGAACTTCTTTTCAATGTTAGCGTTTACATCTGCAAAGCTTACTGACGGTATTTTTCTTGGCCCGGATAGGGTTTTGAAAGGTGGTTTCTTTCTGCCATCACTTTATCTACCCGGCGTTACAAAACGTCACAGGAAATCCGTTTCTCGGCGTGATTGGTGTCACAATCAATTTTTATTTAACAGGAAAAGGACTTTTTAAATGGAAAAATACCTTACCGAACGAGGCGAGGAATTACGCAGCCTGAACGAGGACGAGTTCGAGCCGTTTGTAGAAATTCTTGGCAAAGCCTACCCCGCCATGAAAATCTTTACCCCCGAATCGAAGGAAGCAACCAAAAAACGGATGGTGGACATGGAAAAAGATACACGGATTCACCATTACGGCCTGTTCCGGGACGGTGTTTTGCTGGGAGGTATGCGCTTTTTCGACTTTACAATGAAACTGCTCTCTATCAAGACCGGGGCGGGTGGAGTTGGCTCGGTCGCGGTGGGAATGCTCTATAAAAAACAAAAGGTGGCCTTCCACCTGATAAAGTTCTTTCTCGATTACTACCACGCCCAGGATATTCCCATCGTGACCCTCTACCCGTTCCGGCCCGACTTTTACAAAAAGATGGGGTTTGGCTACGGCACAAAAATCAGCCGTTACTCGGTCAAACCGGCCAGCCTCCCTGCGTACGGGCGGAAAAGCGGGGTGTCGTTCCTGGGGAAAAGCGCCGAGGACGAAAAGCTTTTCGTGGATTGCTACAACCGCTATCTTGATGCCACCAACGGCCTCAACGAGAAAAACAGCGGGGATATGGCCGCGACCTTCCACAACAACGAACTGGTTATCGCGGGGTACCGGGCAGAGGGGCAGGACCAACTCGATGGCTACGTCTCTTTTACCTTCAAAAACGTCCACGCCGAAAACTTTGTCCATAATGACATTATAGTCAAAGAACTTGTCTATAATTCCAGCGAGGCCCTGCTTGGCCTTTTAGCTTTCTTGCAGAGCCAGGCCGACCAGATAAACCGGGTCATATTTAATATCCAGGACTCTTATTTTCATCACGTCCTGCTTGACCCGCGCAACGGGACCGATGTGCTTATCCCGCCTGTTTCCCACGAAAGCAATATCCAGGGCACCGGCATCATGTACCGCATAACCGATACAAAGCGGGTTTTCGAGCTCCTGGCAAACCATGACTTTGGCGAGCAAACCCTCAAACTGAAACTCGACATCGCGGATAGTTTTTACCCCCAAAACGCCGGGCCGCTGGTGGTCTATTTTGAAAACGGCCTTGCCACTGTCCAGCCCGAAACCGCTTCCTACGACACGGCTATCAGCCTCGATATTGCCGATTTCTCCTCGCTCCTGGTCGGCTCGGTCGAATTTAGAACGCTTCATCGCTACGGCCTGGCGACCATCTCTGACACCAGGTATTTAGGGGCAGTAAACCGGGTTTTCCAACCTGAAATGCCGCCGATGTGCATGTCGCTGTTCTAGCTCCGATGGCTGAAATCGAGGCGATAAGCCTTGGGCGACTGGTTTGTAATCGAATGAAAGACCCGGCTGAAATAGGCCGGGTCTTCAAATCCGACCATGGTTGCGATAGCCGCCACGCTTAGGTCCGAGGTTTCGAGCAGATGGCGGGCCTGTTTTATCCGGTAGCGGTTGAGGAATTGCCAGATGGAAATGCGCATCTCCTGGTGAAATATCTCGCTCAAATTATTCTTGCTGGTACCGACCGCCTGGGCAATTTCCGGCAACGTAATCGGGCGGGCGTAATTATCCTGCAAATAGTTCACCGTCCGCTTGACCAGGATACTGTTGTATTGCGATAAAAGGGTCGTGCCGCTGGCAACCTGCTTGAGCGTATCGGTAACTTCCTCGAATTTCAAAATATCCTTGGGCTGGTAGATAAGACGCGGGTGGTCGAGATGTTTGATATGTTCGGCGGTCAAGGTTTTACCGCTGATGACCAGGATAGGCACGTGCTGAGTGGAAGGATTGGCCCGTAGCCAATCGACCACCCTGATACCGTCAATTTCCGGCATAAAGACATCCAGGATCACCAGGCTTGGCGTTAGGTCCTGCAAAATATCCAGGGCCATCTGGCCGTTTTCGGCCCGGTAAATACTGTGACCGGGTAAGGCTGTGGTCACCAACTGCTTGTATAGGTCGAGCGAGTCGTGGTCGTCATCCACAATCAAAACCGAGCCTTGGGCCTTCTGGGGACGTAAGGCGGTCAGGATGGTCGAAAGGGTCTGGCCGGAAAGCGGTTTTAGCAAAATATTGGTGAAGCTGCTGGGATGTTCTTCAGACGCGATATTGCCGTAAAGAATCAGGGGTAACTGGGCCAGGCGGGGATGGTTCCGCAAAATATCCATCGCCAGCCAATCGGTGTCACTCATATCGGTTGCGTCCCAGGCCAATATCGAGGGGCTTAGTTCCTGCAAGACCGTTGAAACTTCCGACGGGCCGATTTTTACAAAGCTGCCTTCAAACCGGTGGACCAGCTCGGCTATTTCGGCGGGCAACTGGGCCGACCTGGAAATACAAACCAGGGCTTGCCCTTCTCCCGGTAGTTGGGCCGTTAGCTGGCCGGTCAGGTTGGGGAGGGGCAAATAAACGTTAAAAGTGCTGCCCCTGCCCGGTTCGCTATCCAGGGTAATATAACCCCGGTGCAGGCTGACCAGGTGGCGAGTAATACTCAAACCGAGGCCGATACCGCCGGAAATACGCCCCGAATTCTCTCCAACCACAAAAGGCTCGAAAATAGTCTCTTGCTGTTCGAGCGAAATGCCGGGGCCGGTATCCTCCACCCGAATGTGCAGGTAAGGCGGTTTAACATCCACCGCCAGGATTACCTCGCCGGTCTCGGTAAATTTTTGGGCATTCGAAAGCAAATTCAAAATAATCTGACGCAAACGACTGGGGTCAACCTGCATCAGGGGCAAATTTGGTGGGGCCACGAACCGCCATTTGACCGCCGGGCGGGCCGGGGTTAGCCCGGCCACGCTCTGAAAGACTTCTTCCAGGCTCGCCCTTATATCAATAAATTCCGGGAAAATCTCCAACTCGTCAATTTCAGCCCGTGAAAGGTCCAGGAGGTCGCTAATCAGTCGAAGCATATGTTCACCGCTCCGGTAGATGCGACCCAGGTCGCCGGTCAGTTCAGCGGGCAACTCGATGCCATAAGGATTGGGAGAGTTAAGGGCTTCTTTGGTATAACCCAGGATGATATTAAGCGGTGTCCTGAATTCGTGGCTGACATTGGCAAGGACCAGCGTTTTCAACTTGTCAGCCTTCTCGGCCACCTTGCGGGCAGTGAGGGCTTCGCTGTAAAGCTCGGCGTTCTGGATTGCCACGGCCAGTTGGTCGGCCAGGGCTTTCAAACCCATTAATTGCTCGCGGGTATGGGGTCGCACCTCGTTGGAATGCAAATCGAGCAGGCAAAGTAATTTATCCCCAAACCGGACCGGCAAGACCACCCGCGTTCGCAACTCCGGCCAATTATAATCCGGTGTAAACCGCTGGCTCAGCCGCACATCCGGCACATAGACCAGGTCGCCGGAATCTAAGGCCCTGGCAAAAACTTCATTTTCCGCCGCACCCACCAGGACCCCGGCATTGTCCGGCAAACTTTGCCCGTCTAGTAAAAGGACTCGTTCGGACTCCGAGAAAAAATAGAGGTTGACCTGGGAGTAATCAAAGTGCTGCCGGATCTGGTCAACGATTTTCCGGGTAAGTTCCCAGCGATTCAAGATAGCGCCGACCTGCCGATTTATCGCCAGGCTGGTTTCGATATGGGTCAGGTGTTGCTGTTCCCGGCGGCGGTTAACGCCAATTAGCTGGTCGGGCATTTCCGAGATAGCCGTCAATTTGTCAACGGCGGCCTCAGCTACATTTACCGCCGTAATAAGGACCGGCCTGAAATAATAATGGCGGGGAACAGGCTCTCCTTTCAGGGCCCGGCAAGCTATGTCAATAACCTGACCGGCAAATTCACCCGTCGGCACCTGGACGGTAGCGGCCATTTTACCCCGCACAATCGCCGCCAGGGCCTGGGGTTCTCCGTTATTCCCGACCACCAGTGTATCCGGTTTTAACAGACCAAGTTCTTCGGCGGCAGAACGGGCTGCCAGGGCCACAGAATCTGAAAATCCAAAGATAGCGGCGGGTGGTTCGCTTAAAGCTTTTAACCCGGCCACGATTTGGGGATAGGCTAAATCGCGGCGCCAAAAAGTCGGGATGTGGTGAAAGGTGATACCAGGGTAAGGTGCCAGGGTCTGTGTGACACCGTCAAGCAGGGTCCGGCCATCCTCCCCGATACTACTCAAACCCCCAACTGCCAGGACATTGCCCTGTCCCTGTAACCTTTCGAGGATAAATTCGGCTCCCATCCTGGCAATGTCGAACATACCGACCGGTGAGGTTATATTGGGATGGTGACAGTTCCCGGTATGGCAACCAAGCTGGGAGACCAGGGAAATTAGCGGGATATTATTTGCGGTCAACAACCGGATTAAAGGTTGAGGGATTTCAACAAAGATGAGGACCCTAATTTGGTGGGCCAGGATTTCCTCAAGGATGGCAGTATAGTCCTGGCCGGGGACTTCGGCTGCGTCGAGGTCGAGAGAGACCAAATCCAGGCCGCGCAAATGAGCCTGGCGGTCAATGGTCATACCAATTTCAATCCAGAAAGGGTCATCCGGGATAAGCTGGAACCCAACACGTAAATTTCCCGTCATATAAGTAACCTCGTTGCTGGCGGTAGAATTATTTTGACAAAACCTGGATAAAAGCTAGAATATAACGCTTTACCAGGGTCAAAATTGATTTGAGTTAATATAGCATACTCTGAGGGAGGAATGAGTTAATTTTCAACAAAAAAAGCGCTTAATTTTTGTGGAAAAGGTGAATATTATCCAAACTTGCGGAATAAAATCCAATATTTGCGGATTTTTATCCAAGCGATAAATTCAAAAGGTTTGTATAATTCTTCCAGTCAAATTAATACGCTCCCGGTGAGTTAAAATGGTTGGTGAAAATAAAACAGTGTTGGTTATTGATAATGACCAAAATACTCTTGAATTATACCAACGCTTCCTAAAGCGGTTTTACCGGGTAATCTCGTGCAGTAACGAAAGTGATGCGCTAGAGTTAGCTCAAAATCATCATGTAGCAACTATCGTTCTTGAGCCCGCGTCGCCAGGCGGTCAGGGTTGGGCGCTACTAGAAAAATTGCGTACTATGCCACAAACCACTGGTATTCCTATCATTCTTTGTAGTACCCAGGATGCCCGGAGGCGGGGTACTGAACTCGGCGCAACCTTATTTCTACTCAAACCAGTTTTACCAAATGTATTACACGCTGCAATCCGTCAGGTCTTAGTTGGCACAGCGCGTGCTACCTAATTATTAAACCAGGACAAATGTAATAGTCAGGGGAATAAGCAATGTTGCCCAAACTCCAATTCCCATAAAGAAGTACCGATTGGAAATCTTTCCATAAAGTTGTGGAAACGATTCCAATTCCGGCACTTTTTGACCCGCTTGTTCGTTTACGAGGAGAGTTAAACAGACTTTAGTTGTTTCGGAAAAAGTCTGTCTGGACCCAGTCTACGCTAACATTCTTACTTGAGAAAAGTTAAGATCCAAAGGAGGATTCGATGTCCAAAGAATCGAAATTGAAGTTGAACCGCCGTAAATTCGTTACCCTGACGGGTGGCGCGGTGATCGCCAGTGGTATTCTGGCGGCCTGCGGCGATGCCACTAATACCACCGCTCCCGCAACAACGGCCCCGGCGGCCACCACCGCTGCTGCCACCACCGCGGCGGCTGCTACCACTGCCGCGGCTACCACTGCCGCTGCTGCCACCACCGCGGCGGCTGCTACCACTGCCGCGACGGCTACCACTGCGGCGGCTACGACTTCTGCGGCTGCCACCACTTCGGCGGCTGCTACCACCGCCGCCAGCGGGCAAGCCTTCCAGACCGATTTCAACGCGGTCGGTCAGGAACTTGCTGACGCCATGGCCGGTAAACTCAAAGGCAAGACCGTTACCCTTATTCACGGTATTACGGCAGCCGACGAGGTAACCAAATTTACCAAATGCTTTGATGATTTCCAGGCTAAAACCGGTATTACGGTCAAATTGAACGCCGGTGGTAACGATGCCCTTACGGTCATTGCCACCAAGGTTAGCGCCGGAACCATTGATGATATTGTGAACTTCCCTCAGCCAGGTAGTTTGGGCCTCTATACCCAGCAGGGCAAGGTCAAAGACCTTTCCACAATTATCAACCAGGACTGGATGAAGAAGGTCTACAACCAGGGCTTTATTGATACGGCCACCCTGCCCGACCAGAACGGCAAAAAAATCCTGGCCGGTGTCTTCCAGCGCATCAACTTCAAGAGCGCGGTCTGGTACCCCAAAAAGGCTTTTGATGCCGCCGGTTACAAAGTTCCTACCACCTGGGATGAGCAGCAAGCTCTAATGGACCAGATCGTCAAGGACGGCGACACGCCGTGGTGCCTCGGTATTGAAAGCGGCGGCGCGACCGGCTGGCCTGCCACCGACTGGCTTGAAGACCTGATGCTCCGGACAACTTCGCTGGAAAACTATGATAAGTGGACCACGGGCGTTATGCCTTTCACTGACCCGGTCGTCAAGAACGCCATGCAGAAGATGACCGATATTTTCTTCAACGACAAATACGTCTACGGTGGTCGCAAGACGATTGTTACCACGAACTTTGGCAATGCCGGAACACCTATGTTCCAGAACCCACCGAAAGCCTGGTTGCTCAAACAGGGTAACTTTATCACTACCTTCTTCGAGCAGAACACTCCGGGCCTTAAGGGCGGTGTAGACTATGACTTCTACTACCTGCCCCCAATTGACCCGCAATACGGCAAACCGGTGTTGTTCGCGGGCGACCTTTTCGGCCTGTTCAATGACAAGCCGGAAAGCCGCGCGGTGATCCAGTTCCTTACCACCTACGAATCGATCCAGCCCTGGATTAAAGCCGGTGGTGGCGGAGCTATTTCCCCTCACAAGAACGCTAACCTGGCCGATTACACGACAGACCTGGACCGCAAGACCGCCCAATCCATCCTTCAGGCTACCAGCGCCCGGTTTGACGGTTCGGACCTTATGCCGGCCGCCGTTGGTTCCGGTTCGGAGTGGAAAGGTATGACCGACTACTTCAGTGGGACGGCAAACCTGGATCAGGCCCTGGCAACTATGCAAGCCGGTTGGAATAACGTCAAGAAATAGGCCCCCAGCCTGTTACCTGACGTTTACCAGGATTACCAGTTTTTCGAAAGAGACAAACGCGCTTGCCAGAGCAGGCGCGTTTGCCCCATCTAACTTCTTTTGCTCATTTAAATAGATTAAAGCGACTTTCGTGAAAGATTAGTCTGCTCTGGCTTAATTTTGAATAAAAGCGGCACAGCAGTACCGAAAGCTGCTAAGGTCCGCCGCCCGGTCTAAAACAGGAGATCTAAGATGATCCAAGAAACAAAAAAAGCCGAGACCCGTGCGGGCTCAAATGTTTCGGCTGCCGGATTTGACCCCGCCAAATTTGGGATAGCTCTGGTAGGACTGGTTATAGTCCTGGCTATATTATTAGCCGGGTTTATTTATCTCAAAGGTACTACCGGGGTCAGTATCTTTAACGCCCTGGTCGCTATCGTCTGGGGTGTGGCCGGGGTAGGAGCCCTTTATTATACGGTCAACTCCCTGATCGAGTCGCTACCCAATGTCTGGCGCGGGCGTCTTTTGCCCTACCTGTTTATCGGCCCGGCAATGGGCCTGCTTTTCTGGGTTCTGACTTTGCCAACTTTGCGGACCCTCTACCAGAGCTTTTTCAACCAAGACACCACCCAGTTTGTCGGGTTGAACAACTATATCGCTACCTTTACCGATAGCGGTATGCTGGAATCTTTCCGCAACAACCTGATCTGGATTTTCGGTGGGACGGCCTCGGTGGTTATCCTGGGTCTATTGATTGCGGTACTGGCTGACCGGAGTAAATTCGAAACCGTTGCCAAAGCCCTCATCTTTATGCCGATGGCTATTTCTCTGGTGGGAGCCGGTGTAATCTGGCGGTTTGTTTATGACGCCCGCCCGGTTGACCAGCAGCAAATCGGTGTTCTGAACTCGGTCCTGGTAGGGCTTGGTATCGAACCGCAGGCCTGGCTGACCCTCCAACCCTGGAACAACTTTTTCTTGATTATAGTCCAGATCTGGGCCGGGACCGGCTTTGCGATGGTCCTTTTCTCTGCCGCTATCAAGGGTGTGCCGATTGATTTACAGGAAGCCGCCCGTGTAGATGGCGCGACGGAAGTCCAGGCTTTCTTTTCAATTGTTATCCCCTACATCCAGGGTACTACCATTACAGTAGCAACCACTACCGCTATCAGCATGCTTAAAATTTTTGACGTAGTTTATGTTATGACCGGCGGCCAGTACGGCACCTCGGTAATTGGCACCGAGTTCTACCGTCAGTTCTTTACCAACAATAATTACGGTTATGGTTCGGCTATCGCGATTGTGTTGTTTATCGCTATCTCCCCGGTACTGATTTACAACGTTCGCCAGTTTGGCAAGCAGGAGGGATTCTAATGGCACTCGTACAAGGCCGTACCGCCGGTACCCGGCGCAGTCGCATTATTAACGGGACCATTGTTAATGGTATCCTGGCGATCATTGTGATTTTATGGACCATTCCGACCATAGGTTTGCTGATTTCTTCGTTTCGCGAACGCTCCGACGTTATTACAACCGGTTGGTGGACTATTTTCCCCCATACCGAGTATGTTAGTACCGGCAAACCTATCCAGTTGGCATCTCCGCCCAATTTACAACAACCGATTAATGTAGAGGGGCAAACCTATACCAACGAACAATTAACCCAGGGTGTTAAGACGCCGGACGGGCGAATCCTGAGATGGATCAATAAACGTTCCGGTATTATTGATGTCCAGACATCTCAATGGGTAGCCAGGGATAACTTTACCCTAAGCAACTATGACAATGTGATTATCGGGCAGCAATACACCTACCAGGATAACGGCGTTACGAAGACTGATAAAGGCGAGAACATGCTCAACTCCTTTATCAGTTCCCTGACTGTCGCTATCCCGGCCACGATTATCCCGATTTTGATTGCCGCTTTTGCTGCCTACGGTTTCGCCTGGATGAAATTCCCTGGTAGGAGATTTCTCTTCGCGTTGGTGATAGCCTTGCTGGTTATCCCGGCACAGGTAGCCCTTATCCCCATGCTCCGCGACTTCAATGCGCTGGGTATTAACGGGACTTACCTTTCCTTGTGGATTATCCATACCGGGTTCGGGTTGTGCCTGGCAACCTATCTATTGTACAACTACATCAGTGGGATACCCCGCGAAATTTTGGAATCAGCGTTTATAGATGGGGCTTCCCAGTTCACCATCTTTACCACGCTGATCCTGCCTCTATCGGTCCCGGCCCTGGCATCATTTGCCATCTTCCAGTTCATGTGGGTCTGGAACGACTTCCTTAACGCCCTGATATTCCTGGGGACCAACCAGGATACCCAGGTTATGACGGTCCGCCTGCAGCAGATGCTTGGCGCGCGCGGCCAGGACTGGCACCTTTTGACCGCCGGGGCGTTTGTCACGATGATTTTACCGTTAATCGTCTTCTTCTCGCTGCAACGGTTCTTTGTACGCGGTATGATGGCTGGCTCGGTAAAAGGGTAATAATCGGCGGTACACTTTTTCTTACAATCTTACTTTGGCTTTCGCCCGGCGCAGTTCCGGCAACACCTCCCTGGTCCCTATAACAACAGGCCAGGCCGGGCGAAAGTTCTTCTCTCATTTACACTTTAAAAATTAAAGGTGACCTCTGGAGCGGATTAAAGACCCGTCCTCCAGGGGTTGGCTTTCCTATCGGTTTTTTCAAAAATTGGACAATAAGAACCATTCAAGTATTGCCAGTAAGGTAAAATTATGGCAGTTACTATCTATGATGTTGCAAAATTGGCAGGTGTCGGACTTGGCACCGTTTCCAGGGTGTTGAATAACAGTCAGAACGTCAAGAATTCAACCCGGCTAAAAGTTAAAGAGGCCATTCGCCAGCTAGATTTTATACCTGACCCGATTGCCCGCAGTATGATTCTCGGTAAAACCAGCACAATTGCGGTAGCAGTTAGTTATCTAACCAACCCGGTTACGATTGAGATTCTCAGGGGAATTGAAGCGGCTACCCGCCAGCGCGACTACGAACTGCTGGTGTATAACCTCGAAACCGAGGAACAACGCGAGGATTGCCTGGCACGCCTCCCCATGAGCAGGAAAGTGGATGGTCTTCTCCTGGTTTCTGTCGTGCCGGATGAGAGGGCCATAGAGCGTCTCCACAAAACAAATTTACCGGCAGTCCTGGTGGACAGTTTTAACCCCGGCCTGACATCGGTTGTGGTAAACAACCGGGATGGCGTTTACCGGGGAACCCGGCACCTGCTGAACCTCGGTCATACTCGGATTGGCTTTATCAATGGTAAGAATCCCAATAACTTCGGAGTCGAACAGTTTTGCGACCGATTAGCCGGGTTCCGGCAGGCTTATGCTGAGGCCGGTCTTGGCCTGGATGATGACCTGATTGAGACCACAGGCTGGGAGCGTGAATGTGGCGGGTTTGCGACGGCCCGGTTGCTGAGCCTGGCAAACCCACCCACGGCTATTCTGGCCGCTTCGGATTTACAGGCTATCGGAGCCCTGGAACATTGCCGTGCCTTGCAAATGAACGTTCCAAACGATATATCTATAATGGGCTTTAACGGGGCCAAAATTTCCGAATGGTTAAAACTAACCACCGTCCAGCAACCGTTGTTCCGGCTGGGCGAAATTGGCTTGAATAAACTGCTTGAAATTATCGAAAACCCGGCCAAAGAAGTCGAACTGGTTTGTCTTGATACGACCCTGGCCCTCCGCCAGACTACCACCCGGCCCCGGTTATATTAACAATGTAAAGCTAAATTTGCCCTGGGATTTGCAATAGTATAATTCACTTAGTTATCATAACACCAACCTTACCATTCAAACCTGGCGCAATCTGTTGGGTTTATTCATTTTATCTTACCAGATAAACTTCCTTTTTAACCTCATTTTTCCCTTAAACCTCTCAAGTCGCCCCTTTTAACTTGCCCTGGCGCTTTCTTCGAGCCAGCCTATTGACAGAACCCTCTCTTTTGTTATAATAAAATTACCTTCCAGTAAAGATAGTTGGCTGTGTAACAAAGCCGGTTACTTCCTAGCCAGAATCTCTAGCCTTTGTTATAACCAGCGCCTCTTTTACGCGAACAGCCAGGATTTACCGCCAGGACGCAATTTTTACTTCCGCCTACCAAACTAAAAAACAGGCTGGCTCCCTGGGGAGCATTTTGCCATTTTTTTATTCAGCCACATCCACCGCGCTGCCAGGCCCGGTTTCGATTAAAAGAGATAGAGGCAAGAGAAAGGTCATTAATATGCTGAGCAAAGAACAGAATGAAATGCTCTGCCGGGTCGGGCCCGGTACCCCGATGGGAAATGTTTTGCGAGAATTCTGGACCCCGGCCATTCGCTCGGCCAGGCTCGAACCGGACGGCGCGCCACAGCGAGTCCGCGTCTTCGGCCAGGATTTCGTTGCCTTTCGCGACACTACCGGTAAAGTCGGTTTCCTCGACGAAGGTTGCCCGCACCGGGGGGTGTCCCTGGCCCTTGGAAGAAACGAAGAATGTGGGTTACGCTGCATCTTTCACGGCTGGAAAATAAATACCGATGGGCAGGTGGTCGAAGTACCCTCCGAACCGGCCGGGTCGAACCTGGCCTCGAAAGTAAGGGTCAACCACTACCCGACCCACGAGGCCGGGGGTGTAGTCTGGGTCTGGCTGGGCAAGGCCGAAAAACCGCCCCAGTTTCCGGCTTTCGATTTTGTAAATTACCCGGCGGAAAATATCGTGGCTCGCAAGGCCATCATCCCCTGTAACTGGGTCCAACTCCTGGAAGGTGCGCTCGATTCATCCCATGTAAGCTCATTACACCGCGCCTGGCTGACCCACGGCAGCAACATGATGGATGGCCCACATCCGGGGGTGATGGGAGCCTTATCGGTAAAATATGAGATAAACGACCGGCTTTATGGGTATATGGCAAATGCCCGGCGCTTTTTAGCCGATGGCACCCAGGTCAACCGTATGACCGAATATGTCCTGCCCTGGTTTACCATGATTCCCAGTACTTTGAAAACCCTCCGGGGCGTCCTGGCGGTCGTGCCGATTGACGATGAAAACACCCATTTCTGGGACTTCTCCTGGGACGAAGCGGGGCCGACCGATGTCGCGACGGTTGACCGGCTCCGCAATTCCGGCAAACGCAGCCACGACCTCGACAACTATTTCCAACCACGCTGGGGAGCAGAGGACGTCTGGGGTCAGGACCGCCAGAAGATGAAAGAGGGGCATTACACCGGGTTCCTGGCCCTCTCCTTCGAGGATTACGCGGTCCAGGAAAGCCAGGGCACTATTGCCGACCGCTCCAAAGAACACCTCGGAACGAGTGACGTGGCGATTATTCGAATGCGCCGCATTTTGCTTGATATGGCCCGCGATTACCAGAATGGGAAGTTGCCCGACATTTTAACCAGGGAGATTGAATACGAAAAACTCCGCCCGGTCCACGAAGTGATTGCGCCAAGCGGAGAAACTATTACGCCCATGGTTTAACAGCAGCCTATTTGCCGGGACCGACTTTTGAGGTCAGTCCCGGATTTTTTTATGCCGTGATTCTTGAAAAATACATGGTCCGGTCAACCCACCGGTAACAAGCCCTACTTGAGGACCACAAAAAAGAGCAGTAAAAGGACAATAATTAATACGGCGGCGGATATGAGGGTCCAAACCCAGGGAGGTATTCCCTTTTCTTTAGGGGCGTCCCCGCCATATACACCCGTAGGGTTCCACTGGACCGGCCCGGTTGAAGGTGGGGCGGACTGAGGATAACCCTGCTGGGCCAGGGGTGGAGGGGCCACCTGGTATTGTGAAGGGGCCTGGCCCGGCACTGCCCCAGGTTGGACCGCTGGCGGTTGGGCAGGACCTGGGGCGGGGGCGGCACCCTGCTGGAAATCCATTCCCGGTTTGATACCGTGAATTTGAGGATTATAGTCCTTTATCCAGGGTTTGGGGAAATTGAATTCTCTGGTTAACCCTTCCTGTTCTTTATCAGGCTGATTTGACGGCTGTGTCATCGTGCTTCTCCCTAATTTAATCCACTTTTCCAGGCAAACAAGTTCAAGTAAGACCAATATACACCACTAACAATTTTTTTCCAACCCTATCTTCTATTTGGCGGTTAGGATATTATTAGCATTAATTCGAAAGATGATGACGGCAGCAGATTTGCTATAGTATAGGGCATCGGGCAATAATGGCCTGGGCATAAATCTACAAGTGGGAATTACATTTTTTCAGGAGGCGCAAATGTCGCAAGAGTCCTCGCACGACGAAGTCACGGATAATTTCGATTACTTCAGTAACCCTTCCTGGCGCATCTTTCGCATCATGAGCGAGTTCGTGGAAGGTTTTACTTTCCTGGCAAAAATCCAGAAAAGCGTTACTTTTTTTGGCTCGGCCCGTCTGCCGGAAAATAATCGCTATTACAAAATGGCCTATACCCTGGGCAAACGGCTGGCCCAGGAAGGTTACACTATTGTCACGGGTGGCGGTCCCGGCATTATGCAGGCCGGAAACCAGGGCGCCTTCGAGGCCGACGGCAAGTCGGTCGGTATCAACATCCAACTTCCAGCCGAACAGCGTGTTAACCCCTACGTGAAGGATAGTATTAGCCTCCACTATTTCTTCAGCCGCAAGGTAATGCTCGATTTTTCCGCTGAAGCTTATGTCTTTTTCCCCGGCGGTTACGGCACCATGGACGAATTTTTTGAACTGATTACGCTCATCCAGACCGGCAAAATGAGCAAAGATGTGCCGGTGATTATGATGGGTACCGATTTCTGGCAACCCCTGGCCGACTGGATGGAAAACACCATGCTCAACAAGCTTGAAACCATCAGCGCGAAAGACCTCGATTTGTGGACCCTGACCGACGACATAGACGAGGCCGTTTCCCTGATTACCCGGCAGGTGGATAAACAGGAAGCCAAACGCGTTATCAAAAAGGGACGGAAAAACAAGACTCCCGAAGATAAATTGAGAGAGGCCACCCGGCCAATGGCAGGTACGGAACAATGAAAACACAAGCACTTGTTTTTGACGCCTATGGCACCCTGTTCGATGTTTACTCGGTGCAAGCAAAATGCGAAGAAATATACCCTGGCAAGGGAGAAGACTTGACCCGGCTCTGGCGCACCAAACAGCTTGAGTATACCTGGCTGCGCTCGCTGATGGGTCGTTACGAGGATTTCTGGAAGGTGACTGAGGATAGTTTGCGCTACTCCTGCCGGTTTCTAGGGGTCCATCCCGGCCCGGAGCAGGTCGAAGAACTGATGTTGAGTTATTTGAAGCTGGCGGCTTTTCCCGAAACCGGACAGGTTCTGGAAAAGTTGGCCGGGGTGCCCAGGGCTATCCTTTCCAACGGCTCACCGGACATGTTGGAGGCGGTAGTGCGGCACAACGGTTTGACGGACCAGTTCGACCACGTTTTGAGCGTGGACGAGCTAATGATTTACAAGCCGCACCCTTCAGTCTACCAGTTAGCAGTAACCCGCCTGGGTGTGGCCGCCAAAAATATCACTTTTGTATCATCGAACGGGTGGGACGCTTCCGGGGCTAAGGCCTTCGGGTTCAGGGTCTTCTGGCTGAACCGCCAGGGTTCACCGGTCGAGGAACTGGCCGTAAAGCCGGACGCGATAATCAAAAGCCCCCTGGAATTAATCGACGCGGTCTAGCCTTATCACTACTGGCGGGACCAGTCGAAGCTGACCAGTTCTTCGGTATCCTTGACTATGCGGCTTAATTTGCCGGTAGGCAGGTCAATTATCGTGATACTGGTGTTTGTGCTGTTACCGACCGCGACAGCCCGGCTATCGGGCGACCAGACCAGGCGGTAAGGCCGGGAGTTCTTTATAAAGCTGTGTCCTTCGTAGAGGCTTTTCTGGCCCGGCACGCTCAGGATAAAGACCTGTGAACCGGCCACTGCCACGCTTTTGCCGTCGGGAGAAATCCGGGCGCTGGCGTAAAGGGGCGGGGTGCCCTGGGCGTAACGGTTCTGAGAGTCGGTCAGTTTAATCGGTCCTCCGCCCTGGTCGGGAATACCAAAAAAGAGGTTGAAGTCCTGAGAATTGGCCTCCCACAAAACCTTGGCCTGGTCGGGAGTCCAGTCGTAGACCAGGTAAGCATCCCCGTTAGGAGTTTTAGCCTGGGTCAGAGTACGGGTCGCTAACTGGCAAAGATAGATAAGGCTGCCATTCGAACGCAGGACAATACTATCACCTTTGGGCGACCACCCGATAAGTTCGAGCCTGGTATTTCCGTCGGCCAGGCAATAGTCCTGTTTGTCACTGCCGTCGAGCTTCTGGCTGCGGATGGCGACCTGGGGGACCGAACCGGAGCCGTGGTCGGCATACTGCCCACTATCAACCAGGTAAGCGATACGCTGCCCGTCCGGTGAAAAGAGAGGCGACCGGCCATCGGCGATTTTTTGTTTGTTGGTGCCATCCGGGTTAAGGATATAGATTTCCTGGGTATCAGTGCTGTAGACCAGTTTGCCAGGGTAGACGCCGGGGGCAGAATCCTCGCCTTCACTGTTGAGGGCGACCGGGGTATACTGGGCGGCAATATCCTGCCGGGTGTTCAGGACCACCAGGGTGAGCGGCACGCTGATTAGCACAAAGAAAAGCAACACGCCAAAGACAAAAGCGATTATTTTAAACCGGCTCTTGCGTTTTTCAACAATTTCCTGGTTTTGGGGTGGAAGTTCGGCCATCTTTTAAAAATCTAGTTTTTCAGAGAATTCATCAACTCGCGGAACTTTGCGATAAACATTTGCTGCTCGGCCAGGGTCGTGACCGGGAACCTTTCAAACTTGCCGTCTATCTTGAGGTCGGCAAAAATCCCGGCGGAGTCTTCGTGAAAGTGCAAAAACCCGCTCGACTTCAGGTAAAAAGCGCCCGGCTTCCTTTCCCGCAAAAGGTTTGCTTGCCGGATCTGTTTGAGGAGAGGACCCAGGCTTTCCAGGGTAGCAGTGCCCGCATGTTTCACAAACACCTCTATTTTTGGCAGGAGCGGCCCAGAATTGAGCTTTACAGCCGGATTATAATACTTCAAAGACAACTTTGCTGTTATAAGAAGCCCATTTTGCAAAAATTTGCGCGGTTTTTACTACTCTTTAATCAATTTACACCACAGTTTATTTCAAGAAAAGAGGCCTAGGATTGAAAGCGCGATTAGTAATAGAAGAAAACGCTTCCCCGGAGGATGTCAAAGCTGTTTCGGAAGGGTTGGGGGAATACAACCGGGCCATTGTGGGGCCAGAAAATTATGCGCCCTTGCGTATATTTTTACGTGACGAGCAGAATCGGATTGTCGGAGGAATATTAGGCGTCTTTTTCTGGGGCTGGCTGGCAATAGAATACCTTTGGGTCAGCGAGGCGTTGCGTGGTCAGGGTTACGGCACGCTGCTTTTGGAAACCGCCGAAACCGAGGCCCGGAAAAGGGGCGTTAAAAATATCAATCTCGATACGATGAGTTTTCAGGCTCCCGATTTCTACCTGAAAATGGGTTATCGCATTTTCGGCCAGCTTGACGGTATACCTGAAGGCCAGGGCCACATCCGCTATTTTCTCACCAAGAAGTTATAAAGATTTTTCGAGAAAGTTTCGGCGTACAAAAATGCCCGCATCGTAAAATATTTGCGATACGGGCTTTTACTTTCAGCTCAGATTGAGAACTGTTTACAATAAGGACCAGCCATTACTTGAGTTCTTCCCGAACAATTCTGGCTCCCTCGACCATCGCTTTTAGTTTGCCTGCCGCCACTTCACGCGGTAAATACTTCATACCACAGTCCGGGGCTAAAATCAGGCGCTCCGGTTCGATGTATTCGAGGGCGGCCCGGATCCGGTTGGCGACGATTTCAGGCGTTTCGACCTGCATATCGCCCAGGTTCAGCACCCCCAGGATAATAGTCTTATCCGAAAAGACCTTGAGGTCGGACAAATCAAGGTCCGGTTGGGCCGCTTCTATAGAGATTTGTTTGACGATGCAATCTTTTAGTTCGGTCAGGAAGTCGTAGCGGGACTTGCGGTTGTGGACGATAGCGGCATAGCCGAAACACATGTGCAGGGCGGTTGTCCCTTCGATACCTTCCAGAGCCCGGTTAATAACCTCGATGGCATACTCGCGGGCCTTTTCGGGCCGGGCCTGCAAATAGGGCTCGTCAATCTGGACCACGTCCGCCCCGGCGGCCAGCAAATCCTTAATCTCGGCGTTTATAGCGGCGGCAATATCCAACGCGAGCGCCTTGTCGTTCGGATAGTAATCGTTCTGGGCCTGCTGAGTGACGGTAAAGGGGCCGGGCACTGTTATTTTTATCTTCCGGTTGGTGTTGGCCCGCAAGAACCGAACATCGCCCGCCTCGACCGCCTGGCGACGCCGGACCGGCCCGGTGATACGCGGAACCGGGTTCGGGTGGCCGGTCCGGTCAATGGCCGTACCGGGATTATCGAGGTCAACGCCGTCCAGGGCCGTCGCAAAACGGTTAGAGTAACTTTCGCGCCGAATTTCCCCGTCCGAAATAATATCAACCCCGGCCTTTTCCATCTCGCGAATTGCCAGCAGGGTCGCGTCGTCCTGGGCCTGTTCAAGGAATTGAGGTTGGACCCGCCAGATTTCGCGGGCCCGGATGCGCGGAGGCAGACGGCTTTTGAGATTATCCCGGTCCACCAGCCAATCGGGCTGGGGGAAACTGCCTACAACGGTAGTTACAAGCTTCTCGGCCATGAGCGTTTCTCCATTTTGAGTCTTCAATTTGCAGGTTTTGATGGTATAAACAGGTAACTGCGCTATATTCTAACATCTTTCCAGATGACGCGAAAATTATATCAGATTGACCGTTTATGAATATATGTAATGGCACTATTCATCCTGCTAAAGGTTATAGTGATTGTTTCCCACTTTAACCTTTAGCGGTCTATAGCGGGCTTGTTCCTTAAAAAACGAAGGAGGCAACTTCAAATGATCTGGGCGATTCTTTTGATGGGAGTGGTCATGGGCATTGGGGCGCTGGTCTCTATCTGGTGCTATAAGAATATGCCTTACGACCGGCCAGTATCACCATATCAAGATGGGAAGTATTTTAAGGGTTTCCGGGACAAATTCGAAAATCCAGACTCCGATTCTGATAAAGAATATAACGGAAGGGATTAAATAAATAACAAAAAAGGTAGAAGCCGTTTGAGCCTCTACCTTTCTTTTATTTTTCGCTTTAACGTGCGTCTGAGGGTTTAGTCCTCGTCGTCGTAAGCCGCTTCGTTGTCCAGGTCGGAGTCGTCGTCCCCGGCGTCCTGGAGGCCATTGGAAGCACCACCACTGATGGCGCGAAGTAAGGCTTCGAGGCCGCTATCGCGGGAAGCGCCGTCTTCCTCGACCACTTCCTCGTCCAGGTCAGCCGCGGTCCCGTCAAGGACCAGGTTACCGTTAGTATTGACGCCCTGCGGCAGGTGCATCAGGATTTCCGGTACCTGGGCGGGTTGTTCCTCGATTTCCTCTTCCAGTTCGGCCAGGTGGTCTAACTGGTCCTGGTTGTCGGGGTCAATATCGAGCAGTTCGGACAAAGGCACCTTGCTCTTTTTCTTCGAGCGGTGGTCAATGCCACTACCTGCCGGGATAAGCTTACCGATAATCACGTTCTCTTTGAGACCGTGCAACCGGTCGGTCATACCCTGGATAGCCGCCTCGGTAAGGACGCGGGTGGTTTCCTGGAAGCTCGCGGCGGACAGGAAGCTGTCTACCTTCAGGGCGGCCTTGGTCACACCGAGCAACACCGTCTGAGCGGTCGCCGGCTCACCACCTTCGGCCAGTACGCGGCTGTTGATTTCCTCGTAGGCGAAGCGGTCAACCAGTTCACCCGACAACAGGTCGGTATCACCCTGGGTTTCGATCTGGACCTTGCGAAGCATCTGGCGAACCGTGATTTCCATGTGCTTCTCGTTGGTGTTAACACCCTGTGAGCGGTATACCCGCTGCACTTCGTCAATCAGGTAACGCTGGACCGCTTCGGTACCCAGGATGTGCAGGATTTCCTGCGGGTTGCTGGAACCAATGGTCAGAGCCTCACCGGCCTTGACCTGCTGTCCGGGCGCGACCCGAAGTTCGGCGGCGTGAGGGACATCGTATTCGCGTTCCTCGCGCTCTTCGTGGCGAATGACCAACTGGTTGCCATTGATGGAAACCCGACCGTTCAGGCGGGCCGCAATGGTATCGTCGTTCTCGCCAACGTTGGAGCGGGCCAGGGCGGTATTATCCGACACCTCGTCACCCTCGCGGACGAGCACTTCATAGTTGTCAGGGATTTCGTACTGGTCGGTGTAGTAATCCGTCGAAACTACTTTCAGTTTGCGAATGTCACCTTCCTGCAAGATTTCGACCTGACCGTCAATTTCGCTCAGGATGGCCTGGGCTTTCGGCACGCGGGCCTCGAACAGTTCTTCCACGCGGGGTAGACCGCTGGTAATATCGGCACCCGCGACACCACCGGTGTGGAAGGTACGCATCGTTAGCTGAGTACCGGGTTCACCGATGGATTGAGCGGCGATAATACCGACCGCCTCACCGATTTCGACCAGCTTGCCGTTCGCCAGGTTACGACCGTAGCAGTAGCGGCAGACGCCGAACTGGGCCTGGCAGGACAGAGGTGACCGGACGTAAACCTGCTTGATACCGGCTTTCACCACCGCCTTGGAACGAACTTCGTCCAATTCCTCGTTGCGGTCACAGATGATTTCGCCCGTATTCGGGTCAGTGATGGGCGAAGCAGCCGTACGGCCTAAAATGCGCCGCTCGAATGCTTCCGTCACGCGCCCGCCTTCACTGGCGTCCATCTCGGAAAGCATGATACCCTGCTCGGTTTCGCAATCCTCGGTAAAGATGATTACGTCCTGGGCCACGTCCACCAGACGCCGGGTCAGATAGCCGGAGTCAGCGGTACGGATAGCGGTATCGGCCAGACCCTTGCGGGCACCGTGGGTGGAAATAAAGTATTCCTGCACGGTCAGACCTTCGCGGAAGTTCGAGCGAATAGGCAGTTCGATAACGCGACCGGACGGGTCGGCCATCAGACCGCGCATACCACTCATCTGGCTGATCTGCTTGATGTTACCTTTCGCGCCGGAGGTGGTCATCATCGAAAGCGAACCAAACGGGTTGAGGCTGTCCTTCACCTGGTCCGAAACGGCGGCCCTGGTTTCTTCCCAGGTGTCGATGGTCTGGCGGTAGCGCTCGGCTTCGGTCAAAAGACCGCGCTTGTACTGCCGCTCAATCTGGATAACCTTCCGGTCAGCTTCTTCTAGCAAGCTCTGCTTGCCGGTCGGGATTTCCACGTCGGAAACGGCGATACTGATACCGCCCTTGGTCGAATACTTGAAGCCCAACCGTTTCATCCGGTCGGCCACAACCGCAGTCGCGGCGGAACCGTAGAGACGGTGGCATTCAGCGATAATTTCGCCCAACCGGCCCGAACCGACCCAGCTATTCTGCTCCCGGATATAGTAGGAAGCCAGGACTTTGGGCAACTGTTCGATGAACAGCACGCGGCCTACGGTAGTCGTAAAGACGCGCGGGTTGATAACCGGGTAAGGCTCCGGCTGGCCCTTCTTGCGGGCCGCTTCGTTGTCACGGCGCTGGCGTTCGGCCACCGCTTCGTGCAGGTATTCCGGCACCAACACCCGGATAGGGGCCTGGAGGTGCAGGGTCCGCTCGACGCTGGTCGGGGCCATAATCTGGCTGGTTTCGTAGGCCAGCAAGGCTTCCTGGAAGGAGGAGAACATCTTGCCTTCGCCGGGCGCGCCGGGCCGTTCGATGGTCAGGTAATAGCAACCCAGAATGATGTCCTGGGTCGGGGTGATTACCGGCTCACCGTTGGAGGGACGCAGCAGGTTGTAGACCGACAGCATGCGCTCACGGGCTTCTTCCTGGGCTTTGCGGGACAGGGGCACGTGAACGGCCATCTGGTCGCCGTCGAAGTCGGCGTTGTAAGCCTTACAAACCAGCGGGTGCAACTGAATGGCGCTACCTTCAATCAGCACCGCTTCAAAAGCCTGGATACCCAGGCGGTGAAGGGTAGGAGCGCGGTTCAACAACACCAGGTAGTCCTTGATAACTTCTTCGAGAACATCCCAGACTTCGGGCCGGACGCGCTCGACGATACGCTTGGCGCTCTTGATGTTGTGAGCGTAGCTCTTTTCAACCAGGCGGCGCATGACGAACGGCTTGAAGAGTTCAAGGGCCATCTTCTTGGGCAGACCACACTGGTGCAAGCGCAGGTCAGGACCGACCACGATTACCGAACGACCGGAGTAGTCGACGCGCTTACCGAGCAGGTTCTGGCGGAAGCGGCCCTGTTTACCTTTGAGCATGTCGCTCAAACTCTTGAGCTTGTGCTTGCCGCTACCGGAAACCACGCGGCCCCGGCGACCGTTGTCAATCAGGGCGTCAACCGCTTCCTGAAGCATACGCTTCTCGTTGCGGATAATGATTTCAGGCGCGCCCAGTTCCTTCAAACGCTGTAAACGGTTGTTGCGGTTGATAACCCGGCGGTAGAGGTCGTTCAAGTCGCTGGTAGCGAACCGGCCACCATCGAGCTGGACCATAGGCCGCAGGTCCGGAGGGATAACCGGCAGAATGGTGAAAATCATCCATTCGGGGCGGTTGCCGCTCTTGCGGAAGGCTTCGACCACGCGCAACCGCTTGGTCGATTTCTTGCGACGCTGGCCGCTCTCGGTCTGAATTTTCAGGCGGAGTTCGCTCGCCATGGCGTCCATGTCCATGTCTTTAACGACACTGTAGACCGCCTCGGCGCCCATCCCGGCCTTGAAAATGCCACCGTAATTCTCGCGCAATTCGCGGTAGCGGTTTTCAGTAAGGAGCTGGTATTCCTTGTTATTATGCTTTTTAAGCAGGTCTTCCAGGTCGTCCAGCTTGTTCTCAGCCGCCTCGCGGACCGCCGAAATATCGGCGTTCATCTTGCCCAGGATTTGTTCGATTTCCTGCTGGTAGACATAGCTGCGCTGGTCGGCTTCACCTTCGGCCATCGCCCGCGTATCCGATTGCAGGGTCTGAATCTCGTGCTCGATTTTCTCGCGCTCTTCCCCGATAATCTCGTCCAGTTCGCTGACGCGGTCACTGTTAATCATCTCGGAGGGGCGGGCGATAATCCGGTTGTGGAACGCTATTTCTTCAGGAGCGGCTTTGTTAAGCAGACCGCGCACCTGACCGCGCACCTCGGCAGCCTCGGCTTCGAGGGTTTCCAACCGCTCTTTAAGCTCGGCGTCAAGCTGGGTCTTGCGGGTCGCCGCGCTGGTGGACAGGTTGGACGCTTCGGACTCCTGGTTGACCTTGCGGCCTTCAATCCGGGCGTTGGCCTCTTCCTCGATCTGGCGAATTTGCTCGTCACGGTCTTTGGTCAGGTTTTCCAGCATACCCTTAACAGCGGTCTCGTCAACGTCGGTTACCATGTAGTTGGCAAAGTAAAGGACACGTTCCAGGTTGCGGGGCGAAACGTCGAGCAACAGGCCCAGGCGGCTAGGAGTCCCTTTAACATACCAGATGTGGCTGACCGGGGCGGCGAGCTGGATGTGCCCCATCCGTTCGCGACGGACCTTCGAGCGAGCTACTTCCACACCACACTTATCGCAAATAACGCCTTTATAGCGAACGCGCTTGTATTTGCCGCAGTAACATTCCCAGTCTTTGGTAGGCCCAAAGATGCGTTCACAAAAGAGGCCATCCCGTTCCGGTTTAAGGGTACGGTAGTTGATAGTCTCCGGCTTGGTCACTTCACCATGGGACCAGGAACGAATTTGCTCCGGCGAAGCCAGGCTAATTCGGATAGCGTTAAAGTTATTAACTTCAAGCATTTAATGTTATCCCCCGTTTGAATAAAAATTTGAGGGTGGCCCTGCCGCCTTTGCCAGGAGCCGCGTCTTCTATCACCAAATTAGAAAGATAATTTCTTTTAGCAGCCAGAGGGGCGAAGTAACCGGCAGTCAGGTTTCGAGGGGCAAGCCGAGATAAGCACCCCAACTTGCGCCTGATTTACTCTAAACTCCTGATAAAACTTCTACCTCACTGGCTACTGATAATTTCAAAGCAGGGGCACAGGTCTTGGCATTAAACCTGTGCCCGGCGCATTCTCGCGCCCTAAAGTGGACCCAGAGTCCTTGTCCCCACGCTTAGCGGTCGTCGCCCTGGTTCTCGAAGCCAGAAAGGTTGATACCATCCAACTCGCTCAGGTAGTCACCCCCGGTGTCCTCCCCGAACTCTATCGGCGCTTCTTCCTCGTTCAATACCTCGATGTTTAACCCAAGGCTCTGTAATTCCTTGACCAACACCTTGAACGACTCCGGTACTCCCGCCTCGTTGATGTTCTCTCCCTTCACGATCGCTTCGTACGTCTTTACTCGCCCTATCACGTCGTCCGACTTCACCGTTATCATCTCTTGCAAGATGTGCGCGGCTCCGTAAGCTTCCAACGCCCACACTTCCATCTCTCCAAACCGCTGCCCGCCAAACTGGGCTTTCCCTCCCAATGGCTGCTGCGTCACCAGAGAGTATGGTCCCGTCGAACGCGCGTGGATCTTGTCTTCTACCAGGTGCGCTAACTTCAAAAAGTAGATAACCCCCACCATCACAGGCTGGTCGAATTGCTCCCCCGTCCGCCCGTCGAACAACTGGATTTTACCGTCTCGTGGTAGCCCCGCCGCTTCCAGGTAGTCCTGGATTTCTTCTTCGTGCGCTCCATCGAATACAGGTGTCGCTATCTTCACCCCTAACCGCAAAGCCGCCCATCCCAGGTGCGTTTCCAGGAGTTGCCCCAGGTTCATACGCGACGGTACACCGATCGGGTTCAACACGATTTGAATCGGTCGTCCATCCGGCAGGAAAGGCATGTCTTCCAAAGGCAGTACCCGGCTGATGACACCTTTGTTGCCGTGCCGTCCCGCCATCTTGTCCCCCGCGCTTATCTTGCGCTTCTGGGCAAGGGAGACCCGCACCATCTGGTTGACCCCCGCCGGCAACTCGTCGTTGTTCTCCCGGCTGAATATCTTGACGTTGATGACCTTACCCCGCACCCCGTTGGGTACCCGCAGTGAGGTATCCTTGACTTCCCGCGCCTTCTCTCCAAAGATGGCCCTTAACAGGCGTTCCTCGGCGGTCAGTTCGGTCTCACCCTTGGGGGTAATCTTGCCCACCAGGATGTCGTTGGGCTGCACCTCGGCCCCGATGTAGATGATGCCGCGCTCGTCCAGGTCCCGCAGGCTTTCCTCACCTACGTTCGGGATATCACGGGTGATTTCCTCCGGTCCCAGCTTGGTGTCGCGGGCTTCGGTCTCGTACTTCTCGATGTGGATGCTGGTGAAGATGTCCTCTCGCACTAACTCTTCACTCACCAGGATTGCATCCTCGAAGTTGCCACCTTCCCAGGGCATAAAAGCCACCAGGATGTTCTGACCGAGCGCGAGTTCGCCGTCCTCGGTGGAGGAGTTGTCGGCGATGGCCTGCCCTTCCATAACCCGGTCTCCCTTGGAGATGGAGGGGCGCTGGTTGATACAGGTGTCCTGGTTGGAGCGCAGGAACTTCTGCAGGTTGTGGACATGCTCGACACCGTCGTCATCGGTGATGATAATGCGGGTGCCGGTGACTTCGGTGGCGATACCGGTGGCGGTGGACAACAAGACCCGGCCACTGTCGCGGGCGGTCTGCCACTCCATGCCGGTGCCAACGATAGGCGACTGAGGCCGAAGCAAGGGGACCGCCTGGCGCTGCATGTTGGCCCCCATGAGGGCGCGGTTAGCGTCGTCGTGCTCGAGGAAGGGAATGAGAGCGGTAGCGACGCTGACGACCTGTTTGGGCGAAACATCGACATAGTCAATCATATCGGGCGACTCGGCCACGAACTTGTCTTTGTAGCGGGCAGCGACGCGCTCGTCGACAAAGTGACCCTGGTCGTCCAACCTGACGTTGGCTTCAGCGATACGGTACTCTTCCTCCCGGTCGGCGCTAAGATAATCGATTTGCTCGGAAACAACCGGGCGAATACGGATAGAACGCAGGCTGGTCGCGGCGATTTGCGCGGCCAGGGCGGCGTCAATCTGGGTACCTTCGTCAGCCACCACTTCGCCGGAAGCCGGGTCGGTGATGGTCTCGCGCAGGAACTTGCCGGTCAACGCTTCTACGGTGTTATCAACCCGGTGGTTGACCTTACGGTAAGGGGTCTCGATAAAACCGTACTGGTTAATCT
>ERZ778019.317-NODE-317-length-102914-cov-13.549850_pt1 | contig 102914 bp, 118 predicted proteins | sample MGYA00375749_ERZ778019 | MGnify/ENA primary metagenome ERZ778019 (study PRJEB29350, sample SAMN05389821) | bioreactor metagenome | isolation source: Ammonium sulfate bioreactor | place: South Africa: University of Cape Town | collected 2014-03-17 ... | reverse complement strand
TCATACATAATTAAAACAGTCGAAGCATTTCTCGGTATTAACACACGTCTCGTTGTACTTATCGATGGTTTAGATGTTTGTGAACAACAACGTGTCCTTCAGACACTCGATGTAACTTTTCTATTTTGCTCGTTGAATAACAATTTCGTTGATTTTTCAGCAAGTACACGTTCTGCTAACCAAAGAAAACGATCCATTCATTACTTTAATTATCTGTGATCCACATAAAATGATGCAAGATATGACTGTGCCAGCAATAGCATTACCTTCGAATTCAATACAAAATCAGACATTTGAAACCAATGTCAATGTTCATGAATATCTCATCTCGATTATTCAATTACCGATTTACTTGCAAATTAATCTAAGCAAAGCTAAACAATCGACGACACCAACGGCAGACACATTTCCCAAACGACGACAGACAGTGCGTTTTTGAAAGTGTTCGATATAAATTACAGATTTCTGTTTTTAGTTAATCCCTAACGGCACATCGATCATTGATGTAACTGCAAAAACATTACCATTGCATAAACTATCGAAGAAACAACGACGTCGACAACGACGAGACACACTACCAAATACAAAACCTGTAAATTCACAGATTTTCGAGTATTTTTTCTTGTTTTAAAACTAGATGTTTATGTTTGTCAGGTGACAACATCAGAATTAACAAATCAACTCCTTCAATCCGATTATTTTCTCGATATCAATCCTCGAATTCTCCAACGATTAATCAACATCATCGCTATGTCTGGTCGACTTCTACGTGCGAATCAAGTTCTATTTAGTTGGAAACGACTTGGCTGTTGGTCGTATCTCGTCGAACAATGGTCCTATCGAATCTCCTGGATTGTTGTTTATTACGAAGATCACGAACAAGAATATTCCGAAGATACATCACTAAAAATTCTCTATGAAAAGTCTGTTCGCTGACTGAACATATTTCTGTAAAAAAAACGAGTTTTTGTTTAGAATTAAACCGTACATTCCGATAGCCAATGATCCGTTGTTGGAACTCGATCGAAGTGGACGTAAATTCGAACTTTGTTTGGAACAAGGTGAACCTGTTTTGAATGTAATTGATTTGAAACAATTCCTTCCGTGTACTTGTAATCTTGACCCGTATTTGAATAAATTAATTCGAGGTTTGCTTTTCGTTTCATTTTTCTCAAAAATCAAAGAGAAATTATTGAAATTAGGATCTCCGGCGTATTTTTATATGACTAATTCGGATGAAAAAGGCTTTCGTAACAGTGATCTCGCACGATTCTATTCACCTGGTGATCCAACGTGAGTAGCTCGACATTCGTTCATCTGTTTTGCTTTTTTTTCTACTTATTCTTTATTCAGAAATTTCTATCACTACTATTGTCATGAATGGTAAAATTTTAAAATGCCTTGCATGACTAACCAATTCGAATTTGTTTTGACATTTTTTTGTTAATTATTGAATTTCTATTTTAGCAATTATCCAATGCGTAATCATGTTCAATCCCGACGAAAATATGGATTCCATCCGAAATATAATCTAGCTCGATCGGAACTCATTTCTCAAGGCAATCCACATCGAATATATCCTCAAATTCCTTTAAAAAAACAGAACAACGACGATGACGACGATGGTGAGAATCGTATTCGAACATCGTCCGTCTCGTCAACTTCAGCTCCATTGATTGATCACGAACAACCTTTGTCAGTTAATAATGCGCAAGAAAATGTCAAAGTAAATCCAAAAACAGAAAAAAAACACTTAACTTTCGAGTCAATAGGTTGATCTATCACCGTTATTGAGCGAATTATCTGTAAATGATGTTGGCGATTGTTTGAAAAATGATATTCAAGGTTTGAAATCATCAATGGTGCCAATCTACGTGCAAGATATGATTGAAAACAATATCACAGGACAAGTTCTAGCCGCGTGCAATCTCGATGAATTAAAACAAGTAATTTTTCTTGTTCGTTGACTAATCAGAAAGAAAAAAACAGCAATATCAATTCAGATTCTTTCAATGGCCTTTGGCGATTGGGTTCTTTTCAGTAATTGGATTCGAACTAAACGAGAAGACGAACGGTACGCTCATTTTTCTTGATTCAACAACTCTATTTCCCATTGTTTAGCAACATTCGATTACGGATGAAGAATCGTTCTCAGCGTTCGAATACGAATGAATATCAATTCTGTACTGAAAATAACGTCATCACAACTGCACTCAGCCAATTCTTATCGAACTCAATCGATGAAAATAGAGTTTCGATTGTATCACCACCGAAAAATGTTAAATTCGTAATTCCAGTGGCTCGTTCGGGAATCGCATCGAATGAAAGTACATACAATGTCGTCGATTCAACAACACGAACAATTACTCATGTGAAAGATATATTTCCTTTAAATCTCTTCTCACAATCTCAAATAATGAACAATGAAAATGAGAACGAAATAACGAAGAATGAAAGTGAAGAAATTCCTTTGCTCCCAATTAAGAATTCCAATGAGCAAACCGAATAATTTTATTTTTTATACGCATCTGTTTTAAAAATAAAATCTGATAAAAATATATTATTGCTTCTCTCTTGTCGATAACTAACGTCCTCTATCATGCATATTCATCGATATTTCTCATGTTGTTATTTTTTTTTTGACAAACTTTTTCGAAGAGATTCTCTCGTCGATTCATAATTGGTTGAGTTTCATTTTCCTAAGAATCGCACAGATTTACGTAAGTTTTGTTTTTTCTCAGTATATCTTATGTTGCATTGGCAGATGACAACGATGATACAAAAACGAACGAGGGGAGATGGATGATGGCGAATAAATAAACAAACTAAGAATGGAAGAAAAAGGAAAGAGAACGAATAGAAAACTTGTTCAAACATTTGCCATTATCATATGTTTGTACCTTAAATCGCATCTTTCTCGTTTTTTTTTCTTCTGTTCGATGATTAGACGCGAAATTATTCTTGTTGTTTATTTTATTTGTTTATTTATTTTCTAGAGAAATAAAATAAAATAATTCTTATTTCCCCTTTCCAGAAGAAAGAAGAAACAACAAGAAAACGAAATTAAACATCAAAACTAGATAAGAAATACAATGAACAATGAGTAAGTCGATTTGTTTGATAGAATGAGAATGTCGATAAGTCGATATTTGCTAGTCAAAATACAAAATCGTCGCAACAAGAAACACGCGGCGATACCTTTGAAAACAACAGCCAACAACAACAACAATCAGCATCGTCGTCACAGGTCTACCGACCTCCTCATTTACAAAAGCGAATGAATAATGAGAAAAAGTACGAATAATAAAACAGTCAAACACTCAGAACTTATTCTTTTTTTCGATTTCTAGTGGAAATTACAATAATAATAACAATAATAATAATAAATCAGGCGGTAATTATCGTGACAATGGTGATTATTCTCGACAGTCTTCACAACAATCAAACAATCATCAATCGACGTCAAATAATTATCACCAAACCGATAATCGACCTACTCAACCGACCTATTCTCGTCAAAATTCAAACTCAAGTGTTCAAAGTGGCCAACAGACTCCGACGGGCGGCAGTCGTTGGGACGCGATTATCGCCGAACGACAGCTGTCCAACGTGAGCAGCAGCAGCAGCACGAGTAGTTATCAACGCGGAGCGAATAATTACAATCGAAACGGTCGAGATAATAATGGTGCTTCAGGTTACGGTCGACAACGAGGAAATAATAATAATAACTACGATCGAGATTCACCACGATCCTCGTATTCGTACAATCGAGGCCGGTCAACTGACTTATCGAACGTCGATTGGTCGGTGCCACTGCCGCCGAATCCGAATCTCGAAAGGTTGAGAGTTATTCACGTTGTTTTCTTTTGTTGAAACTTTGTTTTTTTTCTTGTTCAGAGAATTATTCGGCACGAATCCAACGGGCATTAATTTCGATCTTTACAACGATATTCCAGTCGAATCATCACATCCGGATTACCCACCAATAGATTCAGTGAGTGTTGTTTGAGTATTTGATTTGAATTTTGATGAATTGAATAGTTCGACGACTGTAATTTCGGCGAAATCATTCGAAATAATCTTCTCCTATCGAACTACTGCACGCCGACACCGGTACAACGTCACGCCATACCGACAATCTTAAATCGACGTGATTTAATGGCGTGTGCTCAGACCGGTGAGATTTTGAGCGTGTCGAATCATTTCGATTGTGTTTTTTTTTGTTGTTGTTCAAAGGCTCGGGCAAAACAGCTGCATTTCTTCTTCCTATTTTGCACATGATCTTCACAGAAGGTCCTGTGCCCAATCCTCCGAATAATCATCGAAAGCAATATCCACTTTGTCTTGTTTTGGCGCCGACACGTGAATTAGCTTCACAAATCTACGATGAATCACGAAAAGTAGGCGATGAATCGGCTGGATTTCGTAGGTTTAACTTTGTTTTCTGTTTTAGTTTTCCTATCGATCGGTGATTCGATCGTGTGTTGTCTATGGAGGAGCCGATATCGGCTTTCAAACGAGAGATTTAGAAAAAGGTTCGCATATTCTTGTCGCCACGCCAGGTCGTCTTAATGATTTAATACAACGTGGGCGTGTCGGTTTAGCCAATGTTCGGTAAATAAAGATTCTTTTTTGAAAATCTTTGATATTTGGTTTTTTTTCATAGGTATTTGATTCTCGATGAGGCCGATCGCATGGTAAGAAAATATCCGATTCGTCTTTTTTTTTATTAAACCTTTTTTTTTTAATAGTTGGACATGGGCTTTGAGGTAAAATTTGAAGAGAGCGAAGTGATCGAGAGAAATTTTGATGTTTTCAGCCGCAAATTCGAGAGATCGTTGAACGGTCAGATATGCCACCTACTGGTCAGCGTTTAACGCTTATGTTTTCGGCTACTTTTCCCAAACAAATTCAGGTAAAACGAGTCGATTTTTCACTGCTCGAATCCAAATGAATCGCGTTTATTTAGGAATTAGCACGAGATTTTCTCCACGATTATGTTTTCTTGACAATCGGTCGAGTTGGTTCGACTTCACAGAATATCACTCAAAAAATCGTCTGGGTCGAAGAGGCCGAAAAACGCTCGTTTCTCCTCGATCTACTGAATATTCAATCTGGTAATTCCGCTCAATTCTTCGTTATTTGTTTTTTCTTCATACTTTTTCTTTGTTGTTCAGATACATTAACTTTAGTTTTCGTCGAAACCAAACGAGGCGCCGATATGCTCGAAGAGTTTCTCTGCAATAATCAGTACGCTGTTAACAGTATTCATGGCGACCGATCGCAAGGTCAACGTGAAGAAGCGCTGAAATCGTTCAAACACGGCCGAACGCCGATCCTCGTCGCGACAAACGTCGCAGCACGTGGCCTCGACATACCGTAGGATGTTTTTTTTTTCGTTTTTCTGTCGAACGATTTGCAAAATGAACGTTTCAGAAATGTTAAACATGTTATTAACTTCGATATACCGTCGGATATCGACGAGTATGTTCATCGAATCGGTCGAACAGGCCGTGCGGGCATGTTGGGCCAAGCAACGTCGTTTTTCAATGAAAAAAATCGAAATGTCGCCATGGATCTCTTGGATATTTTGACTGAAGCCAATCAGGAAATACCCGAATGGCTCGAAGGTTTAGCTCGAGAGGCTAAACGAGATAATTATGCCAAACGAAATTACAACAACAATCGACGGTAGTTATCCGACTGTTTGTTTTTTGTTGTTGAATTAGACAAAATTTTGAAATGTTTTCAGACCAGGAGGTTTCGGTGCTCGTGACTATCGTAATCCAGCTCAAATTCGCAATAATCGAGGCGGCAGCAACGGCAACGGAGCCCGTTCAAATGGCTACAACAACAATCATCAATCGAATAACGGCAGTTCATGGTCCAATGATCAACAAAATCATAATTCAGGTTACGATCGTTACCAACAACAATCCGCTAACGGTAACGATAATCGTCAGCAGGACCACAGCTGGTGGGATAGCACATCATGATAGAAACAATCCACCCACCAAAACACAACATCCCTCCTTGTGACGCGTAATCTCATTCATCTAATCGTACATTACACACACGATATCTCTCTTTCTTTTTTTCTCTCTCCTTCTCTTGACAAACAAATTATGTTTTTTTTTCTTCTCTTTTTTCCTTTCAATGTTATGTTCGTTTCATTTCACTTACGTATATTTCAACGGACCAGCGCTGATACACTTTTTTGTTCGTCTTTATCGAAAGCGTCGGTTGTCGATTTTTTTTGCTGTTCATTTCAATGTTTCTCTCATTTTTTTTCTCTCGCTCTCCTCCGCATATTTTTTCTCCTTTATATACAGTGTGTGTGTGCGTGTATTTTAAACGATGATACTTCTAGTTCTTTCTTTTTCCGGGATCATTAAAAAACGATCTCGAAAGAGGAGTATTGTCATTTATATTATCTATTTAGACGCGTATGAGCGTCATTCGAGATGTTTGGATGTTGAATAACATTATAACTTAATGAATGAGGACAAAAACACATAAATTAGGAACGTTTTCTCTCTCTTTTTTTTATTAAAAAACAACAACAATACAACGAAACTTGAAAAAAGACTAACATTTATTTTTTTTTGTTCGAATAAAATCCTCGCAGCGGTTTCTCATTCTGTTGATTCGAAAGGTCGAAGATCAGGGCACAATGTTTGCGAACGGGCTGAAAAACTTGATAAACGACATAAGCAAAGATAATAATCATTTTTCATATTTTTCAATTCACATAACGTTGACTTGTGTTTTATCTGTCTCATGACAATGTTACCTGGTCGTTTGCTTTTGCTCTGCTTTTTACCGTTAATATCTGGCGCTGGCCTTCAAAGTCTCGTTGAAATTCAAGTTAAAAATGAATTTCTCGCATCGAATGTTTATTTAACATTTGCACATCGTTTGGCAACACGAGGTGTTTATCATGGTTTTGCTAATTTCTTCTACGAATCAGCCGAAGAAGAACGAGAACACGGAAAGAAATTAATCGATTTTTATAATGCACGTAATCGTGATTTACTTTTATATAGCATCGATATCGATGATGAAATTGCTGCAACCGATGATCTTGTTAAGATGATTTTTGCAGCTGCTAAATTAGAACAACAAGTCTACGATAGTTTGATTAACGTTCGTTTACAAGCACATAATGATAAAGATTATCCAACCGTTCATTTTATTGAACAAGTTATGCTTGAAGAACAAACAGTTGCATTGAAATATATGTCCGATTTAGTCGAACGTATTAAACGTCATTTGGATAATCCAACAATTCTATTGCAAATGATGGATCAAGATTTACGAAAAAAACAAATCAAAAAGCCCTAGATCGACTTTTGGTTGTTTAGAATAACACATAATAAAGTTGTGTATAAGAAGATCGATTCGAACTATGTTTATATAAGCTAAAAAATATACATTTTTTTTGTCCTACTAACAGCAATCTATCTACATCAAAGTTGTTCGCATTGATATTCTTTGACATGAAGTTTTTAATTGAAAATTTGTATAGTTAATATTGACATTCAAAGTTTGATCTTCGAATCGAGTTATTTAAAAGAACAACAAAGAAATCGAGTCAAATACTTTCGAACTCGATCATGTCGAATGATCATGCGTTATTTATTATTCATTTGCCAAATGATCTTCTCTCAGTCACATCTCAAACTGTTGAACCATCAAATGCTGATCAAATGCAACCGAAATCCTTATGTGATCAATTGAAAACTTATCTCTCGGATAATAAACATGTCGATGCTCTATGGATCTTGTCCGACGATCGAAAAACTTATGAAGTAACATTTTCTGTTGAATTCGGTTTTGCTAGTGATCGTACTTTACAAGAACTATCGAAACTTGGCATTGGTAGAAGACATGACACGAAGATATTTGTTTTGCCAACGACAATTATTTTCGAAGAACGAATCAATGACGAACATCAATCTTTGCCAATCTTACATTTAGATGAAGATCTTTCCGAACGTCCGATTGAAAATGCATCGAATTTTAAAAAGAGTGTTCGAGCTCGTCTTATGGTTCATCAAGTTGTTGCAAGTATTCGAGCAGCAAACGTACTTTCGTTTGATTTTGTTCTTTTGATTTGTCTCGCTTCGATGTTAGCTGCATTCGGTCTATTAGAAAACTCAACGGTAACTATCGTTGCAAGTATGCTCGTTAGTCCGTTGATGAATCCGATATTAGGCATTGTGTTTGGTCTGTCAGTTCGTGAACATTCGTTGTGGAAACGAGGCTTGAAAAACGAGCTAATCGGATTGATTATTTGTACAAGTTGTGGTTTTATTATTGGGTAAAATAGAAATCGATCGTAAATCGATGATGATCGTGCTTTTTGTTGTAGATTATTGACAACATTTGCTGAAACTAAATGGGGAAGTTCAGAAACATTTCCAACATCGGAAATGAAATCACGTGGCGATATCAAGCGATTGTGGGTTGGCGTTCTTATTGCTCTACCAAGCGGAGCTGGTGTTGCTCTTTCTGTTCTAGGTGGAAATACCGGTAGAAAATTCTTCCGATTTCAGCTCAATAATCTCTTGTTGTTTCTTCTAATCACATAGGCTCATTAGTCGGTGTTGCTATTTCCGGTAGCTCGAATTTATTCCAAATAAAATAAAGCATTTCAATTGATTTTCTAGCTTCACTTCTTCCGCCAGCAGTTAACTGTGGTCTTCTCTTTGCTTATTCATTACTGGGCGCATCATTTTCTTCGATTGCCGCCGCCTCATCAACATCCATCAATCTCAATAATACCGTTCTAAATTGCAACAAATATATCAACAACAATTATGAACCATTCTATTCATGTAATCTCGCTTCGGAATCAGCTATTCTCGCTTGCTGTAGTCTGATCTTAACTATTGTCAATATAATCTGCATCATTATCATGGCATTAATCATCTTACGTATTAAAGAAGTGGTGCCATTGCATCAACCGAATCAAGATATAACGAATTTCTTTCATCATGATGTTAAAGTTGCACGTGATTATAATAGAACTCTGCAAGAAGATGATTTCGAATCGACTCATTGGAAATCATTTCGATCGGTTCATTCTCATGACAGTCAACATCATCAAGAAACTAGCCAACCGTTGTCATCAACCGGTGAAACAACGGAATCTCGTCGAAAACTTTTACGTTTAAAAACATTCGCTCAAGAATACGATCTCAATGTTTTCGATAAAACCGATTACGATCTATTAACTCTCGAGAGTCAAGAAAAAGTACGTCTACTCATTCACGATCTCATCGATATGTGTCAAGAAGTACCACCTACCTTCATCGGTCTATTTCATTTACAACCTGGTGGTACGCCAACATCGACTGACAGAGAACATTTGAATTTCTACAAAGAAATTATCGAACTTTTGCCACCGAAATGGTATCGATTATTCGTTCGAGAACAAAGTCTGTCGTGGTCAAAGACATTGAATCGAACGTATTCATTACACGCGCCAGATGCAAGTTCTCCTTCGATAAACGATGAAAACGATCGTCACACATCAATGAACAAACAATTTCAAAAGACGAAAAAGATACGCTTTCATCGGCAATGTTCAGTTCCCGAGACGAGTAATCGTATATCGAATCTCACTCACGAAGAAGGAACACGTTTTCATGTTACTCGATCATCGCTAACTCCCGAACATCATTGATTTCTTGTTCGTAATTTCGAAAATAAAAGAATCTGCTGAATAGCGACCTCTATTCTCAAAATTTTCCTATAGGAGTATCATTATTTTACAGTGTCTTGTATTATCCTACCAGGATCGTTTGTTTTGTTTGCAATTGCTACTACGGTCGCATGTGGTGCATGGCATTGAATTTAATCTCGATAGTGAAACGAGAGAAACAGGAAAAAACACGACAGGTTCTTGTATTTTAGATTTATTGAAATGCAGTCATCATCATCATCATCGCGTATTCGAGCATCGACTCTCGATCGATCACTACAAAAGACAAAAGGCGAGGTGATTAATCACTCTATTCAAACGACTCGATTTGATTTTCCTTTTTTCAGGCTAATTTAAGCACATTTGCTTTATTATTCTCGGAAATGGTTCAATATTCGCAGAATCGTGTCGACAGTATTCATGATTTGCAGACAAGGTACTTCGTTGAATCGGATTTTGAGAATAAGCAATGGATTTTTCGATTTAGATTGTCGAATTTCGGTCAACATGTTGGCGTTCGTATTCTCGATTTGTATTTTCTCCGTGCCGGAAAAGACAAACGAGAAGTTCGTCTGACGCCAATGCTCGTTTTCCTTCAAAAAGTCTTCTGGAAAGTAAGACAAACGAACGGATCTTGATTTTCATTCTCTCTCGATTCAGTTTTTATTCAATCGTGAAGCAGATAATCTTGAACAGCACGTTCAAAACGCCAATATCTGTATGTCAATTAAAATCTCCTTTCGATTTCATCGTGCTTTTTAGACTATCTGATCGAACGTGAGTGTCTTGTTAATAAATTCATCTCCGTTCCAAAGGAAATGGGTAAACAAATCGATTTGATTAACCGATTTACGATTGTGTGTTTTTAGGAAATCTAAGTTGCGCATCATTCGTTGCCGGTATAATCGAAGGTGTTCTATGTTCGAGTGGTTTTACGTGTAAAGTCCTAGCTCATAACGAACCTCGTGGTACAATGTACGAAATAACATTTACAAAGACAGTTATGGATCGAGAAAGTCGTTTGGATAGTAAATAATCGAAATCAGATGCAATGAAATTTATTTATTTTTATTTTTCCTTTTGTGTTTTTTTTTATTATTAAATCAAAAAAATTGAATTTTATTGATTTACTCTAGATGTATAGTAAAAGGTAAATAAACTGCGTATCATGGCTACTGCAGCGGTAAATTCAACGCCGATGAAGGAAAAGAAAAAAACTCCTTCGCCGAACAAACAGAAACGTTCGAACGCGTCCGGAACACTCAAAGTACAACGATTGAACGATGAAATCACACAAATTTCGTTTGACTTTTGTAGAGAAATCCGAAATATGAACTGAAAAAAGAAGAATTAATTCAATTATTAGGCCGTTTTGAAGCTGAACTTCAAGCAAAAGATATTGCCTTAGCTGCATTGAAGGTAAATAAATCTCTCGTATCGTTCATTCGTTTGACTTGCTTTCATTTTTTTTGTCTCAAGTCTGAAAAAGTCAAATCACTTCTCTCAAACGCTCGATTCGGCCGTCTTAGTTGTCAAACAGATCCTTACGGAGCTTTGCTTCGCGATGGCGAATATGTCAAAGAAGATATTTTCAACGAGCAAATTCCCATGAAAAATGCCTATGAAACACAACTTGTTCAACTCGAAGAACTGATTATTCAGCAGAGAAAACAAGTTCAAACATTGAAAATCGCCTTGGACGATGCCGAACATCGAATAGCTGCGCTTGCGAATGAACTTGAAAATGAGAAAAAAGAAAAAAATCGTTTACAAACATTTGCTAATCAATTCATACTTGTTCAAGAAGAGAAATTTCAGCTACGAAACGAACTTGACAATGCCAAAGCCTACAGTCAAGAACTAGAAAAGCAATTAAGTCAAGTCACTCAATTACTCGAACATGAACACGAACGACATAAGAAATTTGTTGTTTTTATTGTCAATGAACGAAAAGCAGAAACTGAACATTATAGAAAACAAATTCAACAATTAGCAAATAACCATGTCAATGATGATTCACAACGTGACGCGAAATTCAAAGAACTAGAGGAAGAAAATGAAAAAAATAAACAAGTTTTAACTGCACGAATCAATCAACTACAAAACGAAATCGATTTATTAGTTAAAGAGAAAAAATCGAATGTTTCATCGCCCGATGTCGAAGTAGCAGAAATCATTTCTAAGCCCCAATCGAAGCTACGTCAATCGCCTCCACCACCTGCACCACCTCCCAGCACAGAAAAACCATCAAACGGCGGTATCCGTCGTCCAACGGTCATACCAACATCTAGTAAAAACGGTACTACATCCACAACAACAATCAAATCAAATGCAGTCACCAATCGCACACAATCAACTGTTTCAGAAATTCCCCCTTCGCCTGTGCCACCAGCTGCCAAACGTAACGCGATACCAACTCGAACGATTGGCAATGTTTCTCCTTCTCCAGCTGGATCATCGAATCTTCGTTCATCACCAAGTAATAACCAAACATCATCGATCCCAATCAGTAATTCGACAGCTGGAACACGCGGCGGCATACCACGTTTAACTAAAAACCCACATCAACTCGTCAAACCGACGACAACAACATCGACAACTGCTCCAGCGAAACGACCTGGACAGGTAATTGCTTCCGTTCTTTTTTCTTTTCCCTCAACTTCTAACGCATGGCTCATTGGTCAATCGAACAAAAAAAAACATACACACACAACAGTCTTCTCAGCTCTGTTTTCTCTTGTCTCCATCTTGTAGACTAGCATTTCGTCAGAACACAAAATTGATGATCTGCGATCTCTGTTAGAGACGATTTATTCAGGTAAACACATAATCGAACATCACCCTCTTATTTTATCTCTCAAATGCTTTTTTTTGTGTATATTTCTTCGCAAATTCGTACTAATCACATGCTCATGATATTTGCTTGACTAAAACACATTTGTTCGACTGAATTTTATTGATCGATATTTCGAATGTGTTTGTTTTAGTTACTGAAAATCGTCTAACATCATCGACGGATGTTGCCGATCCGTTATCAATAAACGACAACGATTATTTAAATTCCTCATCTTCACATTCCGAATTGGTTCTTTTCCGTGCAGCTGAACACGGCGAGACAGGTACGTCGATTTCTTTCGAATATTCATCGAGAAATCGAGGTTATTCATTAAGATCAACTACTGAAATTGCTCAAACTTGGATCGAATTCGAATATTCAAATGTCCGATGGAAATACTTGTCTTCATCTCTCGACATCGAATGGTCACATCGAGTAAAATACCTTTCGCTCTCTCAACACAATTCAATGTTGAATTTTGTTTTTGTTCAATTCAGATGCATTCGTTATCTTCTGAAATATGGTGCTGATCCGTGTCTCGAGAATAATCTCGGTTTAACACCGTGGAATAATCTATCGAAATTAAATGAAATTCTCGAACTTGAATGTCTACAATTGTTCGTTGATCTCAGTCAATTATTGGTAAAATAAATGATTCAATTCATTCGAAGAAATGATTTGTCGAATTTTATAGCCACCTGTCGATCTTATATTCAATGCCATTGAATTAGATCATACGAGTACTTATGGTTATTTGTTATCGATTCTACATGAAGAATTGAAAGCAGATTCGTCGAATCTTTCTCGTCTACTGAAAACAGCCTTACGATCTTCGAATACTGTAAATATCCGATTGAGTTCATTCATAATGAAAACTAATTTTCTCTTCAGCATTTTCTCGAATGTTTATTTGCAATTGTTCCTATGCAAGAATTTGTTCAATTAGTTGATCCACATACATTCATATCCAACGAATGTCTTGCCGTTCTATCGACACTCGACAACGAACAAGGTTCGAGTCAACATCGTTTCTCGAATTTCAAAAAGATTTTTCTCGATTTTGAAATAGGTCAACTGAAACCATTGAATTTACTCGTTCGTATCGTTTCATCGCCTGGTGAACATCGATATTCCTACGCCATAGGCACGATAACTCTCATACCTGAACTATCGTGGCTTGAACTCGAACGATCTTGTGTAAAAATCTTCATGGATCACGTGACACAGATCGATTCACCGTTTGATTACGTCAAATCATCGATCGGTTGCTCGGCCAATCATATCGATACGATAACTTTAGGTTTAACGAAATGGCATTATCAAGACAGTCCAAATGATCAATCGCCATTGCCGTTTACAGCGGCACGAGAACGAGATTCGATAACGATTCAATTGAAAGGCATCGATATGAATGCAACGGAATCTTTAGCTTATAATTATTTTATTCCGAGTCAAACTTTGAAGAATTTCATTCATTATATCGAACAAAATCCATTTGTTGGCGTCTATGGCGCAGCTCATTTGCAGAAGAAATCATTGTTCGAAGATCTTGTTCGATATTTCGAACGGCCAACTAGTTTTTCCTCGAGTCCAAAATTCAAAATCATTAAATTCGAATTCGAAAGCGTGACAAGTTTAGACGATTGCATCGACGAACTTGTTCATCACGGTACACAAATTCTTCATTTATCAATCGATTTCGATTGTTTCACTATTTAGATTTCTTTCGTACGCGTCCATGGGCACGAGAACAACAATCCATTAAACATCTACTTCTATTTTCTAATATACAGAATAGCGTGGGCACGGACATGCTCAATTTGTTATTTAATAGTGAAACAATGAGTGATGCTTGTCAACAACTAGTTTATGCCAAAGACGAAGACACGAGTAATTTGAAAACGATGAAATTGACTGTCATTTCGTTGGTATTTTCATTAGAATCATGTGTAACTTATTATTTTCCATCGGTATTTCATATTTTTTTGACGATGAGCAAGCGAACATGGTCGACAGAACATGAAATCTATAAGAAATTCAAATGGATACCATTTAAAATCGATAGTGTTCCATGGAATGGTCTATTAAAACGACATTTATGGAGACGAATGATCGATAAGTTAGTTTTTCAAATGAAATCGAATCGATTAGTAATTTGTTGTTTTATTTAGAAATCTAACTGAAAATCGTTCAGTTGACAATGAACTGATACAAACTCTACAATGGATAACCAATGTTTGGCAACGTTACAACGAATGTTTGCAAAAATTGAGCCTTCAAAATGCACTACTCGGTCCAGGTCTATTCTTTGACTGTCCAATGGAACGTGAAGCCATATTCGAGTACGAACAAAAAGTCAAAAAAAGCAAATCTTTTTCTCTACTTGTTCTTTTCAGATGGTTACAAAACAAATGGAATACAGTTGTAGCACCACTTGTTCGCGAACTTTCAATGAACAAATGCGCACAACCCAAACCGAAATCAGCAACTTCGGCTACAGCTGCTGCTACGACCATTGCGTCAGCATTACGTGCAAATAGCTTGGAGATTAGCACGCCGTACGAGTCCGTTGCATGTACAACTCTCTATGTTCTCTTGCATCGAGCTGTTTCTCGTGATTGTCCGTTGACTGGCCAAGAACGTGAACGGTATCTGTTGAATTTTATTGGCAGTCGTTTGGAAGGTGGCGGTTCGGGATCGATGATGTCTTCAGCTGCATCAAGTCGAGCGAGTACGCCTCAGCCATCGAATTCTTGTGACTTTATATCCATCCAACTTGAGTAAAAAATAAATCGGAACTAACAGTGTTGTGATCAATTTAAGTTTTTGCTTTGTCGTTTATTTTATATTTGGATCGGCACCTTTTCTTCTCATCTCATGATAATGTCAGGTGTAACTGATTTTTTATTTTAAGAATCAGCTTTTTCTCTTCTCTCGATTTCTTTCATTTGTATAATGATATTTTTGTTGGTCCATATTCTTTCTGTCTACTTCCATATCATAGCTATTCTACTTATCTCTCTCTTTTTCTCTTTCGTTTCTTGTCCGCACATCAAGCACGACTTTGTTTCTCTCTTATCTTTATGTAATTCGTCGTGAAACACGTATTCACTTTTGGAAACTTACATCTTCTTTCTTTTTTTTTCTATTATCTATATAACTTGTACTATTAGAGTGAAAACGAAACGATAATATGCAGTAGATACTGGTTTTCATCTTCTTTATTCTTATGTATAAAGAAAAGTTTTCTTTTGAACATATATACATATACGAACAAAATAAAAAAAATATGCGCAATAAGGCCTCTATTTAAAACTGAATCTCTCTTACTATTATTCATACAAAGGAAAACAAACATGTAGGTGAACATGATTGACATATTTACTCGGTTAATCTTGCGAATGCTCATATTTCATCGGAGGAAATAATTTTCAATATTGATTTTGAATTTATAATCATTTAATAGATAAAAAAAAACTGGTCGTACAATAAAATTTCAATATGTGTTTGTGTTTTTTTCTGTTGGTCTTGTTTGAATCTCTCATGAGAAAAAGGAAGTATTCGTTTCGATTAATCCAAATCAGATTTGTCACATCAAAGACAACTAACTGCCTTCTTAGTCTAACCAGCATTCGCGCGTGCACATGCCGATGCTCATTTGCGTATTTCAACATTGTCTGATAGCAACAAGAGACAGACAAAAAAGAGACCAAGTCCATCGTCGCCGCCCATGCGCGCACACGAGACTTTCTCATCCTATTATATTGATTGACACCTTGGATTTGTCTTTTTTTCAATGAAATGCCGACAACAGAGTCCGTTATGTTGTTTTTTTTCGATAATGGATCGTGTAAATATCTGTTTGCGTGAATGAATGATCAGAGTCAAGTGAACTTAAGTTCCATATGAGAGTGTGAAAAGAAAATTATATGCATAATCAATTGAGTTGACCGCACATACCGCTCTGCACTTTTCGTGTTGTGTGAGAGCGTCGAGTGTATACGCATAATCGAATAGCAATAATCATAGGGTCACTTGATTGGCGAGCATTTGTGTTCTGTCATCTGTATCTACTATCAATCATCATATTCTTTTGTTGATCTCGATTACAATGAATAGAAAATGAAGGTAAAGTGGCCAAGTTCACCCCCCTTCTCCGTTTTCTTTCTTCGCTTCATCTCGTATGATGAGATCATCAAAACGCGAGAGAATGCATACCGGGCGATAATTTTCAATTCGTATCTCTACACAATAGAAGATTTGGCTCGCTTTTTGTCTTACGGTTTTCTTTCTCCGTGTAATCAATGAATCTATTTCAAACATGATATGGCCTAGTGATGCACAACAGAAAATTGACGAAACGATCAAAGTATGTGTCAACAGATCAGTCGAGAGGCAAGTGCTTGTTGCAACTCTATGAGAAGTGTTAAATTCCATTAATGCAAAGAGTGTGTGTGTGCGAAAAACGATCAACACGAAATAAATGCTTCATTGATGAACTTAAAACATAAGAAAATTAACTGTTGAAGTCAAGAGCTCTTGAATAAAAACAAAGACGGTTCATAATCGAGGATCTTCATTGATCCAGAACGTTTATTTTATTCAAAATAGAACCTCGATATGTTGTATATAAAACATGCTCGTCTGTTTCTTCTTCTTTTTTTTTACAGCAGACACTGAACAAACGAACTATGTCAAGCAAAAGATTGATGGGTTGTGGAAATTCTCGAGAGAATACAAACGGTGCCGCCGAACAACACGACTAAAGACAGAAGGTTTTTTTTTTATTGTTATTATGGCTGTTCTTTTGAGCAAAAAAAATGAATGAGCAGAAGCAAATGAGATTGTTTGACTTCTCTCTTTCTCGCTTTTTTTATTTGAATGAATATAAAAAAATTGATGTTCAACCAATATATCGATTTACCACATGTCAAAAAGAAAACGAAAGACTATTACATTAATGAGAAAAGAAACAAAAGAAGCGAAAGTTTTCAATGTGTGTGAAAGAATTATTCTTTTGTTGCGCTACGTCTTGATGTCAAGACACACAAGAAAAAAAGTCCAAAGATTTATTATCAAATGTCACACACAGATCATTCTCATTGATGAGCAATCAATATGAACGCAGTAGAGCCAATCAACTTTTCTTGTTCATCGAGTTGACACTTGCAATGTCTTCTTCTTCTTCTTCTTTTTTTTATTCAACATCTTCTTTTTTTGACATGCCACACGTCACATCGTCGTTTACCAATCAATCTTCGTCTGAATTTTGATTGGATGTGACACGCCTTTCGCCTGCCGACGGCAACGTCATTGCTGTTTTTTTTCTTCTTCTCCACCCTTTTTTCGGTCTAAGTGCTGGTTCATTTTATCATGATTTTAACAAGAGAAAAAAACGAAGAAATGTAAGCGTTAATCGTAATCTTTGCTCATGTGCGGCAACGCCAGGGTTTTGCTTTCATTTAGAAGATCTTTATATTCATAGAACGAGAAGAAGAGAGAGAGAGAAAAAAAAAACTTCCAGTAAGACATCAACATGAATTGAGCTACTTCCTCTTTTCTTTTTCTCTCTCTGTATGTTCTGTATGCGACATGTAGTTTGCAGAAGTTTTCTTTTTTTCTTCTTTTTTTTATCTCGTCCAATCTCGTACTTGCGAACGCTTTCTTTCTTTATATTATATCTCGTTGTCGACAATACCCGCCAACACTCGGTTTTTTGCTTGTTCTCACATGCATACGCATACGCATATAATCGTCTACTAACATATAAGAAAAGAAGAAAATCCTTTTTTTTCTTCTTCTTCTTCTTCTCTTGCTACGTCTATAATGAGAAAGAGAGAGAGGAGAGAGAGGAGAGAAAAAATATATATAACGAGAGCTAAAGAGAAAAAGCAACTCGCTTGCTGACTGGTCGAGAGTAACCGTTCACATTAAGAGTAATTACAAGTGTTCGCTCGCTTCGTCGTTAGTTTTCTCTCTTTCTGTGAGCGCAACAGCCTCTGTTTTTCTCCTCTTCTTTTTTCTTCTTCTTCGATTTTTTTTCTCTAGTGTATAGAAAGAAGAGAAAATACAACAAAAAAAAGGTGAGACGTTTCTGCTTACGGATAAAGATTGACATCCAGAAATCTATCAAATCACACACATCGATCACGTCATATAATTCCTATTAAATTCGACAGATATAAACTGTATTTATTACACGCTACGAATCAACAAGCAAGACAAAGATAGATATTTATTATAGATAGAAGAAAAAACGTAACCTACAAAAAGAAAACGTGTGTCGTTGTTTGTTTTTTTTTAATGAATGAGATGATCTTAACCCATCGACAAGTATAAATTAATCATGTCGTCTTGAATTCGTCGATCAATGGCTGCTCAAAGGGTAATTTGTGTGATGTCAAGTTTATTTTTCATTTTGACAGTCAATCTGCTTCTAGTTACTCACCGATACAAATAATTCGTACTACGGAAGTGGTAACGGAGATTTTTCGACATTAAACGGTCCCAATGGTAATCCGAATATGTATCCAACAACATTTCCTCAAGAACCATCGTCCTCATCGCCCGTTTCTCATCATCTGCAAACACTTCTTCCACCGTCTATCGGTGAATCATCCTCGATTACAAATCATCCGAACAGTTTAAACGTTGATAATCAAAGCAAACAGCAAAAAGATATAATCTACAGGTAAGACAAAACAGAATTTCGTTTGTCCTTCAATGTCAAACAAATTAATTTCAGTTAGGTTAATCGATAATTTCCCCTCTCTCTCTCTCTCGTTCTTTTTTGTTTTCTTCGATAGTAAATTTATTGTGTTAAACTAATGTCAAGATTGATAGATTAGTTCGATGTTACTATTTGATATTGTTAATCGATAGAGGAGAAGATGAACAGCTTTTATTTCATCTGCTCATTGAGATGATAATGATGAGAAAGTCGTTCGGCCGAATCACCTTCGAGCATATTGTACATTTTCTCTTTTCTTTTTGTTTCATTGCGGTCCTTTCTTTTTTCCCTCTACGATCATTGATACACACATACACACACAGCTGTAATTTCGAAACCGATCATTATCTTCACGCTTCGCGTGCTTTTATTCTCATGCTCTGACTTTTCTTCTTTTTGTCGAATGTTTACTCGTATCTCTCTCGCCATGTAAATGTATCAGTTAAAGACCATTAGTTGTCAATAAAAAAAGAAAACAAAAGCAATTAAAGTAGCTTATAAACATCGAGAAAATAGTAGTTTGATGTTCTCTGTCTCGTTCTAATCACTCGGTTGGTTGCTATCTATTCGTCGATGTTGTTATTTTGTACCAGTGATGATGGTGGATGGCCTTTGTGTGTGCGTCAGTGCATACCACTGACTAACTAATAATCGTCGGGAAAGGCAAGAGAAAGAAAAAGAATACGCATACAATCGAGATCTTTTTCGCTGTCTATTTCTAACCTTATCGTCTCATTGGGTATTCTTTTCTTTTTTTTCTTCTTCCGTTCGAGGCAAGTTACACTATGATTGTATTCTTGCGCTTGTAATTTCTTTTTCTTTCTCGATTCTCGCATGCGTATGACAGTGATTGATGATCATTACGCCTGCTGCTCCTTCATCGGCTGCTGAAAATTATATCGAAGTACTGATTACGATTATGACCTCATAGATAACAAATATCATTGGTTCTCGCGTTCTTTCATTCTTTTTGCCATCATCATCATTATTATTCGAAATCGTAAATCGATATGACCGTAATCGAAATACGAAGGTATCAAAAATCTATCGCTTGAAGCTACGCGCACACTCAAAAAAAAAACAGAACGAACGGACAGATCGATTACTTTTCATATTTGAACCTAATTATAGTTTAAAATGTTGAATTAAATGACTCAAGATAACAAAGTTTATTTCATTTTCTTTAGCCATCCATTGTTTCCTCTATTGGCATTGATTTTCGAAAAATGTGAACTAGCAACTTGCACACCGAGAGATTCGAATGGCGGACCTGGCGATGTTTGCTCATCGGAATCATTCAATGATGATATTGCTGAATTTACCAAACAGGTAAACGATCTTATCGACAAGAAAACGAATGAAATTGAAGTGTATTATTGAGCTACTGTCTATGTTTGCCTTTTATCACACGATGGACATTTGATAAGCCACTTGAACAAGAATATAAATGAAAAAAAATATATTGACGATTATGACCTTCTCTCTCTCTCTCTCTCGCTCGCTCGTTCTCATTCAGTCACTACTCATTTCTGTCAGATTGATACTTGAATGAACAAACTCTGATAAGATCTAGCAAATAGAAATGAAATATGTATATTTGTATATGAATTCACGTCATTGATTTGCAGATGTTACCAATTGGATTGAGAGAGTAGAAAAAAAACTTATCTTATTAAGTGCAAAGCTAAAAAGAAGTCATGCTGCGATTGAACAATATTGTATTTAAGTTGACATAAAGTAGAGGTATTGAGTACTTATGTCAAGATAGAAAAAGACTTTTCTCTTCGTCAGTTAATTTGATGCATCGAATTTACAACGACATTCTTTGTCTACGCGTCTATCTATGTTATTACTAATGGTTGTAAGCACGTGCTGTTTATTAGCTTGATCTTATTTAAGATAAAGGAATGTGCTGTGCTGTTGATGATCCCAGGAGCAAATCAGCTCATCATCTTATCAAAAAGAAAACGACGATGAAGAGGAAAAGAACAAGCGAGCTCTTTTTTTTGCTGTTTTATGGTGTAAATGGGTGAATAAGCTTGAGGGTATCATTAAAATGTCATTAGCTTTTCATCTGAACAAGACACAAGAGATGTCGAAATGAGGAGAAAATAGATTCACGCAAATTGAACAAACAGATTTGTTTTTTTTTCTTTCTCTCTCTCTCTTTCTTCGTTATCATTGATCTAAAAAGAAAAGATACGGAAATACTTTGTTTTCAAAAGCACCTGCTGTTCATCGTTTTCTTTTTGTCTGCAATGCTCAATAAATTTTGAATAGATATCCGGTTATTTATTATCATCTTTCGTTTCTCATTTTGCTCTAGCTTCAAAAGGATCAGAACTATATAACCACAAATCCTGAATTAGACAATGTGGTATGTTGTTGACTTGACAAATTTAAACTCAATTGTTTCAAAACATTCTTCTTAGATGATCCAAGCGATTCAAGTTCTACGATTTCATCTTCTTGAATTAGAAAAAGTTCATGAATTATGCGACAATTTCACTCATCGTTATATAACTTGTTTAAAAGGCAAATTGCCAATGGATTTAGTGATTGACGAGCGTGATTCGAACGTTTCATCATCGAAATCCGGCGATGACGACGATCAAGAAGATGATCAATCAAGTCCTCAACCACCATCGGGTTTTCCACCTCAACCACCGACAACATCATCACGTTCATCATCCTACAATCAACATAGTCCAGATGGTTCGACAACACCATTTAATCATCAATCAAAATCTGTATAAAAAATCAAACGAATGTTTTTGCTTGAAAATAATGCAAACACCTGTTTTGATATTTAGCTTCGATCATCATCATCATCTCAATTAACACCATTTGTTTCTCCGCATCATCTTGCCCATCCTCATCATCATCTTCAAGGACCACCAGGTCATTTTCAATCACAACAACAACAACAGCAACAACAGCTTGCACCGCCACCACCGCCTCCACATCCATCCTATTCAAGTCATTTACTTGGACATCATCCGACACTTTTAAATCATCAACCACATTTTCATCATTCATTACATAATGATGATACACAATCGACACATTCTTCGTCAGATACAAATACTCCAAATCAATCAACAATGATGAATATGACTACAACCAATAATACTTATCCTGGCTTACATGACAACAATAGTGAAACAGGTATACGAGATTAGTTTCAATTCGTGTTCGACATGAACACACTAAGGAATATGCACTCGTAGAAATTATCATCAAACATTATCAATCTGTTTCCATGTTTTTCTTTCTATTTCGTCGAATGAATTCAATTAACTATTGCATGACATTTCTTCGAGACTTAATCTCTGATTTCACACACACACACACACACACACACACGGAGACTATTCTCTACTAAAGTTAACAGCCATTTTTCTTCTCTTGTCACTATGCTAATCACATTTCGAATGCCTTTTTCTCAAATCGACTGTCAAGACGCATTACTATAAATGGGTGTGTCTTGTCAATCGATTATAATTGAACATAAAGAAGAAACCAGAATGAATGATTTACTATTCTGTTCGGTTCGTTCTTTCAGGTGACAATTTCGATAGTGTTGGTTCGGGTCCTGAAGATGATTTGGATGATAATGCGAAAAAACGTCAAAAGAAACGTGGTATCTTTCCAAAAGTTGCAACGAATATCATGCGAGCTTGGCTATTTCAACATCTAACAGTACGCATACGCACATTCTTGCTTTGCTTTTTTGATTTTACTAATTCAATCTGTTCGTAGCATCCGTATCCGTCCGAAGAACAAAAGAAACAATTAGCTCAAGATACTGGTCTAACAATTCTGCAAGGTAATTTCGTTTGAGAAACTCGTTTTTCATTGAATCTAATTCTTTTCGTTTTTTTTCTGTTTTTAGTTAATAATTGGTAAGTTTTTCCGTCGTTTTATTGGCTAAAATTTAGCCAATCGATGAATTTGTTTATTCACAATTTGAGACTTGTTACCATTTAGCCGTATAGATTTCTTTTGTCAGTTTGTTATTGCTATACGTCGGCAATAATAATGATCAAACTCTTGTATATATACACATATTTCTGACATATAATCAACATCGAGCCTATGGAAGGAATGGTCAATTAATAAAATAAACAAATCGCTCATTGATACTCGCGATCGAGCATGTAAAGAGAAACTTCGCGAGTGTAATAGACAAATTAACTAAACTGTCAACAGAAAATGAAAGACAAACGATGTTCGCAGAGATTTTCGTGATGATTATCTTCGTACATGTAACTGCAGATGAAAAGAATGAGATCAGTCACGTTCAGCTTTTTTTCCCTTCTTCTTCTATTCGTTCGAGAAAAACATCTGGCAGGATGTTGTTGTTGTTGACAACAATCGATCGTCGCGATCGTTAAAATCACATTAAGAACAAAACTTAACTTCTAAACATTAGCGAGTCGCATCTCCGTTTGTATATCTTTGCGCTACGCGTTCGATACATTTTGCACACAATCGACATCATTTATCATAACGAAGATATCGCGATATTATAAACAAATATGTTTATCTTCTCTTCCCGCTGACAGGTTTTTCGAGGTTAGAGGAGATATGTTGTATATTTCTTATCTTAAAAAGGTTAAATTTACTTGGATAAATCAAATTGTTCTATGATCATGTGTTTTTTTTTCAAAGGTTTATCAATGCCAGACGTCGTATTGTTCAACCGATGATCGATCAATCAAATCGTGCGGGTACGTTCAGTAGAAATCAACTCAACAAAAGTCTGACTCATAAAACGAAAAACTATCTCGAGACCGACGTACATCTCTATCCTAATGTTTTGATTTTCTATCGAATAACTAAACTGAACTTGACATTTTTCTCTTTGTTTCCAGCTCATGTTCAAAAAGGTAGAACGCCGACTTATGCACCATTGTGTACGTGTGTGTATTGCATTTTTTTTTCTGCTAATCCTATTTTTATCTTCTGCTGCTTTCTTTCAAAAATGAATATTGAACGCATTAAATCAATCAAATTTTGTCTTTTTGCTTGGCAATTAGTTTTTTTTTCTTCTTCTCTTCGGAATTTGATCGAAATCATTTTTGACATATCGATAGTTTGAAAATGAGATTGATTTGTTCGAGAGAATAATCTATTTAATTCATCGAGACATTTCAACAATTGTTCCTCCTTTTCTTTCCTTTTTGCTGTCAAATTTAATTATTTGCACGAATGCGTGAAATAATACAGATGAAGAACAAATGAAGAAACATTTTGATTTCCTTCGACTTCAAACGGCAAAAAAAAAACTCTCTGTGTCTTTTTGTTTAGCGGCCATACCAGCAGAATTCACTGATTGCTTCGGACCATATTCGCCAGATGCAGCTGCAGCTGCTGCTATGCACTATCAATTCAGTGGAGGTTATCCAGCGCCACCGCACGGTACGAACGAACGGCAGATGAACGTTTTGTGTTAATTAAAGAGAAATCTTTTCTTCTTTGTTCAGATATTTTTGGATCATATGCTCAAATGTCTCAATTTCGTAATCCTATGATGATGATGTATCCAGGTGGTTATCCTGTTTCATCAAGTCCGTCGAATATGATGGATCCGATGAATCATCATCATCATCAACAACAAGAATCATCAGCTGTTACGAGCGGAGCTTCGTAAACATTAAAAAAAAATGACATTGATTTTTAACACACCTCAATAAAACCCAAAAATTCGAATGTTTTATTCTCTCGTTTGTTTCTTCTTCTTCTTCTTCTTCTTCTTCTTCTCTTTTCGTCTTATTATATTTTTTCTTTCTAACCGGTGTTCGTATCTTCTATTCTCTTTTTTTCTCTTCGATGTCGTCATTTGTGCGCATTTATCGCTTTGTTTGTCTTTTGATCTTCTACTTTATCTTCAACTTTTTTTTTCTTTGTCAATGTTCAATGGCTCAAACAAAAAGGAAAAAACAGAGATTAACACGACCATAACAACAAACCGTCACCGATTACCGGTTCTTCATGTTGCATGTAAATCTTCATTAATCAAAAACAAAAGAATTTCGAATTATTGAGCATTTTAACTCTTCTCTCTCTCTCTCTTCTACATATTGATTCATTCTATGTTCTAGTTTTTCTGTTTTCGTCGTCTTGTGTTTTCTTCTTCTTTCTCTCAATGTCCATGACACATAAAATATTGTTTTTTTTTCTAAAAAAGAAAGAACCAAAAAAATAAATATGTTTTAATGACATCAACTGGGTACAAAAATAGCCAAGATCGATCACAAACGGACACGTTCTTTCTAAGTACGAATTCGATGCTTCGAGATTTCAGTCGTGTTTGTTCATTAAGATAAATGCCTATAGTAAAAGGAAAAGAAACGAAAAAGAGGTATATATAATAGTTCATATGATGTGTGTTTGTGAAATTTCGTACAGAAATGAAATTAACTATTCATCCATCGACGAATAAAGAAGTTTTAGTTCAACGATGGCAACGTCAATTATACGGTCGGACAAATGTTAATTTTCTCGAATTAAATTATTTGTTTCGTCAACGTGTAAGCAAAAATCATTGAGAATTTATTTGTGTTCGTTTGATTGTTTTGTATTTTCTTCAGCAATTATTAGAAACACTTTTTTCTCTATTTGATCGCGAATCAAGTGAATTACTCTCGGAATCGGTATGGATTGGCTCGATATACAATGTTGCTGAGTAAATTTCGATGAAATACAAAAGTAGAAATACGAATGTTGTTCGTTTTCGACAGATTATCAAATCGTACGAAAGAGATTCGATCACTTGAACCTTATATTCACAGTTTCAAACGGGCTTCAGCAAAGGAAAATGATTGTCTATCAGTCGATAACTTTTGTAAACTATTCGAAGATACAACCGTAAGAACGAACGAGCGAACGAGAGAAAAAAATAAACATTTTCATGTGATATTTGATTTAGTTTCGACGTGATTTTATACTTTTATTTGTCAACGAAACGAATAGTTTGACTACTACGGAATTTCTTGATATTCTACGAGCGATTTCGAATATCAAATGCGATACAAAATGGCTCTCGTGGCTGGCTTATCAATTTCAAATGATTGTGAATAAAAATCGGTCGAATCATTCGATGGATCGAGAAACATTTCGAAATAGTTTTCAATTTAAAGTCGTATGTTGATGAAAATTTTCTTTCGTACCGAATAAATTGATCTTGTTTAAGCCCGAATTAGCTGATCATTTGTTTGATTATCTTGATGTTGAAAAAACTGGTCAATTGACATTAGAAAAATTAATCGAACGATTAGAATTAATTATTGAATCGAATAATTGTGATAAAATCGATATTCTTTTCAAAATCTTCGATCACGATGGTCTGTATGTCTACTTTGATTTGAAAGAAAATAAATTGTCAATTCGACGATTGATTTTAGGTGATGGATTGATTGATTTTCATGAAATGAAATTATTACTTCGTTGTTTTCTTGAACAAACACCATCATTAGATTTAGAAGAAACATTAGCTGAATTAACAACGAGTCTATTCAACGAAACCGATGTCGATCAATCGGGTGATGTTAGTCTAGATGAATTAATTAATGCTTTCAAACGAAATGAACATTTATTCAAAGTTCTTTCGCTAAAGTTCGAACGGATGTAGCTTTTCAATTGTGATTTTATTCAATTTGTTTTAGTATTCATAGTTGGATTCAACCGATACCTTTGTATATTAGTAAAACCTCGAAACGTTCGTTAACAATTCGAAGTTGGATAAGAAATCACACTGCTCTAGTTTTATTTTGGTCTTGTTATCTATTGATTTGTCTTGGCATTTGTATAAATGTCTTTCGAGTTTATGTCGTACAGCAACGTGTTCATTTTTTCGTTGTCATTGCTCGAATCAATGGTAAAATATGTCTAACTTGAACCGATAACGATTCGTTTTCATCGTTTGTTTTCACAGGTGGAATGTTAAATTTCAATTGTGCATTAATTCTTCTCTTAATGCTCCGAAAATATATAACTTGGTTACGAACAAAAGGTGGAAGTCTTCTTCTACCACTTGATCATCATATTGACATACACAAACTCATCGGAGTTATCATCTTAATCGAATCTATTCTCCATACAGTCGCACATTTAGCTTATGTCGTTTATGTTTTTACTCTTTGTTCGTTGCCAACTGATCACGGTTTTCCTTGTCAATCGAATGTTGCACATTTACAACAGGGGCATCTCTCGAATCGATCGATTATTGATTCATCATTGTCTACAATTCGGTATCGATTCGATCATACGATTAATAAATGTGAACCATTTCATTATCACGGTTGTGGAGGCAACTGGAATAATTTTCTCTCGGAAAGCAAATGTCAAACACGTTGCAGTGAGAAAATTCATCTCGAAAGATTTCTTTTCTCATTTGTAAATTTAGAACCGTATCATCTGGCTAGTCATAGTTATATTGATGCATTATTTACGTTTAAATTAGGTCTCGGATATATAACCGGTGTTATTGAACTTGTCATCGGAGCTGTTTTCTATGTCATGTGTTTGCCATTTGTACGGAAAACTGGACATTTTCAAGTACAAAGACGAAAAAAAAAATGAGGAAATAAGATTGAGTTTTTTTGTTGATTTAGTTGTTTTATTGGTTTCATATGTTGACAGTACCTTGGTTGATTATTATGCTTTTGCATGGACCAAGATTTTGGAAATGGTTAGTTTTTCCAGGAGTTTTGTATATTATCGAAAGAATCTTACGTTATCGAAAATCACGTTCATTAAAACATGGAGAAACATTTATTTTGGAGGCAATTTTACTACCATCTCAAGTTAGATAAATATGATGATCGAGAAACAAAAACCAATTCTCGGTTGTTGTTGTTGTCTTTCAGGTTCTACATTTAGTCATCAATCGACCGCGAAAATTTCATTATAAACCCGGAGATTATATCTATATAAACATACCATCGATTGCCAATTTCGAATGGCATCCATTTAGTATTAGTAGTGCACCTGAAAACAAAGGTTTGTCATTGAAAATATCTCCGTTGTTTTTCTTTTTTTGGATCGAATATGATTTTTAGATACTATTTGGTTGCATGTTCGTGTTTGTGGTCATTGGACTCGACGTGTTTACGATCTATTTCGAATGAAAATCCAACAGAAACACGGAATGACAAATGATGAAAGCAGTTTGATTCATCTTCGAACATCGATGCGAAAACGCATGTCAAGAAGTTATATCGGAGAACTACGTGGTTCAAATGCACAAAATCTCAATCCTCAAATCGAGGTCATTGATGATGTAGATACTGATGGCGAATTGAGATCTCAAATTAGTTCATTATCATTGCCACCACAAGTTCATTTCTATACGAAAATACCATCGGTTCGTCAATCAGCTATAACTCTTGATGAACATCAGAAACTAAATTCAACACATAAATCATGTCTCACTGAAAAATCAATCATTGAAATTGATAAACCAACTCAACCGCCGGTGAAAGGCAATACGCAATTATTAGTTCCACCGGTTGGCGATTATTGTTTGAGAATTTCGAATACACCATCGATGTTCGATGATGAACAGAGCGAACTTGTGCTCAATGATACGCGCGTATCCGATGCATTGGGATATTTACATATGTATAATAATCAAAATCGAATACAATTTGGTACACTTCAATTCAACGATCGAGAGGATTTACAAGTCAGAAGAAAATTTAACATTCATAAAAAACATCAACGTTTTTTTTGTTGTTATAAAGATTCTAATCGATGGTCCGTATGGCGCACCATCTCAGCATATTTTCGAAGCTGAACATGCTGTTCTCATTGCAGCTGGCATTGGCATAACACCGTTCGCATCGATTTTGCAGAGCATTATGTGTCAATACCGAAATCTTCGACATAAATGTCCGAATTGCGATTATATCTGGGATAGTCCTCATACAGCTGGATCATTTGTTAGAAAAGTAGGGAACAAAACAGTAGATTTTTCTCATCGATCGATCGACTCTTATTTTCAGGTCGATTTCATTTGGGTTACTCGAGAACAACGTTCACTCGAATGGTTCATTAGTTTATTAGCTCGCATGGAAATCGAACAAGAACATTTGAGACAAAATTCGGACAAAGGTCTTTTACTTAACGTTCATTTGTACGTAACAAGTGCGAAATCAGCTGCTGATTTAAACGCACTTAATGTTTATCTCTCGTTGGATTTGATCGGAAGGGAAAACACAGGAAATGTCGATGCTATCGATCGAATTCGACAACGAACAAAACACGGTCGTCCCAACTGGGATCAAGTAAATAAAAGTCGACTTTTATTTATTGAATCATTTCTAATAAATAGATTATAAGCAAACATTGAACATTAGTTTTCTTTTTCGAGTAAAGAGAAACAAAAAATAAGAACAACTTTCTATTCGGAGAGTGCGATGACCTGAATACATTTCTGCTGTTTACTAATTTTAGGTTTTTATGGATTTATTAGCTGAAAAGAAAGGCAAAATTTCGGTATTCTACTGTGGGCCACCTGCGGTTTCCGGTGAATTGGCAAAGAAGTGCCGTCAATATGGATTTACTTATAAAAAAGAATTATTTTAATTACAAGACATTTTCTTTTTATATATGAACTTCGAAAATAATTAAACTTCTGCGTCGATTTCCTTTGAACGTCGCCGGCGTTATTTTTTTCCTTTGCTTTTTCCGTTTTTATTCGTTTTTTTACTCTTTTGTTTCGTAAAATAAAGAAAAATCTTTCTGAGAAAGAACACAATAGATTGCGTTCATTAAAATTATCGTCGATTTGCCGTCAATTCTTAAAGCGATCATATTAAAAATCCCTAGGAGATTTTACACGTACGAAGGAGTAAAAGAGAAAAAAAATGCGAGAGGCAATGCTAATAACACTAAGGAAGAAAAATATCGAGTGGGGGTTTAATTGGCTGACTTACCTACTCATTCTCTCGTTCTCTGTTTTTTTCTTTCCAGTATTAAAACAATTCACAGTTTGTCATTTCTCAACTAGTTAATCGCCAAGATAGTAATCAGTTGTTTTCTCTTCACATTTGAAATGTTCATACTGCACTGAATGAACATTTTCAATGGTGACAAAGGTCGGCATAGCCATGTATTATGTCAAATATAGTCATTTTTCATTATGAGATTTAGTTTCATATGTTATTCTCATAGGTGTAAACTGAGTAGGAGGTCGAATAACAAGTTCGAATTAATAGAACAACTAGAGAGAAAAAGAATTTTAATTATTGTCATTTCTCGTTTCAGCAACAATGTTATCGGCAGCTTATCTTCTTCTATTTTCAACTCTTTTCGGTCTTGTTTGTCCTAAACCAGTCGTCGATGATAATGACCATCCAATTTCAATCGAACAAGCTTTTCGACAAGCCGAAGCAACGTTGAATCGTTATTTTTATTTAATGAATTCTGATACCGATCAGCTTGTTCATGCATTGTTGCATATTATCATTAATAATCCAGCAGCATTTCCATTTGTTCCTCATCGAGCATTAGACATTGCTTTGAAGAATTTCGAGAAAAAACTAGGTCAAAACGATGTGGATTTGTTTACTAAACCACTTATATTATCGCTTGAACCTAGTACACAAGAAAAAATCGAACAAGCCGCTATACATTTAACTCCTGAAGTAAGAGAAAAAATTGAAAACACTTTGGATCAATTCTTTGCTGAGCAAGTATTTATTTCTCCAAGAGAGAACAACCAGATCAATGAAAAAAATAAACGTAAAGGAAAAGAAGAATAATGTTTTTTTTTAAAAATTCCTTTGATTTTTGTTCGGCTTTATAATTATAATAAAAACAACAACAACAACAACGGATTAAAGTGAGAACAAAAAAGTTTTTTTTTGTGCAAGGAAAAAAAATCAATAAAATGTTTGTTTTTTGAGTTTATTGTATTTACATGTTGTTAAATAAAATAAAATAAAATAAAACTTGATTGAATGATTCAAGCATTTCAATTCACCGTCTCAAGGGAGCGTAGTTTGCAAGGTTATTTGATGTGTTAGGTTAATAGTACTTGTTTTATTTCAAGAGAAATACGATATATGAAATTCATATCAGTCAATGTCAGACGACGTTTGAGGTATATCATGCTTTCCATGACTTTGAAGAAATATTGTGAACTATATTATACAATGTATATCAGAGCTGAACTGCAGAAAAAGTTGTCAGAGCAAAGCAGATTATTAAAACTGCGAGTCTGCCTTCTCTCTGGTGTTATGAGTTTTCCATGCGCTAAAACCTACGCTTTTCCAAATATTTGCAATCGAACCAGAGTAACCAAATCGAAAATTTCAAAATTAGCGAGTTTTCTTTTGCGATTTATGAAGTAAATGATAGCTTTTTCTTTGAATTTTGCAATAGGAACATGTGTAGTGTTCATGAATCGTGTTTATTAGCAGATAATAATACTTCAATATTAATGAGAATGTAAGAAATTTCGAATTTTTTCAAAATTGTGATCCTATCTTGAGAAAAGTACGACAGCAACTAGGTATGATAAATGCTGAATAAAAATAAACAAATTTCTTATATTTTCCTTTTTGTGAATTTTCTGGTTTTAATTTTTAATAATCGTGAAATTACTAGGATTTACTCTAATCAAACGTTTCTCCGGCAGTGTATCGTTTTTCTAATGAAAAAAAAAAACATTCTTCTACTAGAGGTTCATCAAACTTGTTCGTTATTACTCAGATAATCCTGTTTTTTAATCACACAATTCATTTGAGTTGTTGTCCTTTACCTATGAGATAAAGAAGAAAATCATCTCAAATTTTGTACTCCTCTACCTCTAAGCTAAATGTAATATTGTCTAAAAATCTTCTTAACTGATTAAAAATATAGGTAAAATTAAAATTTTGTGAGAGTTTGAAAATCTTCAAAATCAGCTTCTGAAATCAGGAGAAAGGGGTGAAAAAACAGGAGACTCCTGACCAAATCAGGAGGTTTGACCACCCTGAACCGAACTGTCTCTGAATTCTAATGAAGTTAATAATAAAAATAGAATTTCGGTGTTGTTTTTCTCATATATCCATTAAGAGTATTTATTACAATGTCAATTTGAAATTGAATGAGAACGTATCTTCGTTCTATTTTCTAAGACCAGCTCTAGTCTAGAATGATCTGACATTAAATGAAAAAGAAAATCTTTATTCAAACGAATTCGATCCGGATCAATTGACAAATATTCATGAGAAAAACAAAACGAAGTCTTTCAGATAATTGTAAATATTGAGAATAAGATCAATATATATGCCTTGATGAAATACTCTGAATCTAACAAAAAGAAGAAGAAGCAAACTAATTTAAATAATATATTAGCAACAGTTTTTGTTTTATTTCTTTTGCTTTTATGGTAATCATCGAAGATCGAATTGCTTATGTCGTCATCAATCATTTAACATTTTTTACTTAGTCATTTGTCAAGGGAAACCAAAGCAGTATGCGAAGATCTGATTCTGATTTTGTCTGTTGACTTATTCTTATTGGACAGAGAACAATAGGGGAAATCTGAAGAAAAATATTCCATCAGATTTGAATCTGATTATATTGATTCATATCGAACTCTATTAGAAATACAACGAGAAACATTCGACTTGAAAATAGTGACAGAAAAAGAAAAAGAAAAGGAAAACGCTCGAAAACTAAGCAATATGTTCAAATAATCTCGGTCGATTGTTGGACCAGATGGGCATAAATTGAAATTTAATTCGAAATTTTTGATGAACTTTTTCATTTATATTTGCTGATTCATTTGTTGTCGATGATTCCGATGTTTTTGTTGTTAAAATTTGATGTTTCATCGGTTGTCGACGTAATAATTGCGAATTGAACTGACACCAACATGGAAAATAATTTTTAACAACATAACTCAATCGAATAAAGAAAAAACTATCACCGAAACGTGATAATAGAAAAAGAATATGTGAACATATCGAAACAAATGTCTTATTCTCATGAGTTGGATAGGGCAGATTCGTTGAAAGATTATGCTTGATTATAAATTGATAGCATTGTTTTAAGTGATAGAACATTTGTATTGAATAATGAGGTAATGTCAAAAGAACATATTTTAAAAGAAAAATCAATAGTAAACAATAACATAAATGACATAATGAATGTTGTCGATTTAAATGAATGAATGTTGTTTGAAGAAAGAGATCGTTTTCGCAGATTGGTTCTTGTTCATAGGAGAAATCCGTTTGTGAATAAGGAGATTTCTTTGGAAAACAATATTTTCGTTTCATTTCAAATGGATACGATGAACGGAAATGTTTGGCAAAAAAATTTCGATACGAATAATTTTTGTCTTGAAAAAGATTTGGATTTTTTTGGACGATTTCAGTGTAACATTTAATACACGTACTTTTCTCGATTAATAAACGAAGATTTTCTTGATCAGTATTATCATGTGAATAATCTTGAAAATCATTGGAAAAAAATTGATTAATTAGAAAACAAACAATGAGAAATGAAAATATAATAAGATTAATCAATGGTAATAAAATCATATTGAATGTTATCAATGGCAGTAAAGTTATTGTGTGAGGATATTCAGGAGCATAGAATATGTAGTTATAAGCAAAGATTAAAGCCAATGATCCGCTTAAAATTAATGCTACATTTGTATGATTAGTTAGGAGAAGATTTTGTCCATTGAAAAAGTAACTTGAATAGGTATTTTTAATTAAACGATAATATCGAAGAAAATATTGAAAAACACTTATGGAAATAATGAATAAATGAAATGTATTGAAATTAGTGAGAATTTGTTGTAGAAGATTTAATGGTAATGAACAGAATGTGATCGATGTTTGATGGACAAGTAAAGGATGATAATGTTTAAGAATTAGAAAAATAAAATAAACGATCGAAAAGCAAATATTCGAAAATGATAAGGCACGAATCCAATTACGATGAAGACAACTGTAGACAAACGATTGACATGGAAGGATTATTGAACGTTGATTTTGATCTCTGACAACGACAAAAACAAAATTCTTCTTCGTGTTTTTTTATTTTTAATTTCAAATTAAATTTAGTTCTACTTTGAAGAATTGACTGAAGATCTTCGTTTAAATGTTAATATAAATATAAACGTATGTTCAAGAAAAATCAAGATTAAGATACAAATTTCGATTATTTCAGATATTTCCAAAGGTTTCTTTGATGACGTGCGAATACTTGGCCGATGCTGATATGTGCTATTATTTTGTTGATGAAAATTTAACATCGACTGAGCGAGTTTTGCGAGAATCTTTTGATCCGACATTATTATTTTCTGTTGTTGAAATCTGAAAGAAAGAAAACAAAAATACAAAATCGAACCGAGGCTTTATTCGACAATTGAAACAAATAAACTCGACGCGAAGGATGCTGATGAAATGACAAAGAGAAAAGAAGAAGCCTAATGAAAATGATGAGACTCTAAGATCTGTCATCACGTCAGAGTTCGCTTCTTATGACTACTTAGCCATAGTAATATAGAAACGCATGAAGAATACTTGCAGATTCTCGGAATATTTCGAGAAAATAATACTCTTTGACAGCTACTCGAACATTTTTTTGTTTGTATATATCGAGACTTATGTTTTAAATGAATTATTTTTCTTCTTATTCTTCTTATGTTGTTTATTTAGCAAGAGAGAAACGCAAATATTTGAATCTTACTTTTTTGAACAAAAGAAGAAGAAGAAATGGTATTGAATCTAAAGTCAGTCTGCTGATTGAGTTGTTTGTTTGAATATGGAAATATAAAATAGAATGTTGTTAATAAAAACGAAGAGAATGAGAGAGAAAATCAAGATATTGATTTGTCTTAGTTAGACAAATGAGAAGATCTTATTTCTTCTTCTTCTTCTTCTTCTTCTTGTTGCTCTTCGAAAAATCTTATTGGCAACATATTGAATCTAATCACTCTATTCTCGTTTCACATTTATTCATTCTAATAACGGAAAACTCATGTTACTGCTGTTCATCTTCAATGCGTCAATAGGCGAGATCTTCTTTCTCGATCATTCCTTTTTTTTCTGACGAAAGAAAACTTTTTTTTTCTTTTTCTTATTCTACTACATTTGTCAATACTATTTCGGCTAATCATATTTTCAAAAGAAACCAATAAAATGTCTTCTCTATGTCGTTTAATGTTACCGAATGAATTTACAAATGAATTTCAAAGTTATGTCATGGAAACATTCTTTCAATCGGAACCAATGAATCAATGTTTACAAACCAAAATTCCCGATGAAATTGACCTATGTTGGCTAGAACAAGTTCTTTTCAAAGCCAAATTTGATCAGCTAACTTTAGCATTCTATGATTCGAATTTCTCAAATAATTTACCTATTGCTTATTCGATTAATCATCACGATCAAATCCATGATGATAACGTTCATTCTGATGTTCTCTATTCATCATTGAATCGAACAAGTTTACATAAATATGATCAAATTAATAATCTCATCTCGAAACTCCATGAAAATATCAATCTATTCGAACAATTTCAATGTGAACATTTATTTCATATTTATTTTCTCGGTGTTCATCCAAACTATCGACAAAATCGATTAGCCAGTCAATTAATTCAACATTCGATTAGTTTAGCTAAAGACAAACATTTCGATTTGATCTATGCTGATGCTACGAGTATTTATTCGACGAATGCGTTTCTTAGAAATGATTTTCAAATTCTCAAAACAATTGACTACGCATCCTATGAAAATTCATCGGGAGACAAAATTTTTCGTCCGATTCAAAATCATAAAGGTTGTTCGATTGTTTTAAAAGATTTACGAAATCAATAAAAAAAAGAAAATTCTTTCTTACCTTGACGACAAATAAGTTCACATTCTATCAATCAGTGCAAAACACAAAAACTAAACTAAATATAAACATACGGCCACTCAACGGAACTAATGTAAACGGCAAGGAAAAAAACATCTGACAAATACAAATAATCGAGCATAAATGAAAAAAGAAATTGAGGGTCATAAACATGATTGTGCGCTTATCGATCGAAGGAGAAAGTACACATGTGGATCTTCCTTTCAATGATAAAAGAAAAAAAAATCATTTTGAAAATTAAAAATAGAATCTATCATATGTCTGACGAAGCGAAGAATGAATTTTATTTCTTTGTACTCTTACGTTTAATTGATCTTTTTTAAATTTCTTTTTTTTTAACGAGAACATTTTCATTCATTAACGTTCTCTTTTTCTATATTTAGCTTTTTAAGCTTTAGTTTTAGGAGATGAAATGCGTATATGCAAAGGAAAAAAAATGTAATTATTACTTATGTCCAGGAAACGCATCGGAGGTAAAGATCAAAGCGAGTGTCAAGGCTAACGAGAGAGAGAAAAAAAAAAGAAAAGACATTAATACTTATTTAGTCTTGATAATTACATTGAAATTCAATTGAAATTAACTGTAAGTATTTAATTCATTCGAAGATTTGGATGATATTTCTAGTAAAACAAAAACAAAACTAGTGCTCGAGTTTTTTTTTTAACGGTGTCTTTTTCCTTTTCTATTCATATGATTGAAAACGAGACTCTAGTGATAATGAATAAGAATAAATTAAGTCAAACAGACGGTTCTACTCCATTTGTCTGTCGTCAGTTTTTTTGTAAATTATTGAATACTTTCTGTCATATTAGATATTCATAGATAAATCTTTGCATATACGTATATCTTTCGAAAAAGTTGCAGAATAAAATCGCTGCTTTTTCTATTAAATAAATGTTGTAGTATTCGACCGTCGAAAATTTTAAAGGAATATATGAGTATGAATTAAAGTCTCATCGATATTTAATGTAAAGGCATAAGTGCGGTTTATTATTATTATTTTTTTTATATTGAATTCCTTTTTGTGAATAAAAATGCTCACGTGAATATATGAAAATGAATTTTCAGGAAATTGAAATGTGCATCAGTCTTGTCAATTTCACCGTTTCTTTTTTGACTACATTAATCATTATTAACGATGGATAATTTGTATGAATATCATGTCATTTTTCCTGAATACTTTTGAGACAGTCGATGTATTTGACCTCGATCTTTTTCTCACATATAAATGTGTCTTTGACACAATAAAGAATTTTAATAAAATTATTAGGAAAATCGAGGTATTCATATGCTCACAATCAAATAAATAAGAGAGAGTTTAATCCAGTATTTAGATAAACTTGTTTCTTCGATTTGTTTTTCCTTGGAATATGTGATTATTCAATGATGACCTAATTAATCTTATTAATAAACATAAAATAAAAGGTTAGAGAAAATCTAATAGTACAATTTTGTTTCATTGTGTTATTTATTTCAATGGAACGTGCATTGTATACCAATGAATTCACACAATAGTTCTAGTTTTTTTGTTGTATTTACATTTATTTCAACGATGAATAACTGTTACAAAGAGCGAAAAATAATCGAGATGCGTGAGCTGTAGTTTATGTTAATCAAACATTCGATACTTTATTCATACCAATGGCTAAAAACAAATTCATAATATTAACGATTTTTTTTAATATTAAACGCGCATGCAATAGCAATACATTCTTATTCACTGGTTGTCTATGCCCAAAAGGCAGATAGATCTCGCGGATGAGAGAACACTAACAACATCCGGACTACACGCACACATAAGCTCAAATAGAAACGGTAATAAACAACAAAAGATACTTTTTGATTGATTGTAGATGAATAGAATCTTTAACGAAGAAAACTTCTTTTATTGTTAGCCTTTTTAATACGAATAATACAGGTAAATTACAAAGAAATATAGAACGAGGTCAAACTACTAAATATATGTTGTGGTTGTGGTTGCTTTTTTTTTCTCCTCCGAAAGAAAATGAGTTAAGCAACGAGAGTTAGATCTTTGAATATTGTGTCATGTAATTTCATGTAAACAAGAACAAGCGGAAATGTTCATCAACAGTCAATAGCTGAGTAGTTTCGAGATTGTTTTATGTCAGTTAACATGAATTTCTTGTTTTCTTTGTTTTATTTTGGTCAATCTTCTTAGTATTTGTTTGAAAATGTCAAGTTTTTTTTTTTTATCTATGCAATTCTAGTTAAAATTTAATTGAACACGAGAGAATAAGAAATTCTTTATGAGTGACATATATTAGGAAAGAATAAGACATCAGCTTATACCTGCGTGTCACGCTTTCAATATACTCGTCAACATTCTAAATAACAAGAAAACTAATTCCAATATAACCAAAAAATAGGTCGAGAAGGTTTCTCAACGATATGATTATGAATACAAACTTGCATAATAGTCTCTATGAATGAATAAACTTAAGGGAATGTCAAATCACAATAGACTAGTATTGTTCGACTGAATCGATTTATGTTGCGAATAGATATAGTCAAAGAAAACAAAAAAGACTTCGTCAACTAGAGAGACGAATGCAGTGAACCATTTCCATAAATAGCCATTGTTTCGAAGATAAATAAGTGAAGAAAAAGAGAGAAAACGAGATATGTTTATAAGAAACTATTATATAGTAATTGCCTTATAGAAGATCAATTAAATGAATACTCCAAATGCGATCCTTTTTTCTTCTTATTCTCTTTAGTATGACTTTATTTCATATAGCACACACACATATATATATATACACAAGTGACGAAAAAAAAAGGGAAATGAATACTTTTCACAATGATAGATAGTCAGATGTAAATGGTGCAAACATCAGTATTTAAGTCTGATAAGACGAACTAATGAGTCTATTTTCTTTTCTGATACTATTAAATTATATACAATAAGACGTTGTTTTTTCCTTGTTCTTCATGCGTTATAGATTCTACTATTAAGAAGAAAAATATACCTTCATGGTTAAACTAATTTGCTATTTTTCTACTTGAAAATATTTTCTCGAACTTCCAGTGAATCGTATCGTGCACATCGTCCGTCAGGCGATCTATATCCTTTCTTTCTCTTTTCGCACAACAGACAGCCGAAAGAGAGACGATACCAGTATAGAAATCTCTTAGTTACATTATTAGTCTCGCGCATTGATATATATATTTATATTTCTATGTTTCTCAAGAGAGAAAAGAAAGTGAATGTTTTCCATTGATTTTTCTCATTGTACGTCGTGCAATAACAATTATTGGACATCTACCTTCTTTTTTTCTTCTTTTTGAAGTTTATCAGTCATTTATACAAGCTTTTGAAAAAAAACGACTATTTTCATTAAGATAAAAAGAAAGAAAAGATTCTCCTATACGCATACATGTCAGAATTTAACCTATAGACATTTCATTAAAGATTGTCATTTGCATTATTATCATTATTTGAACATAACAAATTCAATTAAATTAAAAATGGATACATCGGAAAATGAGGTATGCTATTGATTTAATCGATCGATTTCAAATTAATATTCGACTGTCAACTAGAAATCTTCAAACTTTTTTTGTTCGACATACGTATATATATAGGAAACAAAGAAGTAAACTAATTATTTATTAATATTGACATTTTTGAAAGAAAATACGGTTCCTCCTCCTTCTTCTTCTCCTTGTTTTTCTTTCATTTCTTAAGTGCATACTTGAATAGGTACATTTTATGATGTTTTACTCGACTTCCAGTGATTTTTTTAAAAATTTTCTACTTAATGACGTTCATGGTTTCTTTTGGTGAAAATCATTGTCAACTAATCGATATAAATACGTCAGAAAAAAAAAACAAAAGAAATAGTTTTAGTAATCGAGGAAGAAAAGAGCTCAAGGAGGTGAACTTCTATTAACAATCATTCTTGTCTGATCCTCAAAACTCAATAGAAAAGAAATACTTTCTCCTATTGACATTTCTTTTCTGCACCTCGATACCCGTAGTTCTTACCCTCTGCATCTTTTTTCTTCTCCTTTTTTCTTCCCTCTGTGACATTTCCGTTCATCCTATTTGCTGATGCTACGGCGCATCGGCAATTGAAAAAAAGACGACGGCGAAGAAAAAAAACCAGCAAATTTGACATTTTTACTTCTTTAGAATCGCAATTCGCCATCGAAATTAATCATCAATTCCAAACCAATACCTCTGAGTATGGCCGATCAAGATACACGCTATCGTCTTGTCCTACTTGGAGCCAGTCGAACAGGCAAATCATCGATTATACACATGTTTCTCAACGGCAAATTTCTCAATGTATATAAAGAAACTGTCGAAGATCTACACTATCGAGAATTTACGATCGATGATAAAACAATCAAAGTTGATATTTTAGATACAGCTGGTAAATGAAATAATGTAACTTGAGTAGACTGAACAAATAGAATTCTAGGTAATATGGAATTTCCAGCCATGCGTCGTTTGTCGATTGCAACCTCACATGCATTTATTCTTGTGTATAGTGAGTTTCTATTACGTAAAAGGCAAATATTGATTTAATTACTTTTTAATCAGGTGTTGATAGTTATTCGTCATTCGAAGAAATTCGTCGTATAATCGAGCAAATCAAAGAACAACGAACAAATTATAGCGAAATTCCGATAGTTATCGTGGGAAATAAAACTGATCGAACGGGTATACGCGAGGTCGACGAACAACAAGTTCGACAAATGTTAAATGAACTCGGTCCATTGCATTGCCGGTTTGCTGAATGTACAGCACTTGATCGAGCGTCTGTTATCGATATTTTTCTCAAACTACTCAGTCTTGTTCAATTATCAGCAGCAAGACAATTAAGTCCGATCTTGAGACGTAAAGTTAGTGAACGTCTCAAGAAAAAAGAATTCGAAGAGAAAACGGACAAAAATTTTATACGTAGTCGAAGTTTAATTCGACGAACATCTATGAAAAAAAAGTCAACATCGTCAGCCGATCGAAAGAAATCGGATCCACCCGATTGTTTAGTTTCATAAGATCTCAATTTTTTCGTTTATTTTACATTTATAACCCTCAAAAAACAACAACAAATGCCATTTCTTTATCGTTTATTCATGTGTGTCTCTCTTTCTTTCGATCGCAATAAAAAAAAACATGTTGAACAAACAAACAAACAACATTTATAGAAATGCTTTCGAGAGTTCAGAATTTTAAACTGGAATATTATTGGTTTTTGCCCATGATCGCATTATTTTAATCATATGATCTCCTAGATAAAAAGCGGACTTAGCGTTTATTTCAATGAAAATTCATTCGTTTTGCATACCTTGAGGATGATTGGTGGTTCTTAATAATGATAAAATATCACGAAGTGTGTCACTAGAAAGATATTTTTCAATGAAAGTTGGTTTTTTCGTTGTTTCAAAATCAAATTTTTACCGAGGTTCGTGACCAGCAACGATTTGCTGAAAGGCACCAGCGCAAGCACCTTGTTTACCTTCCCAAAATTCAGGATTGGGATCCATTCGTTCGAGAATATCAAAGCCACGAGCAGCGTAAAAGAAATGTCCTCGCTAAAAGTCAAAAATCAATTCAATTGCTGAACACCGGCAAGTTTTACTTTATAACAATCATTGGCGATTAATTGAAGTAAAGAAAATGATTCGTTCGAATGTTCTAATTTCAAATAGAGTTCCCAAGCAAGACGCGGTTTACCATTGTAAATATAGCAACGTGCTAGCCAACTTAAATAGACATAATCATTCTTTATTTTCTCGCTTTGAATCAATAAGAATGCCTTGAAAAAGAAAACGAGATCTATTGGATAGATTTCCTATTGAACTACGAACTTCTTCAGCTTCTTTCCATTTTTCTTCATGAGCTTTGGCTTGGGCATAATTGAAATTGAACGTATCATCATTATAAAAGTATGTCTAACAATGAAATATTTTACACTCTGTCGCTTTTCAATAGAACAATACAACGAAACAAAACGTACTTTTATCGAACTTAAATAGACGATGACGTCATCAAATCGTTTATGAAGAAAATAACACGATGCCATACTCTGTCGACCAGGAATCGTATCTAATCGAATAAGGAGAGAATTCAACGAAGGACATGTCTTCTATTTTCGAAACTACAAACCACATTCACTTGCCGAACCGCCAACTAACTGAAAATACGATTGTGCTGTTTTAACATGATCACGCTAAACGATATCAAATGGGTTTTTTGAAATAAAATAAACGTCTGTCACAAACTGAATTATGTTCTTGACCATAGGCGGCATTAACAACGCCTTTTAGAATGTATTCAGCTGGTTGTAATGGTTCGACATCTTTCATTAAATCATAGGCATGATCGAGGTCATCTTTTTAATAAAGCAGAAGGAAAAGAAAACATTGAAATCTTTATTTGAATTAATTAGATTACCTTCTTTAAGATAATAAATGACTAAATTTAAACGCGCCTCAGGTATGACATCGACTAATGGTGGTAAAACTTGAAGAGCACCTTCGCCATTTTGAAAAACAACCTTCAATGAATAGAAAAACAACAACGATTGAACAGGATTTTCATTGAAATGCAATTTTTCTACCATATTATGTCGAAACAATTCTTTTGCATAGTTAAATGAAGTACTCATTTTTTCAAGAAACAATTTCAAATCATTCTACGAAAATGAAGATGAAGAATAGTAATTTGAAATTCTTTTCATTTTGTTTACTTCAGCTGCTTTGCCATTGTACAATCGATATTGATTACACGCTTGTAGATTTGTTGCTGTTGCCGATTCTGGATTCTTTTTAAGATAAACATCGAGAACTTCTTGAGATATATCATAATAATCGAGTTTATAATAACACAATGCAACATAAACATTCAACGCTAAAAAGTCACTAAAAGAGAAGAGAAGAAAACAAAACAAAACTTTCGATTTGAATTTGTTTCAAAAAGCAAATTCACACCGATTCTCGACTAAATATCGTTTGTAGATATCTAATGCTTCTTGAAAATGACTTCGCATATAATGCATACTAGCCAAACACATTTGATCTTCGATAACATCTTGTAATTGTCGATGTAGACCCATGAGTTTCTCTTCATTATTTTGTTTATGTGCAACATGAAATAGAACTCGAATTTGTAACGGACATTTCGGACCTTTTAACGCTGCTTGTTCAGCTTCATCGTATTTGCCTAACATAAAATAACAACAACCAAGATAAATATACACTTGACCATTGCGAGGATCTTTTGTTACGATATTTTCGTACTCCTATTTCAATTGCATAAGTAAATAGATAATTGAAAACAAAATCCGTACTTCACTAGCTCGTTGATAATCTCCGGCGTGAAATGCAGCAAATGCTAACCAAAGATCGAGATCTTTGACATCTTTATTACTTTGTCGACAGAACTAATTGATTTGTTTGTTGAGAAATAAAAATAGTCGATTCAATCGAAAATAAACGTACTTCAAGATAAGCAATTGCACCCGTATAATCACGATCAGCAATAAAATCTTCGACTTCACGAGTCTTGTTTTTGTTTTTATCTTGTGCAGGCACATTTCCTTTTTTCTTCGGATCTTCAGCTGCTTTTGTTCGAGAAAGAATCTAGTCGTACAAAAAACTTCAATTTAAATACGATTAATTCTCAATCGACATACCATTTTTTGTCTGTTTGGTTGAAATTGCAATAAAAATACTCACGAATAAACTCAAACGATTCTGTTGATCACCATGACCGGTGAGAATAACTATGCAACTCCTCTAGAATTTTAACATGTTCAACATGGATAGGTGTCGCATTGAGACTCAATCGAGACATACATCATTCGATTCGAAACTATCGAGCTATGAATCGTTCTTTGTTGGATATCGTGTTTTTTTTTCGAACGAAAGATAATCTTTTCTTGATTTACAGATTCAATTTTTTTTCATCATAATTCAACAAATTCTTTGCAATTTTTTTTCTCTTAAAATTGAACAGATTTTTTTGTTTACTAAAAGTTTACTGCGATTTGAAGAGATAAATTCATCTTAATTGCTCGAATAGACGATATGATATTGCGGAAAGTTAAAATCGAAAGACATCCAGCGACCACATTTCTTTTTTTTTCTGTCTCTTAAATCAGCGGTTTCTTTTCATTGGTAGGATTTGCTCCGTTCTCTGACTGGTTAAATTATCATTTCATTCGAACATAACTCTGCAATTCAACGGGAAAAAACCGACGAATTTTCGTTTCAGATCATGTTCGATACATTCACGACTTTATTCGATACGCTTCGATCATTATTATCATCGAATGAATCGATTGATACAGAAAAAATTCAAACAATTACATCAAATAAAACCAACCTCCTCAATATCATCGTCAATCCAGTAAGAATAGTCTCTGCGTCAATTCACACTCGTTCTTTTTTGTTTAGCCACCTAATCTCTCGCATCGTAACATCATAAAAACAGCCGATACCAATGGCATTCAATTCGAATCCATACCAGAACGTCGAAAACTACCTAAAACCTTTATTGATGAATGTTGTGATATCAGTGATTTATTTCAATTGAATGAATACGATTCATTGTTGTTATTAATCGAAGGTGAATCGATTCAATCGAATTATCCCGATTGTACACGTGGTTTATTAGCGGTTCAAATCTATTACGAGTCGAAAGAACGTTTAGCTGCTTGTTTAGCTTATCTAATGGCTTGTCTAACCGGTCGAACATTTCAATCGCTATTAAAAAATTCGAAATCCATCGAATTCTGTACAAATTTCATTCAAGAACTTGTTGGACAGAAATTAATCGAAAATATCATCGAACAATTAATTAAATTTCAAATACGTAATGAAGAAGAACGATTATATTCGAAAGCAGGCATTGGTAATGTTAAACATCGACGACGTGTTCAAGATTCCATCAAACATATTCGATCTTATCAAGCGAAATCGATTTTCCTCTATAGTTGTCAAATTCGTTTGACTCAATCACATCTATTAGCAATTCTTAATTATCTAGCTAAACATGCATCGATTCAAGACGATGGAATTCTTGATGAATCGGCATTGTATCTTCTCGGAGCATTTCTCTATGGAATAACATTAGCATTGACATTGCCAAATGAGACGAATGCAGGTTCGTCATCGATGATTCATTCCAAACATCAACAATTCAGTTTACAAGAAGATCAAACATTGAGTCCATTGGATAATAATACGACAACGACGAATCCTTTGATTGATCCAACATTAATCAATGCTATTCGAGAGATTCTATCGAATGATGAACGTTGGATTATACCGGAACTAAGAGCTGTTTGTCAATTAGCTTGGGCTGTTATCCTACGAGCACGATCACATGCTCTGCCTGATGGTAGTTTTTGTTTTGAAAGAGTTTAGTTCAGTGGAAAATAGATCATTTTGATTTTGCTTAGGACATCTCTATTCGGAAGATATTGAATCATTTGCTGATACAGCAGTTGAAGCTCATGTGTTCGCATTTCTATCGGAAACAGTTATTAAAAGCACATTGTTTCAACAAGAAGTTTGTCACGAAAAAAAAAAACGAAAAGTTTCTTTTTGAATGTTTTTCTTTTTCTAATTAAAGGAATTTCTCATTCGACGTTTTCATATGTTATTCGTTGATTTTATTTATTATTTACCATTTAAATTGAAAGAACTTCGTGTTCAAGCTGAAGATACAGCACGAATGATTGAAGATTGTGAACGTGCAAGAAAACCATTGCCAGATAATCTACAACGAGATTATGAATATTTTCTTGAATTAGTTCGTTTTCATTTTTGAAGAAATTTATTTGTTTGATTGCCGTTTTTTTTTAAAGCTCTCGGCATTCTACGCAAATGATCCCATGAATTTACATCTCAGTGAAGAATTTTGGATTGCAGCTGATGCGTTAGCTGGTCATCGGTTAATGCAATCACCTACTCAACAACAAGTACATTCTTTGTTTTCAATCAATCGAAATCCTCGATGAATTTGTCTTTAGGTTGCTTTGGCTAATTTCGTTGAATCAGCCGGTGGAACTCTTTCAGCTTATCTCTATTGTCATTATATTCATATGTTAGCCGGCATATCTTCGACTCAATCGAGTGCACACGCCTGTTTCGAATTACTACGATTTGCTAAAGGTAATTTTTAGCCTTTCGAAAGAAAAGTTTTCATTTTGACAACAACAGATACGGGCGGACCAACATGTTGGAATCGAATCTTTCAAGCATTTATTCTCTATCGAAATACGTATCGTCCTGATACTTTACTTAATCAACAGCCTCAAACATCATTCGGTGTTCCGCCATCGTCATCCGTAGTGAAAACGATTGCTCCTAAAGAAGTGACAGCATTGATCGCAGTTTTAAACCTCATCGAAGTCATTGCCACACAAGTAAATACGAACGAAGCAAAATTTGACTTTTTATTCGCGAAATCGATCTTCTAGGATGAAGTCTCACGTATTGGATTTTTCGAACATCCTCAATGGCAAATAACAGGAGCATTTTTCGGCTTATTGTCATGTCGAGTCTCATTGGACTTGAAAGCTGCTCTATTAAACACACTTTCAGCATTCACAAAAACACCGGAGATTGCTCTACATTTCTGGAAAATTATCGGAGAAATCGATGTAAAACTCCCGAATTTCTTCTCATCAAAATTCTTATTTGATTTTTTCTGTTTTTGCAAAAGTTATTCGCACCAATGGAAAATTCCGATATGCCAGCAATTGCTTATGAAATCGAAGAATTCGAAGTACCAGCACAGAAATATACATTTCTAAAAGCATGTTTAAAATTCATTCAACCAATCGTTGCTCAACAATTGAAATCGAATGCTGACATACGAACATTAGGCTTCTGCGTTATCTTTCTTGTTAATCATGTTCTGTTAAAAATTCCAACACGAGTCTTTAAATCCATTCAAGAAAAAGTATTGAATCTCCAAAGAATTCGATTGAAAACACTAAAATTTTTGATTTTTCAGTGGCAAATTATTGAAAATGCTTTGATGATTTTAAATGATATTGTTGAGAACTATTTTGCTAATCAAACAATGGAAATCGAATCCAATGAAAATAAACTCGTCACACCAGGAGAATTACTCGTCAGTGATCTACTTCGTGGTGGTGTTCTTTATAATCTAGTGAGTTGATTAGGGAAAATTATCTTTTTTTTCTAAATTTGCATTTTTAGTTAACAATGTTGATTACCGATGGTTGTGAAAAACTAGCTGAATATGTTTCATTTTCTGGTTTGAGAATAGAATAGAATTGGTTTTTTTTTTTCGTAACTTTCGATTTGATCTAGGCGAACAAGAATTAAGTCGAAGTTTGATTTTAATTTTCGATCTATTGGAATCTGTGACAATCAACAGTCAACAAATCTTGCAAACAGATAAAACTTCAGCGTTTACATTTTGTCAAACACCGACCGAACGTATTGTTACCGATGCTAATACGAAAGATATATTTCCGAATATAATGAAGTAAAATATTCTAAAATCAAAATTGAATTCAAATCGATGTTTTTCGTATTGAATAGATTAATCGATATGATCGATTATTTTCCAAAATTATCCTCTCAAGCTTTGTCAATTATTTCGAAAACATTGAGCGAAGATAAATTACAAAAACCATTCCTTCGACTTTTGCCCAAAGAACATGTAAATAAATATTTCAAATTGAATTTAATCATTAATGAAAAAAAAACCGTTGTTGCTGTTGTTTAGAAAGACAAAGCTTTACTACGAAATGGTTTAGTACGATGTTTGGAATTTTCTGAACCTGATTCTGAATCAACTGACGAATCGGACGATAGTGAATTAAAAGCTCGAATGCGTTACACAGTTCTTTGGTTGTTAACCAAATCTGTTCAATCAAACATTGGCCATTATCTCTGCGGTTTCAATCGACAACATCAACTCGAACCAATTGATTCCTATTTCACATTAACCGGCAAAAGTTGCCGTGCGAATAACTGTCTTCAAGCAATACTCAATTTCTTCGATGATCTATCACCAGATAAAATCGATTTCTATCCCAAATCATTGCCATTATGTTATGAAGTTCTCTTTCTTCTATGTACAAATCATTCGCCAATGATTATTAAAATAACATTCGATCTTCTACATGAAAATTTATTTCTTCAAAAACAAATTCAATCTTATTTGCCATTGAAAAGTTCATCATCGAATATATTCAAATATTCAATTGAAACCTATCTTCTACGTTTAATCGCTCATGAACTCTACAATCTAACAAATCAACCGACGATTATTTCGAAGAATTTCATTGAAACAACAATCAATCTACTTTTTGAACTCATCGATATCAAACTAAATCGTTTGACGTTATCATTAATCAATCTTCCATTTGAAAAACAAGATTATCAACTTTTAAGTCAACTTAAAACGCCAAATATCGATTTAAATAAAATCAATAATCTCCTTCAAGCCTGTCAATACAACGAACGACCGAATCTAAAACTCTATCGTCTCGATTCTCTACGTCGTTTCCTCACCAATGAAATCAAATCCATTCAACAAACAGTTCCCAATCCCAACGAATTCATCAATGAAAACAATCCCAATCAAGAAAATTCAATTCATGATTGTAAAATTCTTCTTGCCTATGCCAATCATCTCAACAACGAACAAATCGATTTCTATTGGAGAAATTCTCATATCGACGCATGGCGTTCATTAATCGAATTGATACTCTATTTAAATCTAATTCCAATGAAAACATTTCCATTTGATTTGTGTAATTTCCTCTATGAAAATATTTTCAATCAAGCTGAATCAGTTCTCGATGATCAACAATCGAGTCATTTGATGAATATTTTTCTCACATCGATTTTATCATTGAAACAAATGAAATTAACCGGAGAATATCGAACGAATTACGTACGTTTATTGAAAAATCTCTTCGATTTTATTCAACAACGTTTCACGGCCAAAGGTCGATCGGCTATCTACGGCGCGATTGTTCAATTAATCGAAATTATCGAACAACTCGATCAACAACAGCAACAACAAGATGATCTTCGACGAATATTTACAAATGCTATTCAACAAAACCCGAATCTACTAAACATCATCTATCACGATGGACTATCGAATGTCCCAGCTGTTCGAGTAAATCGATCAAAAGAACAACTTTCTTTTTTTTTGTCTTCGAAACTAAAATTTTCATTTTCATATTAGTCTTCAGCATCGAGTCTTCTGACATCATTGATCACCATCGATCTCTCCGACATGATCTTAAACAATTTCAATCAAACATTTTTTCGTTCACTTGAAAGCGAATTACGTCAGTTAATGTGCGCTGTCGTACAATCATTACAAACATCAGGCATAGTCGATCTCAAAACATGGCATTCATTTTCATCCTACATGGTAAAATCCTCTCAGCCGAATTTCAATTCAACGCTCGTATTTTTCTTAGGCACTTCTATTGCGTATTTCATCGATTCCTAATGGTGCTCAATTACTTGTATCAAGTAATATCTTCGATGCACTTTTACCATTGATCGATTTTCATATCGATACACGACAATTATTACCGTACGAGAATTGAACATTTCGAAATGTGGAGATTTATTGTTGTTTTCTTTCTTTTTTGTTCTAAAGTGAAAATGAAACAAGTCGAAATGGTCGATGGATGTTTGGAAGAACAATAACATTTGTTATGGATTTAATTGTCGCATCATTAATGGCAAATATTCGAACCAAAGAAAAAGTTCGACAATAACAAATAAAATACAGAATTCAATTATTTGTTTTTTTTTGTTAGATTTATCAATTTATTAATCAATTAACTGATTTAATTCTCAAAATTTTAGCAAGTCCATTAGATAATCTATGTACATTGCATGAAATCGATACAGTTCTCAAATTGGTCTATACACTCGATTCATCAAGTAAAACAACAGAATTTTTTTTTGGTTTTCTTCTAAAATACAAATTCCATCGTTTTAGCTGACTCAAATGTTCGTGCAATTGATGGTCAAATTCAACGTATGCGTCAATCATCATTTAAGTTACTGTCATTTCTTTCTCGTGACGATTTATTTCGTCATTTACTCTCTCAAAGTGACTCGGCTCTCGGCCGAAAAATCATTTCGACAACATACTGGAGAGTTTGCTTCTATGTCTTGCCCATGGCCATTCGTTTAATTCATCAAAGTACGAACAATAATAATATCTTTAATTTTTCGACTTTTATTTTGTTCTAGATGGTTCAGAACTCGTTGAACATCTTCCATCAATGCTTAAACTATGCGAATGGATTACATTGAATTCAGCTGACCTATCACAAGCAGACAAAACGACATTATTCAATTTTTGTCAGATGCCTGTCGATAGAATTTCAACGCCAAAACTTAAACAAGATTTGCTCATTCATATGATGAAGTAAAACCGAAGCAAACATATCGATTTTATTCGTCAATTTTGTCTTTTTTTTTTACTTTAGATTAATGGACAGTTGTTCAACTCTATGCAATCTACATTAATTTTGAAAACGTGATTTATTTTTGTAACTAACAAAAAATCAAACCAATAAACTAGGCTCTTTTTTCTTTTTGAATATAAATGACGTTTGAAATTGATCAAGATTTCTTCAAGCGAATAATTGTTTGACTAAATAAAGTTCGTTAAATCGAAATGATTTCCTTAACATATGTCGCCTAGTAGAGTTTTCATTTTGTTTTATTTGTCAACATAATTTGGATCAGAAAGAAAAAAAAACCGATGTTTTTTATTTCAAAAATGACAAACTACAAATAAACGCTCTCGATGCAGGATATCAAAATTAAGAGAGAGATATGTGGACGAAGGACTCTGTTTGCTAGCTGATCTATGGGAACACTGGATTAATCAACATTGTCTTTGTAAAGCAATTTGATAACTAAATAGAATTGAAAGGAAAATTCGTTATTTTGAATATTAATCAAGCGACTTACGTTTAAGACGATCTTTTGCCTTCAAATGATTATAAACAGATGTAGCTGCTTTGTAGACGACATACGCAGCAATAACACCTTGTACAGCAAGTATAGCTTTATCTCGTGGCATCATGACCCATGTTGGTGTCGTTTTATTACGCTAAATGTATATATTTTTTGTTTTAAAGAAAAAGAATTTTTTTAAACAAAACATACCAATGCAAAAAGTTGCATTTGTTGGATATAACGAGTACGACTTTCGACATATTTATCGAGTGCGCCTTTACTACGTTTAACTTGTGTAACCGTATCGGCATCACCTTTGTATGGTGTTCGCCAAAGATTAACACCTTCCCATGGAGCAGCATGATGACCATGACCATGCCCGTGTCCACTCGAAACGGCTTTTTGAGCAGTCGATGCAACATTTTGTGCAGCATTGCTGGCAACATGACTTGCTGCTGCAGTAACAGTCGAAACATTTTTTGATACTGTTGAAGCTACTTCTTGTGCTTTTTCAAGTATAGGCAATGTGACTGAATCATTGGTTTTGCCAGTAAAAAAACGTAAAAATGTCATTTGACGACCTGCAAGACTTCCATAGGAATCTGGTCCTGTTCCACCGGGTTGACGACCTTTTGGTTGTGGAGCAATAAAAAAATTATTTGTTGCTTGTTTAGTACCAAGACTCTAATAAAAAAACAACAAACAAAATAAAGCCTTGAGTGTAATATTCGAAATCGAATATTCATGTTTCTCACATCTGGTACATAAGCCGAAAGTTGATCGGTAGGTGTCAACGAATTAGTAAATGAATTATATTTGTGAAACATTGTGTTTCACTATTTTACGTATCTAAAACGAAATTCGATCGATACAGTCACTCGAGTTATCAGATTACAGAATCAAATCTGTAAGATAAAATTTATTTTAAAAACAGAAACTAATTAATCTAAAGTTCGGTGAACTTTTACTTCCTCTTCCGGTCCAAATGTCTGAATTAAAAGAAAAGTCTGCTCGATAATCCGCAAAAATAAAAACTAAACATATATGAATAGGCATATCTTCTTTTTTTCTCTTTTGTATAATACAAAATAAAACATGTTTATGATCAACAAACATTTCAATAAGAAGAAGGCGAAAAATAGTTGACATACATTTAAAGAAAACAGAAAATAAAAATGCACGATAATGAGACAGTGAACAGAGAGAGAGAAAGAAAAGAATAGATATAGTCCCATACAATACAAATATACATAAACATAGAGGTCTATCGAAATTAGTATTATGTCAAAAGACAAGTCAAGAATGTGTTTCGTTTTGTTCTTCACACGTGCTCACCGGTAGCTCTCATTTAGGTGAGCAAAGTCAATAGAATTGCAGAACATCTGCTGAAGAAAGAGAAAAGAAGATTTTCAAGACAAACAACCACAAAAAAGAAAATACATAAATAATATGAACAAAAGAAAATCGCTGATGTGTTTATTAATAAAGTCCGCCAAACATTTCTTGACTAGCGTATGTCATATAAAGAAATCCGTCGTCATCTTTATCATCACGATAGATCTCAGCCATGGAAGTCGACATTGAAGCAATGCTTTTATTGTTAACCAGTAAATAAAACGCTTGATTAGCGTTTAATTGCATTCGATTTCTAAGCAAATATTTTCCGTGTCTATTTGAAATAATATTTTTCGTCTCGACAAATTACATACCGAATTATAGTTACAAATTGCGACATAGTTAATTCTTGTGGAACCAAAAATTTCGTTTTATCTTTGCAGAAAATAATTCAATCGATATCAACTAGTCGAATGAATTCGTCTTACCGAGAATAGGCAAATCTTTTTCTTTGTGATATCGTTCAACGATAACTGGGATTTCTGTGGGAAACAAAAAAGGGGAAAACACATCGAGACTTGTTCCGTCTGTCAGAAGAAATCAAAAACACGTACTCGTTGGAAATTTACTTCGAATGCCAGCTACTTCGTCTTTGCGTGTTGCTAAACAAAAGTCAAACAAAATCTCGTCAAAACACTATTCGGTTTTTTGGATTTTTTTTACCAAAATTTTTTCGTTGTTTAAAAGTACGAGTATCGACATTGGTTGCTGCTGGCATGTTTAGTCACACGAATTTGCGTATTTCAATCTGAAATAAAAAACAACAAGAGATTAAAATGTCGAGTAAAGTCAACGGTTCGATTGAGATAAGCGAACTGACGATGTGCATTACTGTGTCTCTGACGCAATGACAATAGCAAAAAGAAAATGCGGAGAAAGAAAGTAACGATGTCTGCTCGTTCGATTACAATCATCATATATTTTGTAATGTTTACATGAAGAACGAGCGAGTCGATCAAGACAACGCTTGAATTCAGTCATCGATGATAATTTTATTCGTATTACGAGAAGAAAACTGCTGTGCAATCAATAGAATACAAAGAAAAGCAAAAGAATAGAGAACAAAAAAAAAAGAAAGAAAATAAAAGAATGAATGTGAAATCTTGTCTATAGAATTTGCCTATCGGAAACAAACACACTACGAGAGAGAGAGAGAGAGAGAGAGAGAAATGAGGGGGCGAACTATTTTATCTCGTCATCAATTCATCGTTCTATATTTCTTTTATGTTTTACTAAATATAACTATTAGTTAACGATTAACAACGAGCTGATGCATGTGCCTACACGTCCATACTTCAACACACATGTTCTTGTTTTCTTATTTTCTCGTTTTTTTTTCTCCTCTCCTGTCTAACCATTAACTCGGCTTGATACACTCGATACTCAAAGTCTGACTTTTTTCACTTTGCTTTTTATCAGAGAAATAAAACAATAAAAATAAATAAGCAAATATTTAATAACGTTTTTTTTTGTTTCGTTCTGATAAACAAATGTATCATTCTACAATAAAACAAATCCAACTGTACATACGTATAAATGGAAGACAAATATTTAGCACGAGACAGATTTTCCCCACAGAAATAGTGTTTTTTTTCTTTATAAGAAGGCAAACTGTACAAATAAAAGAAGTGAATTTGATATTTTAGTTCAGATAAATAAGCGTTTTGTTTGTTTGAATTGAGTAGAATAAGTTTGTTAAAAAAAAGAAGCATGACGAAGCAGAAACTAATTATAACTATTTTCATACGATGACATTGGCCGATTGATTGCCGATGATCGATTAGCTGAATAACGTGCTGAAACATTCGAACGCGTTTGATTTTGATGATAGGATAACAATGGATACAATGTATCGTCCAATGTTTCAGTTTCACAATAAAGTTTTATCGTTCGTAGAAGGTAATCCGTTTGGACAAGTAAATGATTAGCAGCTATGTAAACATCATCACGTTTGCTATCACGAAAATAAGCTTTCAATGTGTTACTAAAATTTTTACTATATTTTATAAATTCTTTCTTCTCGTTTTCTAATGCTTGTCGTCCGTCGTTGGTTTTGAAATATTGGAATGTGTTCGTAACACTATCGAGTGTTTTCTTGATTGCACTCGCTATTTCTTTGATTGTTTCGAGAAATTCACGTTTTTCATTGATATCATCCGGTATTCGACTTAAAATACGTTTGAGATTTTTCGAACGAACATTTAATTCATGAAATTCAGGTTCATTACGCGATGATGATATGAAATAAGATGATTTATCACAAAATTTCTCTAATTTCAATGTTAATTCATTGAGATTCGTTGTTATTGTCGACAATGACGGATCTTTCGACAGAAATGATTGAATAAAACTGCGTGAAAAACCTGGATAAATCTCTTCGAGTTTGTACAAAGTCGTACGAATATCCGATTGAATATCTTTGTAACCTGATTTGTCCAATTGTTCGAGAACAGGAAAGATGATATTTGGAAGAATCAAAGCATTCGTTGGATTGATCGTTGATGTGCCATCGTCGATTGATGTCATTCTAAGAAATATTCGTTTGTTTGTTTTTTGTTATTTTCTATCTGAAATCGAAATTATATTTCGTCATGATTTATCTAATATGTTTTTTCTTTCATTTGTGAATATAAAACAACAGAACAAAAAGAAAAAGAACATCAATGAATTTGACTATTCGCCGTTGTTGATGTCGTATTGGTACTATTTTGTGTATTGGAATTCTCTGGATTATTATTATTATTATTTGTTGTTGTTGTTGTTGCCGTCGATGATGTTGAGTTAGTTGCATTGGTAAGAAGTTGAGCTTTTCGACGTTGAAGCCGTTGCCAAGCGAGCAATTGCTGATCTTCAATGTATCGGCAATAACCTGTATTGACTAATTCTTGACGAAATTGTTCGCGTTGTAAGAGATCAAGAAAGTACAACGCTTGAGGATAACGAACAAATTGAATGTAATTTTCTTCTTTGAAGTAGAGCAAATATTTGAGATAATTTATAAACGCTGGATTTTTTAAATAATTTCGTTGTGCCAAGAAATTGAGATATTGAGGATTAGCTAATGTTTGAACGAATTCAAGATCGAGTAGAAAACGTTTTCGATCGTCAGTTAAAATCGATTGAATAAGATCATCACTCATTTTCGTTTTACAATTGCACACAGACAAATAGAGTTGTTGTTTTTTCGTTTTGTTTGCACAAATCAACCATCATAAATAGGTCATCAACCTCTGTCTATTCGTCGTTCGATTTGTCGAGCTAGTCGACCAATAGAATTCATCACTATCGCCTCTGTGAGTGAGTGAGAATCTTTAGATGAATTATTTAGAAATTAAAATTAGAAAAAAAATTACTTTTTCCTCTAACAAATTAAACGATATCAAACAAACTCATAAGATTTATTATTCATTTGATTAAATCGAATGACATTAATTTTGTAAAAACTGAGCTATTCAAAGAAAAATATCGAGGATTCAGAATATTTTTCTATTCAGTCGATTAAATTCCTATAATTATATTTCATGTCGGCATCATAAAGAAAAGAAAAGACAAGCGTGTTCTTAATAATCGAACAAGAAAACACTAGAAACACGATGACATTTTTATATTCCCCAATTACGACTTCGTTTGTCTACATACGTAGATAATCATTGTCAAAGGAAAAGATTCTTTATTTAGAAAAACAAACAAACAAGCTTTTGAAGAATAACATATTATCGATACTAGACATTTTGTCGACGTTCGGATAACATTTTCTGGTGAATTGTCAGCGCTAATAAAGGACTATCATTGGGATTCGTATTTGGACACGAATGATAGTCGTATTTGTTCGGTTTAGGAGATTTTCGTTGTTGTTGTTCATCATCATTAAACATTGTTAATGTTTGAGGACTTGCTTTATGCCGATCAAATGGAAATAAACATTGCCGAATCATATGTTTGAATGTATATCGAAATTTATGATTTGTGAGTGAATAAATAAAGAAATTAATCGAATGATTTACAATTAATAATAAATTCGATAGGAAAAGTAAACAAACAAACATAAGCGCAAGTTTATAACCACATGGATTGCCATTTAAAAGACCGAATAGAGTTAAAATAAGAACAGGCAATTGACAAATAATATTCGAAAAACAAATGATTAAAACCATTCGGGTTATACGTGATTTGGATTTTAAACGCTGTGCAACAATTCCTGAATGAAGAATGAATTCTTTCGATTTCTTTTCGCCAATCTCGCGATTAACAGTACGAATAAGAAGAATCCAAAGTAGAATACAAATTAGCCACGGAAGGAGAAGTGACACAATGGCCGAAATAACTTTGAGAATATTTTGAGCTCCGGTTAGAGAACGATAATAATAATACGGGATAATTGAAAGAATACTGATTAGAAATATGATGATTAAAGATTTTCGTTCATTTCGACTTGAACAATAGATTTGCGAGTACAGTGGTCTGACGACAATCATCAAACGAAAACAAGTTATCGTCACAACTAAAAATCAAAATGAAAGATTTCCATTTTTTTTCTTTCGTTTTCTTCTGATCTACCGATCCAATTCGAACAAAATGTTGCGCCAGTTGCTATTGGCATGAGATAGACATTGATAAGTCGTATAAACGAATCATTTGTTCGTGGTCCATAGTAATAAACAAGATGAGGAATACATGCAATTGTTGGTGCAACTATATCACTGAATGCAAGACCTTGAAGGAGATTGTTAATGCCACTCTTACGCATCGAACGGCGATTTAAAACAATTAAAGTTAAAATATTTCCTGCAAAAACAAAAAATTGTTTTAATTTTTAATTTATTTATTTTCAATTTACCGATATTCCCGAGAACCATAAGAATAATTTGAATAATGCCCCAGATAATTCGACCGGAAATACCTTCTAATGATTCTCCAATTAACTGATCTAATCACGCAAAAAATATTGAATCATGAAAAATTCATTTGCATGTCATATTCACCTGCACATATTGTTGTATTATCATCTGTTTTCATTTCTAAATCTTCAATCGGCGGAGTTATTGTTACTGCAATCGACGACATTGCATTTAATGTTTTGACTATAACATACAGAGAGAAAAGACGAGAATGAAACCTCACCTACAAGATTCAACAGTTGAAGACTTACCGTAAAATGATTAAAAGAGAGAATCAAATAATCTAGAATAAGCATGTTGAACACTTAGTTTTTCATGTCTGAGCAAGGTTAAAAAGGATCTACCAACGCAATTTAATAGATTGAAATGATTATATTTTGAAGGAGCTATTTAAAACAACAATGAAAGAAATGTTTCTTTTATATGGAAATAAAAAAAATAGTTTTTTTTTGTTATTTTTCCTATTGATGCACGAACGATGTAGCTAAGAAAGAACGGAATGAGAGTGGCGTTTTGTTAAGAAATCTATTAATTTTTTTATCATGGAACACGAATAGAAAATCTTTTCTTTAGCATCGCGTTTTGATTCTTAAAGAAGAAGAACAAGAGGTTTTAATATTTAAATACTTTGTTACAAAAACGGTCGTTGTATGCGTGTCAAAACATGTCGAATTTTGCGGACAAATAAATTACGACTGATTAACTGCCTTACTTATTTGTTTCAATATGAAATCAATACCCTCAAGATATAGTTGCATGAGAAATTTCAATGTCTATTATCGATATTTTGTCATTTTGCCTATAGATAATACTTTTTTCATCTGATAATACGTTGAGACAAATGAAAACGCAGACAAATTCTTTTGAGAATGAGAATAAGAGAGAATGAACGAAGCTCAACAAGAAGAAATATAGATCGATAGATAGAGGAAGAAGAAAACATGTTTGATTACATGAAGTTGAGCGTTTATTTTTAATTTACTATGTAAGCTTACGATTAGATTTGAATCAACACTGTAAATTATTCTTATTATTACCGTTTATCAAGATATTTTCATCGGAAGTCGGCAACATTTGACTTTGTTTGTGTCAATGAATCTCGAGAGCATTCAATAGAAAATCAACTACTGATACAAAAAACAGATAGTATGACGGAAATTAATGGGTCTCGTTTTCCCTGTGACTAATTAGTAACATGAGAGAATTAGACTTACTGATTATAAGTAAAGCTTGCCTCGAATCGAGTACTGATGAAGAAATTTTGTAATAGAAAAATAAAGATATTGAAATAGTGCACTCTTACTTTGATATATTCTATTTTAATATAATTTGAATTTGCATACTTGATAAAAGGAAAAAAACGGTGAGATCTCTAAAAGGGTTCATTCAATTAAGATAATTTCATCGCAATAAAAAGACTATATTTGATCTTTTGTTCTTTTCTAACTGGGAAGTACAAACTTAACACGAAGAATAGAATAATTTTTTCGACATTTTATACAGGAAATATCATTTATTGTCACGACGAACTAACTAATGCGGTTGTGTATCTAGGTTCAATATGCTAAAATATATTCAAGACACATATTTTCTGATCGAAAGAGGAAAAAAGTGACTCAACACGTATTACTTTGATGTTGTTCTCAAAATTAGATTTATCAGTTGACACGTTCGAGTTCTGAAGATTGCAAATGCGAAATATTATTCTTTTGAAGTTGACATTGTCAAAATATCGCACGCGATGTCTCAGAAAATTCATAATTTACAGCAAATTTCTGTCGAAATAAAAAGCATCGTAAAGAATGTCATTCACTTTCTTTCTTTACAGTAAAGACAAAAAAAATTAATAAAAAGAAAAAAGTACTTCAGTTAGCTGATCTGATAGAATAATAAAGGTATAAATCATACCTGCGAAATGAACATGATACGGCTATGCACCTGTCTGTCTCGTTGAAAAAGTTATCATTTAATTTCGAATAGTTACTATTTTGCTTTTAACTCAATGAGTTATATGATATTTTCATGAGCTTTTATAGGACAATTGGTTCCTTGTTTCTATTTAACGCAAAAACAAAAATCTGACGTCTTTTATGACTTGATTATTCATGAGAAGAATTCAGATTTGAATTTATTATCAATTTTATTTCATTCTAATCGGTCTCAAATAAATTAAGACAAATCGATTATCAATATTTTATTAATTTATTCGAAAATTCAAATTTTTATACAGTCTATTTTTCTTTCGTGATAAAAATCGATTCGTTAGTAATAATAATAATAATAATAATAATAATAATTAATGTTTATATAAAAGTTTCTTTTTCTTCGTTATCGTGACCATGAATGAAAACTTTCTACATCTAACGATGGTCTTCTCGTGAAACACAATACTAAACATGCTCGCTTCACACCTTTACTTCAAAATTTTATTCAGACATACAGAAGAAGCAAAGGAAAAGTCAAATTATATTCTTTCATTATAAAAAGAGGCCTGTTCACCGTACTGTTTTCTTTTTCTTTTCTTTCTCTCTCTCTTTCCCCGTTTTTCTTTTAAATAAAACGAACAAGAGAAAAGAGAAATATAAAAAAAAACAGAAAAGTTTTTTTTCTGCCATGATTAGCATTCATCAATACTATTCAAACAGACACCAGTAACATTTTTATTGTAAATAAGAACTATTGTTCTCGAACGATCGACATAGTTACTTATTGTTTGATTTACCTGAACAAGACGAAAAGCTATCGACAAGTTAAATAAATGGAATTACTTTCAAATCTGTTTCCAATGGCAACGTGATTTGTCCATATTTTCTCGTTAAATAAAGCAAATTTTGTTATTTTTTCTTGTCTAATCATGGGCAATGGAAATGTAACGGGAGAAAAAAAAGTGTCCAATCCGACTAATACAACATCAACATCAGCTCGTCCCATAAATAAATCAGGAAAAAGCGATTTAAATCAAAGGAAATCAAACGAACATTTAATATTCTATGCTTGCACAGATAAAGCTCGAGTGTAGGAGACATTTTTTTTTCTCGTTTGTTTTTCTCTTATTATGATTTTATTTTTAATAGAATAAGTGAAATACTTGAAGAACGCGGTTGGTCTCGTACAAAAGATCACAATGTAACTAATTATACAATAAAATGGTGTCTCGAACATCAAGTCGATTGGAAAAAATTTCAAGAAGGAAAACAATTGATAAATAACATACCAGGACAAATAACGTTCGCTGATAAAGTTAATCTTTGGTATACGATCAGGGATTATATAAATAAACGACGAAATACTCATGCAAATTATATTCAAACATTTCTTCCAATGACGTTTATACTTGATGAAGATAATGAAGTTACAGAGTTTCTACGAATTTATAAAAGTATGATATTAAAAAAACATCTCAAATAATCTTATGCTGATAGTTAATTGTTTTCGTTCGACGAAGCGTATTATCTCTAAGGCAAATCTAATTAAAAAGAGTCGACGATCGTGAGATTAATCTAGTTTTTAATATAGAAAAATGATCATATTTACGTATTAATCGTTTCTAAGAACTCAAATGAAATTTATTTGTCATAGAACACAATCGAACCTGGATCCACAAACCACGATACAGTTATGCCGGTCAAGGCATTCATGTCATTTCCGGAAACACAGATATGGAAACAATATTTCGATTGAAACTTAACGGTGGCAATCGTATTCAATATCAAGCTAAAACACCTGGTTACCTTATGCAAGAGTAAGATCTACTAAGAGAAATACATAAATATGCATGTCCTATTTATTTTAGATATATTGCTCGGCCACTTCTAATCAAAGGTCGCAAATTCGACATACGAGTGCATTGGCTTGTTGCTTGGACGAAGCCTTTAATTGCTTTTTATAATCATAACGCATCTGTCATACGTTTATCGTTGAATCTTTATCGAGAATTTGATTTCGATCGCGCGACACATTTAACTAATCTAGTAAAAAAAATTGATTTTTTTCGAAAGATAAAAAACAACGAAAAGATCTTGTTATTTATTCTCGATTTTAGTCTGTACAAGAAAATCACTATCGATATGCTTTTTCTCAAGAAGCAACCGGCATGACAATGCAACAACTGAAGTAATATCGAGATAAATCAAAGAAACTTTCGAAATAAGCTAAACCTTCGAAATTTAGTCAATATTTCAATCAATGTTTCCGACCATTTCATCCAAAAATGTGTCAAGATTGGGTACTAACTGTTATGCAGGTAAAGAAACACACATATATTTACAATAAATTTCTACTTACCGTCAACAACAATCGAATAGAAATGTTTTCAGATAGTTTAACGGAAAAATGCAAAAGCGAAACTCTATTCTCGGAAGAATTCCGTTTGGAATAATAGATAATCAGAGCAGAAAAAAAGGCAGGACTATTCCATGTGATATTACGCGATGTTAAAAGAACTCTTTGAGTGCGTGCACGCACACATATATAAATATATTTTTTCTGATAATATCAAGGGCAGTTCGTATAAATAGTTAATTAAATTCAATTTCCTGAGTGCAAAACTAGAAACACACACACACACACACACACAGTAGCTTTCATGAGAGAATAAAAGTAGATCATTTGGCCTATAAAAATCAAATTCATAGTGACCTTGTTGCTCATATATTAAGAATATTTATTATCGAGTAGGATCGCATGCAGACAATCATTAGGCAGGTTATTCGCGCTAGTAAAGATAAATTAGAACGAACGGCTGGTCATTTTGGTTTATTTGGCTGCGATTTTTTGCTTGATGAAAACTTTCGTCTATGGCTTTTAGAAGTCAATGATAACCCCGGTGTTGGGTGAGTTCAACTTAATCTAGTAAATTGAATTAATCACATTTCTTTTTTTTTTGATTGAAACAAATCACAGTTGGGGAAATACTCAAGTGAATACAACGACCAAGCCTCTATTCGAAGAGACCTTGGACATTATTCTCGAATGTTTCGATAAACATAAACATAATCGTCCGTTTTTACCCATAACTTGTCTCAAAGATTATCAATTAATTTACAATGAAAGTGATGATGCAGAAAGTATTCTTCGTGATGATAATCAAGTGTACACAGAACGAACATCAACACGTTATTTAATCCGAGATTCTGTTTCACGTGCTTCATTTGCTAGTCGTGCATTGCCACGAATTAACACAAGTCGTACATCGACAACCACAGAAACAGAAACCAGCACGACTAGTGAAGCTCCAATGCCCGTTTTACAAGAAAATGAAGTCAATAAAAACATCAGCTCGACATATCTCAAGGAATTTATCAAACCTCCCGAACCCGAAACTGAAAAACAACGTTTAATGAGATTGAAATCCATTCGAGAGAAATATACATTTCGTTTTCCGACTCGAGCATTGGAACCTGTCGATGATCTTGTTATCAAACGATCGCTGTCATCTGACGCGCCATTTCCTTATCTTCAACGAAAGAAACGTATCGATTTGAAACCTCTACTATTCAATAAGAAACGAACGAAACAGCAGCAGAAAACTCTCAAACGATCATGTATAATTGTTGACAAGAAAGAAAATATGATGATTATCGAAGAAGCCGAATCGGAACAGCAAATTCAATCAACAATTATTTGTGAAGATGTCGATAATCAACTTCCAACAACGGATTGTCCTGTGAATTGATCTAGTTCTATATTTTTATATTTTTAATAAATTCAGTTTGTTTTTTCTTCAAACGAAAAAGTAAAATATGATATCTGATTGCCTTGATTAACTATATTCTTCGTCGTTTCAAATGTACAAAAACAAACAACAAAACAAATTTAGTTTTTCGACGATTAATGACACATGTATTTTTAATCTTGATTTTTGCCTAAACACATGTCAAAGAGTATAAAAAAAAACGTACAATAACAACAATAACGTGTCTCTTTTCATTTCTCTCGGCTTGATAAGTTGTTTTTATTCCATGCCATTATCATCATCACCGCGTTCATCAACACCGGAGATGTAAAGAATATTATTACAACGGATGAGAACTTCACCTAATGGACCTTTATTTTGTTCATCAATATATTCGACCGCTTTATCTAAATGAACGTTCATGTATTGATCGACACTAACGAGAAAGCCTAAAAACAAAACAAGAATTTTGTTTTCGATCGAAGCGCAAGATATTCGTTTTGTACCTGTATAGGTCATTCCCCATTTGAGCCGAACGAGAATCTTCTTTCCGACTAATTCATTGATGTACGGTCTTGGATTAAGTGGTGTTTTCATTTGAGTTGTTGCCATTGTTTCCAATCGAAAGATTTTATCTAAAACAAAAATCAAGACATCGATTTGTTTGTTTTGTTTTGAAAAGATTTCTGAATTTTTATCGTTCTTTTTCGGTTTTATTTTTTGTCGATGTTTGAAGAACAAAAAAAACAACGATTGAAAAACTATATCATCGTATGTTGTTGTTATTGTTGTTGTTGTTGTTTTTATTCATCTTCTTCACGTTTTTGAAACATATATGTAACGGCACATTTACCGCAATAGTTACGGTCGTGATGTGCAGCCATAAATACACCGGCACCGCATTGTTTCGATGGACATTCACGTCTTAAACGACGGATTTTGCCGGTTGCTTCAACCTAAATTTCAATTTCAAAACAACGAAAAAGAACAAACAAAACGAATTTTCATTACGTTGTAGTATTTAAGAATGGCCAATTTGACTTTCTTTCGTTTGTGTTTGTTTTTCTTTGGTGTACTATAGTTTTTCTTCTTTCGTTTTTTACCACCACCTTCAAGATCGAGTAAAACATAAAGTGTACTTTCGTCTTCAACTCGGCATTCGCTAAGTGTTAATTCATCGACTAATGAAATACCACCTAAAGTTAAACGTTGTTCATCAGCAGGAATACCTAAAACACACGAGAAATTCAAAAAACGCTTTTCCTGGTCTTCTCTCTCTCGTACCTTCACGTTGTTCGACTATTTCTTTGATTTCATTGATGGTATTTTGCGCTTGAACATCGAGTGTTAATGTTCGATCATCGAGAGTACGCACAAAAATCTGCATAACTCTTCAATTTACTTTTTTATCTACAAAAGAAAAATCAAGATTAATTTTATTTTTAATCGAATACAAATAGAAAAAGAAAAAGAAAAAGATGTAAAAAAAAGTTAGATCATTTGTAAATAAACAAAAAAAAATTGTTACTGAGCTTTTATCGCAGATCGTTGTTGTCGAAAGTTGCCATTTACTTGGCAAACAAAATCGATGATTCCATTAGCAAATACTTCCATAATTAAATGAAATAAACATACTAAGATAACGTAGAATTTAATTTTAATAAACATTATAAAACAAGTAAACCAAAATAAACTATAAAGAAGCCAAAAACAAAGAGCTAGACGTTGTTGAAATCGAACAGATGACTCGAGTTGTTTATATTCATTTGCGAAGTCAGTCGGTGGACTGTCGAATTTATTAGCCGCATAAAATCTAAACAATTTTATTCGAACAAAAACAAACTGAATTTTGAAATCAGTTGAAATTTTACTTTCGTAATCGATCTTCTTTTTCATCCCAAACAGTTTTCAACCAATTAGCAGCACCTTCTTCATCTTCTGGTATTTCATTGACATCATAACGTTTAACATAAAAATGAATCGCTTTCGGAAAATAACCTTTCAATAAATCTAATTCAGTCACTGCAAATTTGCCTTCATAACCAATGGTTATATCGTCAACAGCATCGATCATATCACCTGATCGCATTGTATTTAATAAATAAGTAAAACCAGTTGTTCGAGGATGCAAACAGTATTCGTATGGTCGATTGAATGTCGTTTGTTTAGCTGCATAAGCGTTACTTTTCTCTTGAGTACCTGCTGCCAAATTCGTTCCTTCGGGAAAGATTAACAACTAAACCGAAATCGTACAAAAACTGTACAAAAAAAAACATCTTCTCAAAACATACCGAATCAGCGTGTTGAGAAGTTTTATAATAATCCATGAGACTTTTTATTCGTGGTTTATCTTCTTCCCAATGACGTTCGAGAAAGAGATAAGCAGCATGTTGCAAAGCCCAGCCTAGGCCAGGCACATGTTTCAGTTGAGCTTTCAAAACAATTTTCAATCTTTCAAGCATTTGATATCGACTGTACAACATAAACGAATACAACCAATCCATCCTCGTTCGATGATTTAGCAAAATAATTGAGCGTTTTTCATTTCGAATTAAATTATCACCCGTAATAATCAACCGAACACCAAATAAATCTTCAAGTAAACACTAAAAAACAATTCGATCGTCTTTTTGTTTCGAAACAAAAGACAAAACATCCGCTTACAGCGACCATTAGAATAAAATAACCCTGCACATTCGAACACCAACGAAAGTACAATCGTCGGTTGAAGAATATCAACGGTACAGCCGGTGTCATGGCATAGAGAAGACCAGTCCATCCACAGATCAGAATTGTTAAATAAAAGCTCAATGCTTTTATTGATTTGATAAACGACATTCTTACGAAACTAGATGTTTATTTGCCTTGTTTAAAAGTATTATTATTTTCTATTCCATCCATTTTTTTATGATCCATTGAATCGAATCAGCCAATTGAAATGTTTCATTTGATTGAAATCGTTTCCTTCTTTGAGGATAATGTTCGAGAAAAATTTCCGTGAGAATTTATTCGAAAAAATTTTTGTTTTTCTTTAATTTAATAAAAATATTTATGCATGAATTCGATGGAGCATCGACGAGAAAGGCTTTGTTAGTCGACATGATTCGTTTGTTTGACTAACAAATCAAATTACCGATGATTCATCGATCGGACGGAGAGCGCGCGAGAGGAAAAGAATTCTATATACATACATTAGTATCCTTTTCGAATAAATCTAGAATGCGTATCCATCTGTTTGTTTTCCTTCTCGTTATCTCTCAAATCCATGCCCACGGTCAACATAACCCCAACAGTCAAGTACCTATCGGTGGCCAACCAGCGCATCTATCTCGGAAAATGGAAGATTTCGTGCATGATAAAAAGTAGTTTTTATTGATTTTCTTGAATAAATTCGCTTTCTTCAGTCATATTAAACACGATCTTCAAGGTCAAATAAACAAATCTCCCGACGAAATGACAGCGGAAGAACAGAATTTCTATTATTTTCGGTTGCATGATACCAATAAAGACAATCGTTTAGATGGTTTAGAAGTCATCGCTGCTTTCGATCATGTTCACGACGATGAACTGTACGATGATGCTGTCAACGGACGAAATACAACCGAAGCTCAACGTCTCAGTGATGAAGAATTAATTACTCTTGTTGATGATGTACTCAGAGACGAGGATACTGACAACGATGGTTTTATTAGTTATGAAGAATTTAAACGTGCTTTAGAAAAAGAAAAAATGGAGTAGAAACAAATATACACATTCCTTTTTCTTTTTTTTTTTCTCAACAAATTATTATTTTTATCATCAAAAACAAAAAGAATCTTATTTCTAGTCTTTTTTTTGTTTTTTTTATAATCTCGATTCGCATTTGTTTTATTATTATTTTCAATAAAATCAATTGACTAACTATCTTCAAATTCGGTTTTGTCTTTGTCGAACAGAAAAAAAAACAAGAAATCTGTAAAAGTACTTGTTGTCATATGAATAATTATTGTTTTTATCGTATAATAGGAAATAGAAGTGGAATAAATCAAACATACACACGTATACAAAGCAGAAAAAAACGAAAGAAAACAAATGTCTATCACCTGTAAATACAAAATCGACATTTTTTTATGCGTGATGATACAGATTCGGATGATGATTGATCAAATTCTGCATTCGCATATTTCTCGTATATTCATCTTCGGGATTTTGATGTTGTTGAGGAAATTGTGATGGAAAAGACATTGTATTTTCCTTCGATTAAATAAAAATAAATCGATAAAAACGAAAAACGAACACTTACAATTGTCGAACGAACATTAAAATCGCATGACGTCGGTGGAAATGACGAATAGAACATAGTTGGATCGGTAGCCATCATAAGACCTGTTGGAGACGATGTCGATGCATTTGTGCGTGTGTTGAACATCTGATGAAATGATGAGGATGATGTTGGATTGGTTGAGAAGCTTTTCGATGAGAGACGAACTGATGACAACGATGAAGTCGATGTACTGCCGCCCGATGATGAAGAATTATGAGATTGTTTCCGAGCTTTAGCACGTCGATTTTGAAACCAAACCTAGTCGAGAGAAGCAAAACTTGCGAAGTCAGTCAACCATTCGAAAATCTAATCCGATTGGACATGTTTAGAAGAAGGTTGAATTACAAAACGAGAAAGCCAGATGTCCAAGTTTTATTTATCCGCTCTCGTTTTTTTTTCTGAACAGTTGTTCAACATGACACGTTGAAAGAAGAAGAAGAAGAAGAAAAGTGAAAGAATGCATTCGATGTGTGAAACAACTCCTAATCAATCTGGAAATTGTACCATCAAATGAACCGTGTTATCATAACAGACGGCATTTGATTCAAGTGGAAAATCAAATCTCTATGATATACAACGGAGAGAACTTCCATATTGACTCTCGAGAGAGATCAATGTCACGAAATATTTTTCATAAATTCAATTTCAATTACCTGTATGCGAGCTTCGTTTAATTTCGTTGTTCGTGCTAATTCTTCTCGGCAATAAATATCTGGATAATGACCTTTAGCAAATGACAATTCAAGTTCATTTAATTGTTCTTGAGTGAACGTTGTTCGATGACGACGACGAGCTGACGAATGACTACGTTGTTGCTGTTGTTGTTGTTGTTGTTGTTGTTGATCTTGATGATGAGATAATGGCGATAAAAATGAATGATTTAAACTTGTACCATCATTCTGTTTCGTACGTTTAAAAGCGCCTGTATTTACTTTTAAAAGAAAAAGAAGCAAATTCGTATTTCAAAGTAGAAGAAAACTGCTTACATGATGAAATGCTATAGTTGCTATTCTCGAACATTATTGCACTTGGTTAATCTTTCAATAGGCTCGTCTTCGGTTTTATGTTTGTAGATAGATCTATGTCGATCGAACAACTGAAGTATATGTCGTTGAATGAGGAAACAAGAAATGACGAGAAGAGAAACGCACCAGAAGAAGAAAATGAAGAGAGGAAAAAGAGGAAGGAAAAAAAGATGAATGGTTACTGAAAGGATGTGCTTCGTTCAACAAGATGATCAACAACCAATCGGCGAGATGTTTTATCCATCATTTTGATCCCACATGCTTCGACATCGAAGACAATCAACTAGCAATTGTTATTCTATCGGAAAGAGACGAAAGACAATTAGATATTCAAAGAAGAATGTTTAAAAATTAGAAAAAAGCTGCTAGTCTGATTGATAGAGAAAAAAAAACGAAGACACCAACGACAAATTCAATTGAAATTAGGTTTTTTCTTTATTCTATTTTATTCATCAAACAAAATGGTACATTTACACAAAAAAAATGAGAGGAGTATTTTCACTGTTAAAAGGTAAGACATACACACACACTGTTCAAGCTGGATAATGAAGCATTGATGAATGATCAACTCGGAATGATGATAAACTTTTGTTATACCAATCTGTATCTTGAAAAGATAATGGATTATCCTACAAAAGAGAGAGAGAAAGAGAAAGCTCATGTTGTTTTGTATTTTCTATTGATCGAATTTTACTTGTCGAATTGCGGTTGTTGAGAGTGGTGAAAATTGTGAATAGGGAACTGTTGTTGGTGGATATCGTATTTGATTGGAAACGATGTTATTTGTTCCATTAGTTGATGTTCCTGTTGTTCCATATTGATAAGGTCTTCCGGTTGATGTCTGATAGAAATTTCTCATCATTGCATTACACGGTGAAAGAACAGGTGAAAGAGCTTTTTGTAATTGTTTTTCTTGTTTTCGATATTTAGCTCGACGATTTTGAAACCAAACCTTTTTTTTTAAAAAAAACATCGACAATCTTATCATTTTCTTTTCCTCTTTCGTTCGTTGCTTATCGAGATTTTTTCAATTAAAACCATTCAATTGTCAATGCACGAGCTAATCGGCAAGGCGAACTTGTCTTTTCTCCCCCTCCTCCTCTCTCTCTCTCTCTCGTGTATTCATGTAGTTTCTTGTCGCTCGACTGCACATACTCATTAGAAATCTATTCTTACGCGACAACGGAGTATGCCAACATGATTCAATTATCGAACTATGTATATATGTATGCGGGCGCGCGCGAGAACATTCACTTCGGCCTGTCTATATTCGATGCTTCATCCGACATTTCCTCTTATGCTTGTCAATCATCTGACAAGTTCTTCTTTTCTTTTCTTTTCTTTTTATCATCATTACTGATCGTTCCAAACCTGTATGCGAGCTTCATTTAATTTTGTGACTCGTGCTAATTCTTCTCGACAATAAATATCTGGATAATGACTTTTGCCAAAAGCTGACTCGAGTTCAGCAAGTTGTTCTTGAGTAAATGTTGTTCGATGTCGACGACGTGCCGGTGTAGGACATTGACTAGTTGGATTCGATAATGAATGGTGAGATGATTGACTTGAATTTGTTGAATGTGTTGGTGATAAATTATTTGGATTTGCCGACAGTTGATATGGAGGATAGGGATGATAAGAATGAGGATTTAAGAGAAGAGATTCGTGTTTGATCTTTTTGAATGCTCCCATATCGGAGGAATGTCCTAGAAATTAAAATGGAACAGGCGAATTTGTTCTCTTCAAGTGAATTAAACTCGAAAGTAACCTGTGGGATTTGAAACGAATTGTAGATTGGTAGTTGAAGATTGATTGATAATATTAAATGGAGATGCTCCTGTCGTCGAAGGAGGATGAGGCGGTGGTGGTGGTATTGATCGATTTAGACCGTAGAAAGTAGCATAAGGATCATCGACTTTCGATGAAATATTACGTTTAGAATCACATTCTGTGCTCGATGAATTATTTGCTGTTGTTACAGCTAAACCCATAGCTGTTGTTGTTGTCGCTGATGATGGTGGTGGTGATGATGGTACATTAACATCAACTACCGTTGTTGTTGTGTCAAAATTATCATTTTTAGTATTCTGGTTATTATTATTAATAAATGATGATGGTTGAGAAAATATTGTATTATTTGATGATGATGAGATTCGATTTGTAGTATTATTGGTTAAACTTGACATTTTGCTTGTGTATATATGCTTAGTCTAAATTGAATTATTTGTTATTCATTGATAATGATTATTATCTTAGTAAAGAGAAAAATGAATGAGTGGTTGAAATATGATTTGTTCGCTTATTCCTCTCCCTTTCTTTCTCTATTCTCAATGCTGCAGTTTTTCATTCATTTCTATCTCTCGTTCTCTGCTTTGGTCCCATTTCTTTTCATTCTTTTTATGTAATAATGAACATTAAGTTATAGTTTTCTAAGACTCTTAATTTGAGGTGACTAATTTTGTTAGACGACAAATCAACACTTATACTTATTATATATATAAAATAGAATAGAAGAGTAATATCTAATTGACAAAGACAGATAGGATATAGAGACTACACGTCCGATGACTACTCGAATGCGAAACGAAGGAGACAACTTCGTTAGGGAAGAAGAGAACTCGCGAGAGCTTGAGCTAACGAATGAAATTTACTTCCATTAAGTTAATGTTGTTCCCACTCACTTATACTTGCGAACGACATAGTTTACAAAGCTCTTGAGAATCGATGCATCTCGTCTTCTTTTTTCTCTCTTTTTCTTATTTTATTATCCAATAGAAAATTTTCCGACGCGAAAGATTTGTTTTTATTGGTTCGCGAGTAGGAAAAAACAAAACGACTTGTTTCTCTTTTTCTCTCGAAGAAAAGAAAAAAAAAGGAACGACACTCACATATATAGTGACGTTCTTCTTCTTCTCTGCTGAATTATTCGAGCAGATTTTGTGCTCGTTAGGGTGCTACTATCGACTGACCATCGATTCTCAGATGACAATGCCGACGAACAAGTTGTATCTTAATTGAGCGATTGCCACAAGCGTTTTCTTTCCGTTCATCTGTCTAGTGCAATGCTTTAGGCAGAAGAGCCAAAGAATCTCTCACTTACACGGCCACCTACTGCGGTCGGTTGTTCGGTAGACAAAAAAAAGAGGCAAACTGCCAAATGGCATCGCTTTTTTTTCTTGTTCGCAATATAGTTTTATGACAAAAGAATGTGCGAAACAATGACACATTTTTTTTTCTAGTCTATTGAAATGATTTTAATAGAAAAGAAAATTACTTTGAAATCGAGATTTTTTTTATTCTTTCAAGCACAAATATATTTTTCTTTTACTAAAAATTAATGAAGATTTGACTTATTCACGAAAGGAAAAAGACAACATCAAACGAAAGCATCGAATCACAAGTCTTTTTTGTTTGTATCTGTTGGTGGTTTCACATATTTATGTTTAACTTCATTGATACGTTTAATAAATTCTGATTTTTCATAATAATCAGCTGGTTCATCCCAATCAGTTAAGATCTTTTTCAAATCTTTGACTTTCAATTTATTTAAATCAACTGAATTAACATCAATTTGTTTTTCTAAAAAACAAAACCAAAGAAAATGATTAACACAACAAAAAAATCTCCCTCGATTTACCAAATTTCAGATCACAAATTTGCGGATTGGTTTTTGCCAATCGTTCTCGGCAGATCTTCTCAGTTGGTAGACCCCATGAAAGTGGTTTGGATAGATCGCCAATTGCATAGGTTGCCGATGTTTCCAATGCACCGATATAATAACACTGTAGACGAGGAATAAAATCAGATTGTGAAAAAAAAACGATTTGTGTTTTTTTACCAGTCGATGTTCTTTGGAATCGACTTTGACTTTACTACAGAATTTTTTAAAAGCTTTTTCAATCTTATCTACGCTGGACTTGTCTTCTTCAGACAATGATTCAGAAAATTTACTGATAGTTTTTATACAAACTAAAACAAAAAACGAAATGACAGAGAAATGTTCGATGAATTGATTTTACCTTCACAATGTTGTTCGTCAACGGTTTGTTTCGATTGTACTACGACTGCTGACACAATAAGAACTATTAAATATGATAATGTTCGCATAGTTATTCTATTTAGAATAAAATTATTAGTCTGAGATTTATATATGGACTGGAATGATTAGATTGAGCATCGATGTCGTGGCGAGAATAAATTTACTGTTGTCAGTCCGTTATTTGGTCAATTCGGAGCCAATAAAAAAAGTTTCAACTGAACATTTCTTTTTTTTGCTTTGTTCTGTCGCTAGATTAAAAAGAAACAGAGGAGGATGTCGCAATAGAAATGCTCACAACTATGGAATCGGCTTGCCTGTGTGACTCATGAAAGTATGACGGTGTATCTTTGATAGTTAAATATTTGCTATTTAAAAAAAGACAAGACACTTTCTCGGCGACTTTGTTCAATATTTGTCTAATAAAAAAGACGCGTGTTGTTGTTGTTTTTTGCAGATAAAATGATTTCTTTTATTTTTATTTAATCCATTTGTTGTTGTCGATGTCTGCAGAACAAAATGAAGAAGAAAACTCGGAATTGACTGTCGATTTAGCAGCATTAGCACTAGGGAATAAGAGTTCCGATTTTCCAGCAGCAATCAATGGAAATTCTTTGCCCGATCATAGAACAAATCGAAGTGTGATGAGTACGACCAGTAGTTTCACAATGCGATCGTTTATCGATCCTGGTTTAATCACAACGAAACGTACGAATATCAATGAAACATGGTTAGATGATTTCGTTTCGCCTAAATCAGCACCTCAAGGTGCTTATTCACCATTGTCTCAAGCCGTTAAAAAACTGCTACCTGAACGAACAGCATGTCGATTTGGTTGCCGAGGAGCCAGTTGTAAATATGAAAGTTCGACCTACTGGAGACCGGAACAAATGGCAATTCCAGGAATATTTTCTACTTGGTTCGATCTTATTTTTCTGATTTGAGATCGTTCATTTTGTGATTGTTTCAGGGTAACTGACAGTATTTTAGCTTGTGCACGACCAACGATTCGTCATTCCGAGTTGAAGAAATTGTTTTACGAGTAGATTTCGATTTTAAATGTTAAAAATAGAAAAATTGAGGCGAATTTTTGTAGGGCTGATATTCGTGCTATATTCAATCTTGAAAAACCTGATGAACATGTTCTTTGCGGACATGGAAATCATGCATCAGGCTTTTCCTATGATCCTGCTGAATTCATGGAAGCTGGAAGTAAAATATTTGATATACTTTTCTTCGTTAATTAATAAATTTTTTTCTTGAAGTTTTTATTTATAATTACGCAATGGAAGATTACGGAACTGTCAAAGTCGAAACCGTTCTCGACATTATGAAAGTGATGAGTTTCGCCATGAAACAAGGCAAAGTCTGTTGAAGAATTTTGTTTTTCTATTAAACAGAAACAAAAAGAAACATAATTGTCGATGTATTGAATTAGATTGCGGTGCATTGTCATGCCGGTCTTGGTCGAACTGGCTTCGTTATTTGTTCGTATCTCGTACACGAATATCGAATGACTGCTCATGAAGCTATTCATTATATTCGAGCGAAAAGACCTGGTAGTGTGCAAATGACCAAACAGATCGAAGGTAAAAATTAAAAAACAAACAAACAAATGAAAATTCAACTAACGTTGTTTGATATTCAGCTGTTGTCGAATACGAACAATTCATAACTCCCAAACGTCGAGTTTTCACGGATAGGTAACTCTCCATATCTCTTTTTGTCTTCTTCTTCATTGAATTCTCGTTTTCAGTCTCGAAATACGTGATGAACAAGCATTGGACGTGCATTTAAGAAACCAACAAGCATTTGTTCATGGTCGTGATGCGTACATTTACAAATACATCCCACGAGTAATTGTCAATTGCTCGAATTTGCCTCATTTGAATTCGTTTTGCTTCTTGCAGGTGATATTCGTTTGTGCATCGAAATTAATCGAATTATGCACAGGTTTTATGATTGACACAGTTTTATTGACGATAAATCGTCGTGCCAAAGCAAAACCAATATTTGTCCGTGAAAATCTCGATAATTTAACTGAGGATGAAAAGGCCGTTTGGCTTGATTTTGCTCCATCGTTTTTCTACGAACAGGCACGTCTATCGAACCAAGATTTCAGTCCGTTTCCACAAATTTTGAATTGCATGTTAATGTCAATCACTGAAGATGCGTTAACCGAAGATCAACGCACGAAAATCAGCTCGTGGAAACAAAAAATCAATAAGAAAAACAATGGAATCGACGAAGTTTTCGAAGAAACAGATCCGTGTGTGATCAGTGCACTTCTCTGGAATTGGCTGAAGATATTAAAAGTAATTTATCCAAACCAAACAATCTGTTAATCGATATTTTTCTTGTTTAGTATCCTGTTTTAACTAATACTGAATTTCATTTATTCACTAGAACCGATGTCGAACAACCTTTAACTATTCTCTCGAATTTGAATAAAGTAAAAGCAAAACAAAACAAAAAAACGAAATACTATTCGATTGATTTCAGTTTCAATGTGGTACAATCGAAATACTTGCAAAAATGTTTGCCTTTATTCGACAATTCAGTGTTTATCATGAAGATGAACTGTTAGTCTACTGTCTAATACATCTTCTCACGCAAAGACAATTGCCTGAGACCAGTGAATTGAAACGTTTGACCGTTGATCGTGACAAACTACGTTTGTTTCTCACATCTGAACAAGCAAATTATCTCGATAAAAATCAACTGAATATTCTCGAGCATTTACCAACGAATGCCGGTCTTACCTCGGAATTACTCGAGAATATGAAACGATTCTTTATTTTAGTTTCCAATCAATTCGATCAACGATAGTTTTTATCAAATCGAGTTCAGATCTGTTACTTTTTGCCCGGTTTTGTTTTTCAAAATAAAGAAAAAGAAGATTCAGTTTTCTATATGTATCTGCTTTATTTTTGTTAAATTTTATTTGACAATTTTATAATTTTTTTGGGTTCACTTTTGTTAATATCGTAATTATGTACCGCAAGCGCATTTATGTACAGCAAAAAAAAATGAACCAAACGAGACACACAGCGAGAGATCAAACAGACAGAAGAAAAGAAAAGAAAAAGAAAGGAAACTGAACGAGTTCAACATGAGAAAAAAAGAAGAAGAAGAAATGGCAAACATATAAACAAAAAAGAGACTCTTTTTTTTCACTTTTCAATAAGATTTTTTACTTTTTTTTTGTTTGGCTTTATAATTTGATTATTGAGAAAGAAAGAAAAGGAACGTTAACGTGATAAATAAACAACAGAAAGACGATATAATACTCCAAAGTTGAGTATTAAAAACAAAAACGATTTCTTCTTGATTAAACCGAATTGTCACTGTTTGAAGGTGACGATTGTTTTGCTTCTTCGAATCTTGGCCGTTTGGCTTGTGAATCTCCATCGGAATCAGTAACAATACCTGAATCCGACGATGTCGAATCCGATTTCGATCGTTTCAACGACGGATTTTCTTCGATTACCATCGGTTTCGATTGTCGAGAGTTGATTTTCAATGTCGATGCGATTTCCTTAGGTAAAATCGTACGTAAATCTCGAAAACGAATGTATCTATCAAACAAACGACTTGAATAAAAGACAGAAAAAAAAACAAGATTTTTCCTACCTCGGATGAAGTTTAAGATTTTCTTGATTCATTTTGCTCAAACTCGCTGTATCATAAACCGCATGTGTAAACGCTTGAAGTTCTTGTGTTAGATCCAGTTGAATGTTATTTATATTCTTGAATTGCAAACCAACAGTCCACATATTACTAAACATCGGCGAATTCGAATTCGATGAATCGGATTCATTATCTTGTTGAAAAACACTTGGATCCGGTGTGTAAGTATCTGAATTGACATGTGCAATGTCGATATAGGAATTCTTTTCTAAATGTCCGATTAAAATTCGAATCTTCGCTTCGATTAGCCCGCTCCATGCATTGAATTGTTTCTCGTCCGATGTTGACAATAATAAAATAATAAAATGTTTATAACGTTGAAAAAATGGTTCACTAACAAACAAATCCTTCCATTGACCTTTCGATGCAAATATATTATTAACTGTTTCTAATCCACGTTTAAACTCCGATTCGATGAGTTTCTTTGTCGATTGTGTGACATTATGTGTGGAATTTTGTTGTGGATAGGCGGGTGTTATGATTGGCATGAGATGAAATCGGTCACCTGCATTGACTCGCGTATCCCAAATGCGAAACCCGTATTGACTATCGTTGATCGATTTGAGTAGAACTGGCTTCGGCCATTGCCAATCGGCGTAGACTCGAAAGAATCGATGAACTAACGTCGATGCAGTTGCATTCGGATACAATTGACAAACTCGTGCAACAAGCATGGCCCATGTGACGCCGCCGAAAAAACCCAATGCATTACTGTAGAGACCGCGTTTTTTCGCCCATAATTTAATGGCACGGAGTGTTGATTTGAATGTTTCACGATTGGGTACGAGATCGAGTATTTCATCAGCAACACGACAACCGTTTAGACTTCGGACACAACGAGGATCGAGATTTCGCAGGATTTTATCGTCTTTTAAATCCAAATTATCCGGAATTGACGACAGAGCTAACCGAGCGAACAACATATCGATTTCAATCCCATCGAATTTGAGTTTAATCACAGGTGCATAAGCTTCTTCAATCGAATGTAAATCTCGAACTTCACTTTGTCGTTGAAGACATTCGACAAAAGAAGTAAAAAAATCCGTTCGATCGATATGTCGTGGTGCAATAACAAGCGTGTCAATATCCCCGCCTTTCGCATGAACACCCAGTCGATATGAGCCAAATGTATGTACACATCCGCCGACTGTCTCTGCAATTTCGGTTGGCATGTTCTTTTCGATCGAAACCGTTCGAACCCATTCGCGTACGAGCGAATTCAATCGTTCCATGACGTGAACACGATGCAGAAGATCGTCGTTCGATTCGAAATACTCGAACGAACGGAGTGTGTCTTCGAGATTTTGACTTTCGACGTAATCTTGAGGGTCAGGATGCTTTGTTGATATTGGCGGCGTCATACCGTAGGAACGGAGAGGTGCTTGCGTGTGCGTTGAAGTTGCTGTCATTGTTGGCTGACGAATAGTTACGACTGCTGACATAGTGAAAAAGAAATAAATAGAAATAAGATAAATTAATGATGACACAGATTTCGACGGCGTTTCTTCATTCAAAAGATAGATTTTTATTTCATAAGAATCTATCTACAATATAAAAAAAAAAAGCAACACGAATTTTCTCTTGTCTTTACAAGCAATGTATTTATTATTTTCCCATTTCAAACTGACTCATGAGAGCGAGAGAGACGTGCTGACATGAAAACAACCAATAGAAATTCATCGATCGACCTCTTCGACTTGTTTGTTAGCACATCTATGCATGTTTGTATTCAAAAATCATCTCACGTAAATATACATAATTGATGAATTAATTTCAAATCTATTTTGTTTTTTTTTTCTAAGAAAAGTTTTTTTTTCACCATGGTGATTAATTCTCTTGAAAGAAGAAGAAGAAGAAGATTACACCCAATAAAATAAATAAAAAGGTCATGTCAATAGATTTTAGTTAGTTGAACATGAGAACAGATGTTCACTTAATTTGATTTCTTTGCCCGAAATAAGAAAAAAAGAACGACACGTCATCTTTCTTCTAGATGAATACTAAAATCGTGTTCAAAGCCAAAGAAAAACGTTCCTTTCTCTTCATGGTAAATCAGCCGAACTATACTCGATTTCGATTTGAACATTTATTTTTCTAATAGATTTAAAAGCAAATAAAAAAACATTCGCTTTTTCCTTTTTATCTCAGGTATGTTTTCCGATTTACTAAATATTGACAGAAGAAAACAATTTGCCTATTCCATTAGTCGTATTTCTATGATTAGTAGATTCTTTTATTTGTTTTAGTCTGTCTGATAGAATCTTAGTTAGATTTTGTAAAGAAAAAAAAAAGAATCATGGTAGGCAATCTTCCTAAAGAAGATATTTTAATAAGTTGCAAAGCAACAGCAATGATTTACAATGATGGACAAAAGAAATGGTTACATTGTGCATCGAATGGTCCAGCTAAAATTCAGCTACTATTCGCGTCTGAAACGCAAACATATCGTATTGTTGGCCGGCAAATTCAAGATCACGAAGTTGTTCTCAATCATTCGATATGCAAAGGTATTAAATACAATCAAGCAACGCCAACATTTCATCAATGGCGTGACCAAACATCGGTCTACGGTTTGAATTTTTCATCGAAACTCGATGCACAAGAATTTGGAACGACAATGACGAAGATTCTCGATAATGTCAATGGTCTGGCGAATAATTCATCGTCTCAAATGATTATTAATGGTGGTGCCACACTTCCCTCGTCAACGATGAATAATAATAATAATAATAATAATAATCCTCCATCGTATAAACGTCAATCCAGTCAACCTCCTTCGTCGATTCCTACAAATACGACGACAATTTCCGTCAATTCTTCATCTGATACTCAACAACAACAGCAATACGCGAGTCATTTACGTCAAAATTCGAATTCCTTGATTTCAACGCCAACTTCGATTAATAATAATAACTATTACACTCAACAACATCAATCGACTGAAGACGACGAAACAAATTACGCATTGATCTCGGATTCTTATTCCTACTACACAGATAACAAGAATAATATTAATATTCCTCAAGCTCCGCCATTAAATCTGTCAATGTCAAACTCGAACAATGCGCCACCACCTCCTCCGCCTCCACCGTTACCCAACGGATTTAACAACGGTCCACCACCGGCTCCGGCATTGAATTTGTCGAATTCAAACGGCGGTAATACAGGTCGAAAGACAAGTGCACCGCCGATGGACTTAATGTCGGAAATGGCGGCGAAATTTGCGCAACGACGAAAATTTCTCGATGAAAATGACAAAAATGAGTCAACTAACGGATCGAATGCGAATAATTCGAATAAAATATCAGCGAAACTATCGACAACTCTACCACCGACGACAACATCGCCGCGTGTGGCTCGAAAAATAATCGAATCTCAATCGAATTCAACTGATTTAGAAAAATTCAAAGCAGAAATTCTAGCTGAACTACGTAAAGATATCGAAAAAGCTAAACAAGAAATTCTCAACGCTATTTTCGATAATCAGCATACGAAAATCTAATCTCATTCTATCGCTTATTTTTCTACAAAATATTCACCATGGCTTTTTCTCTCTCGTTTATGTCTATTTGGGATTTTGAAAGTGCAAAATTTGACATCTCTCTCTCTATATATATTATTATTATTACTTATTCTTATGTGCTAGTTCGTTTTGTGAAAATCAAAAGCAATACTATTCTATGAATTTCAAGGCAAAAAAGTGTTTTTTTTTTCTGTCAGATCTCTCGTATCCTGTTTGTTTATCTATTCAAGTTCCTCTTTCATTATTTATTGCCTCTTCTACATAAAACAACAACAACAACAATAATAACAAGGAAAAACAAAACCATTTTCTTAATCTCTCCTTGTATTTCAATAATAATATTTGTGTTCTTTTTTTTTTCTTCTCTCTCGTGTTCGGTATCTAATACGACATCTTCTCTTTTCTTTTGCCTGCTTGATGTAAAAATAAATAAATAAATCAATCTCTTTTCTCTTCTTTTCAGATACGAAAATGGAAGTAACAACAAACACACAGCGAAAAGGCTTGCCACGTTCGTTACAATTCCAACGTATGGAACGTATTGTTAAAGCCATGCAACATCCGACCGCTGGTGTACCTGTACGAAGTCAGAAATTGTTTCTGACAACTGTTCCAAATGCATTCACGGGCAATGATATCACCGAATGGATTATGCAGAAACTAAATGTCAAAGATTCAGGTTGAGAGCGAGAGAGAGAGAAAGAGAATATTGAGAATATAAGACTTTTGTTTAGCTGAAGCATTACATTTGGCATCGCTATTGTGTTATTATGGTTATTTTTTTCATGTTACAACTAACGGAGCTGTACAAATCAAAGAAGACAATGAATTATTTCGTTTTCAAGCGCCTTATTTTTGGGTATCGACGAACTGGACAACAGGAAATACGGAATATGGTTGGTTGACATTTCGATAGAGAAAAGAGATAATTTATTGTTCTTTGGCAATTTTCTAGCGATCTATTTGATTAAACGAACGTTAAGAAATCGTCAACGTCATGGTCTCGAAGAACATGAAATGGTTCGTATTCTCGAATAGTTGATCTACGAAGAAATTCTTTGTTGGTTTTAGCGTGCTTTAGATGATCTAAAAAAGAAACTACTTCATCAATGGGATTTTGTTACAATGCAAGCCGAAGCACAATTTCGGTACGACCGTAAAAATCGAAATAAAATCTCATTTTGCTTTTTGTTTTCTCTCGGCCAGTGTTTTGAAAGATCGAAAGAAAACAGACAAGACTATCATCGATAGTCAAGAACGTGCCTTTTGGCGTGTTATGCGACCTTCAGTAAGTGTTCTCAAATTTCCTTCCCTGTGCGTTCATCGACTTCGAATGAATTCTCTAGCCGGACGAAACGTCAGTTTTGGAAATGGACATTCGAAATGATCTCTACACATTACGGACAATTCGACGTGAAGAAGCATTAAAACGTCGTGTAAGTTCATCTCGAAAAGCAATCAATTATCAAATCTCGATTGTCTAAGCAATGAAACTCTAACGTTAACATTTTTCAGCTTGAATTTCTCCAACAAGCACTAAACAATCGAGTGCGCACAAAAGCCTCACAAACCCATCAAAGGTTTTCATCATTCGATAAATGTTCTTTTTTATTCTCCCTGCCGAACAATCGATGTTAAATATCATCCCCCATTGCTTTCTGTTGCCAGTCGCTTTGTTTTTCTCTGTCGTTTTCCACGCGAACGAATTCGAACTCGAGTTTTATTCTTTAGTTTGTGCGCGTTCTTTGAAGTCTTCAGCGATTATGATCCGTTTTTGGGACATTGTGCACCGTCGAATCCATGGTTAACCTCGGACATTGACCGATGGGATCTCATGCAGCCATTGTAAATACGCTCGAGAAAAGAGAAAACGAAAATTTGTAATTTGTAATCGAATAGAGTCGACAATCCGACGCAATTGCGTGTTCGTCGTTGGTCGTTTAATTGTAAAGAACTTCTGTCCGATCCAACTGGTGTTCGAGAGTTTATGAAATTTTGTAAAGCTGATTTTTCAACGGAAAGCTTGAATTTTTATCTTCACGTCCAAGATATACGAAATTGTCGGTTAACAGAAATCAAAGAAAAAGCTGAACTCGTCTATCGAGAACATTTAGCACCCAATGCACCACAAGAAGTCAATATTAACGACACTATACGAACGAAAATTATCAAACTATTAGCTAGTCCAAATCGGTAAAATCAGTTGAGATTGAGTTTTATTTAAAACAATTAAAATCTTTTGCTTGTAGAGAAATTTTTCTTGAAGCTGAAAAACATATCATTGAACTCATGAAAAAGAATAGTTATCCACGATTTATTCAATCAGATCATTATCGTAGTTTATTACAAAATGCACCGAATCCAGTGCCAAAGAAAACGTACGTCCGATATTCTCATTTAAAACTATCACTTCACTCTTTCTTTTAGGGGAATCTTTCATTTTGTCAAAGACAATTACTTTCGAACGTCATCAAGTAGTAGCGAAGATGAATATGATTCCGACGATTCAGCTCATAAAGGCGATGCCACCGGAACACCTGCTGCAAATACCGGAACTAAATCTCAACCTCTCGGAACAGCACCAGCAAATACAAATGCTATTGCGCCTGCAGGTGTTGCTCAATCAAGTGGTAACGATGGAAATAAGTACGATCGTATTCTTTTTGCATCGATGGTTTCAACGAAATGATTTATTTTTTTTTTGTAGAGCCAGTTTAAAAAAATAATACAAATCAAGTCCAAACTCATCCAAACATTTTGTTGTATTTGTGTTTTTCTTTCCATTTAATACATTTCTTAATTTTTTTCCTACTGTTGTTCTCTGCTCACGTCCATCTTACATCTTTTTGATGAAATACAAAACAAAATACTCTCGTTTTTTCTTATATTGTGAACACGAAACAAAGAAAAATATTTTGGTTGTTGTTTTTTTTTAAAATTTATGTGTTGTCTTTCATCTACTTTTATTTGTATATTCCTTCGTCCGTGAATCTGTTGTGCCTTTTTATGTCGATGTTGTTGCCTTTATTTATTTTCTTTTGAAATAACAGAAAAACCATATGTTACCTTAAATATGTGAATTTCTGCATATCAAAGAGCCGACGTAGTAAATGTGTGATACGCTTGATATCTAGGGACATCTATAGATAAACTCGTGCCTATCTTAAGCAAATAAATTAATGTTGAATAAGTAAATATTGAGTAATGACGAATAATTTTTCGTATTACGGACATTTTTCCAAAACGATAAAAATAGACGTGTTTCTAAAACCTCTCCAGTAGCAAATCATTTGATGCACGGTCAACAATGGCGATTCGGAAAGAAAGACCGACTAACAGACACCATCGAGTCTTTGTTTATTCATTTCTTATTTTCGATCTATCATTTGGATAGTAGACTTGTTAGATATGTCAGATACAACTGTTGAAAATCAGCAAAATTCAACGGACAAATCCGATGAAAATCAATCGACAACGCATGTCAATGGTGATCATAGCGAACCAATGGATCAGCAATTAACAGATTCGACAAAAATTACTAACGAACAAGTCAAAGATGATGCAGCAAATAATAAACAAAAGACCGATGTTTCAACATTGCCAACACGTGCTTATCTCGATCAAACGGTCGTTCCTATACTCCTCCAGGGAATGTCACAACTAGCTCGTGATCGACCAGCTAAACCTATCGAACAGTTGGCTTCATATTTACAACAAAATAAAGAAAAATATGGCGAATAAATTTCCTACGCTACTACAGTCTCTTTTCTTTTTTAAAACAAAAAAAAATAGATATATAAAAAATTTCAACGGATAACAAAACAAAACATTTTCATTATTTGTCTTCAGATAAATAATAATCTTTATCAATCATAATGTCGGAAGTTTCAGGTGAAAACCAACAAACACCAACACCAGCCAGTGCTGAAGCCGGTGAAAAAAACGCAACAAGCACAACACCATCGGAACAAATGGAAGCGCAAACAGCTGCCGATTCAGGTGAACAACAAACGGCAACGACAGCCGCCGATACTTCCAAGGAAAATAACAGCAATTCGCAACCAACAGTGGACAAAAGCAAGCCCGATTTGTCAACATTACCAACACGGGCCTATCTTGATCAAACTGTTGTGCCCATTCTTCTTCAAGCAATGTCTCAACTCGCTAAAGAACGTCCGGCTAAACCTATTAGTTTTCTAGCTGAGTATTTACTTAATAATAAAGAAAAATACAATGAATAAAATAGCCAAGTCAATCGAATGTGACACATCGTATTGAGACATTTCTCTCTCTTTCTTCGATTTTTTTTATTGTTCACTATTACTACTACTAGCTTTTCTTTCTTTCTTTCTTTCTTTCTTGTCTTTTCTTTTCTTTTTCTCCTCTGTTTCTTCTTCTTCATATATCTTCATTTGTTGGGTTTCAAAAACATTTGTCTGTTCATTGTACTTTTGTTTACAAAAAAAAAAGAAGAGAGAATAAAAATTCAAACAGATTTCGGTTAGCAGAAAATCATTGCGAATGACTCGAATTCGTCAGAGATTTATTACAACAGATAATCCAAAGCAACGAGAAAATCAAGGCAATAGTATATATTCAGTACTGTACAAAGCGAGATCGAATTACGGACGGAATGATTAAGGAACATGAAATCAATTTTCAGTATCGAATGAATGTTGTTGATGGAGTAATTGCAATTCAAGTTGTTTCATGGCTTTCGAATGTTGTTCATCTAATTGAGCTAATTTCGTTGAATGTTGTTGTTGTAATGCAATTATGTATTTGATTAGATCTAGGAGAGACATCGAAAGGAGTTTAGTTGTCGATTAAGATAAAGAGATTTACCATCTTTTGTTGATGATTGGAAAGAATGTGGATCTTGACTGGCGTCGTCCAGCGAGAGTTTACTGAGATCAAATGCAGATGCTGGCAGGAAAGTATCGTCGTGAGGAGTAAAATCACTTGACGGAGTCGATGGAGATGTGACAGATAGTAAATATTTAGAGTTCGATCGAGAACTAAATAAAAAAATCCAAAGAATTTAAAATAAAAACAACAAATTTGTCGTACGTCGGTGATGTTAGATCGGCGTTTTCTGTGTCTAATAACGAACGTTGAGTATTTGATTTTTCCAAACGAGGACTATGATTCTGCTAGAGAGAGAGACAAGAACTGCACAATGACAACGAATGATTCAAATTTGAATTTACTTTTGATATTGAAAACATGGAAATTATTTTTCCGTTCGTAGCCACTGAATCTTTCGATGCACTTCGATTTAAATCCATCGTCATCGAACGAGATTTCGATTTGGCATCACTATTTTGACCTGTTGTTGGCGAAACCACGACCGCTGTCGGTGTGTTTGGCTGTTGTGAACGTAATTTCGGCGCAATAAATCGCCGTCGAACCGAACCAAGCAGCGAATTATCCGAATGTCGATCGTAGCCTTTCGCTGATGAATACGCATGTGCATCGTCTTTGTGATGTTCAGCATCACATTCATGTTTATATTGACTCTGATGGCAAATCAAATTCATCCACAAACGATTCTGTTCGTGCAGTTGTTTATAAAGATTTTCGAATAGATTGATTTTCGTACGTTCCTATGAAAAAACAAAACACATCCGTGAAGAACAAAAGCAAAATTCCGATGATCAACTTGATATTTCTGAAAAGTATTCGCTCGGCATGACGCCAATTCTGCGTTGATTAATTTCGTTAGAATCCATTGTTTAAATATTTGATCTCGATGGAATACATTCGACGTTTGTAAACTCGGTCCGAACGCGGGAACACTATCTCGATGAATGGCCGAGACTTTATATCGTGTACCTTGACTATCCAACGGTGTTACAACGAGATAAACATGCAAGAATTGCGAAGTAATACATTCCGGATTGAATTGTGTTTCATTTTCTTGGAAAATAATCGCAACAATATCATTGCCGATGTGACGTTTTCGTTCGAGTTGTTGTCGTTCGATTTTCGAATGAGGTAGTAAGGTGCTAACATGAAACATGATTTCATGATTGTTGAATTGTTCGTAGATCGATTCGAGACCGGTTTGGTCGGTTTTAACGTCTAAACCTCCGCGAAAACTGACAAAAACAAACATTTATGCTGGTTTTCCGATGAAATCGAAGTCGATTTACCCTTGAAAATCTTTTAGTTTAACACGAGTACCAATTAACTCAAGAAATTTGCTCATTGCTAAACTGTGAGTTTCATTGCTGAATATATCTTCTTCGGATAATTGACTTTCTCGTTGATAAATAACGCCAAATTTATGTTTAGTCGATACATGTGATTCATCGTATTTTATTAAACGTTCATGCGTCTAAAAACACAAATATTCGAATCAACGTGTTTGGTTTTAAAAATAGATCTTACTCCATCGCAAAGCACTGGATCGAAATATTCGACATCATTTATCGAACATTGATCGCATATTCGTTTGAGAATATCGAGATAGCTCATTGTCGATGTGATATCTAATATCGATTCAATCGAAGTCCGAAGACGAGTTCTATTCGATTGAGAAGAAGAAAATTGTGTTTTGTTTTCTTTAAGTTACACTCGATTTTTACCGAACAATTGCCATGATATATCGTTGTTTATCATCATCATTCGAATATTTATACGAAATAATAACCGGTCCTTGACTATCACTGACGCCGTACCAATTAAAATGTTCCTAATTCAATGAAGACAGGTGAGAAAAAAAAGAAGCTCTATTTTTTGTTGTTTTTCCTACAGTTGATTTAAATTGTTCGCGATAGATCAGCGGTTTATCGTCGACTTCAAGTCGTGGCAAATGTTCGTCAAGTATAAATCCATTCGTCGTCGAATTTGAACTTTCATAACACCATGAATAATCATTGAGAGATTTAGCTGAAAGATTCACTGAGGACAAGCCCGTACGCTGCGCAATTGGCGATTCAAGAGTGCAAATTCCGCCAACGTTTGATGTTGATCCGAATAATCCCTAGTGAATTCCATTTTTGAATCGAATGAAAATATGACAATAGTCAACTTACGAGTCGATCAACTGAAGCAGCTGGCGTCGATGAAATGTGCTAAACAAGAAAAAAAGAAAAGAAATTCTAGTTAATGAAGAAAGAAATTCGAAACGAGATAAAACTAAAATAAAATGCAAAAGCACCTACGAGATAGTTTTGATTTCGAATCGAGAGTAATGGCGAGAGATTGAGTAGTCGATGGTGAATTAAAGGCGAAATGGAAGACAATCTCTCCGTTGAACGTAGATTAAAACGAATCTCAGATGCAAGTGCTCGTTCACGTCGAGGCATGTTGATGAATTTCCGTCGTAAAAGTCTAATATTCACTGTCAAAACTCTCCGAAAAGAAAGGCTCGATGATCGATTTATGTGTAATGCGTTTCTGTTGCTATTATTATCATTACTATTCGGCACAATAACAAGCAACTATTGATGACAGTCAGGAGAAAGAGAGAGAGAGAAAGAGAGAAATTTTTCTTCGTCTTCGTCTTTTTTCTATCTGTATTTTGGAGAAGGCGGTTCCATGAAAATTCTCGTGACGTGCATTGCTTGTCTGATTATCAAATGAGCTCGTCTCTTCTCGTTTCTTTTTCTGATCAGATACAAAAAAATATATATACATCTATCTTTTTTTTTCTTTTTCTCGTGTCTTTGTTCATCATCATCGATTTCTCTTTTTTTTCTTCTTCTTATTGACATGACATTCACGACAACAAAAACAGACATCAAAAGTAATAAACAAGGTCAGCGATGAGAAGTATTTTCCATTAGTAGTACATTAGACATTAAAATAGCAAATATATATATATTTATATCCATATCATAGATTGGATTATTTATTGAGATAAAGAATATTATTGCAAGCAGAGCTTTTCCTTTCCTATTGAAAATACCTGGAGAATGTCTAATATTCTTTCTCTACGAGACTGAACAAAAACAAAGCCGACGATATTCACAAACAACGAAAATATGAAATGATAAATACTTACACGACATTCATTCGTAGATATTTGTGTTAAATTATTGCAAGGAACTGTATCAGTTGCTGTACCCATTAGATCAACTAGACTCGTACTAATCTAAATGATTTATTGATATATATATATTCAATAATCGAGAGAAAGAGAGAAAAAGAATGGGTCGGCATATCCGACTGGGAGTTGTAATATAAATTATGTACATAGATGATAAATAAAACAAGTTATATTATTGATTTAATATGTTGCATCAAGTCTCTATATTGAGTCAAGGATGAAAAATATTATTCTTACCTCTTTATTCGATAATCTACGTGGATTAGATAGGACTAGATCATCGCTTTTTATCGATTGTTCTGGTGATGATGTATTCACAGCAGGTGTATTCGATATTGTTGGAATACTATGTTTTTCTTTTAATGATTTACGAGCTGGTATCGGCGGTGGAGTGTCGTCATTAATAATCGGTGTACTTTGACGATTGTATTTTTTATGTGAAGGCGAAGAAGATGCAGCTCGACTTGGAATAAGAAGAGATTTTAGTGAACGACGATGATCATCGTCATGTTTTGCTTGAGAATCAACTGTCAAAACTTCTTGATCATTATTTCGATTGGATTTTCGTCTAAATCAAATAACAATACGATAGATCGACAAGCCCAATAGTCTCTCTCTCTCTCATTTTTTTGATTAATCAGCTACGAGTGTTTATACTTGCACGCCTACATTTTTTGTTGACGTTCTTCTATTTCTTTTTCTGCTGACAGATATTCAATTCAATTAATAATAAATTATAAAAGATTCGTTTCGAGAAAATGAGTTGATTATCATACCTGAGTAATAACATTTGTCTCCGAAGAGAAATCGAAAAAAAACTAGATTATAATATGTATGATCAATAGTTGAATAATTCGATGAAATACTATCGAACAAAAGAGAATAAAAAGAAAGAAAAAAAAATCAAATTCATTCTATTTTTTGGTTTATATAGTCGAATGAAGAGAAACACATACCTGCGGCGAAGTTATTTTAATAGAAATGATTATCATATATTTTTTCTTCTATGAAACTAGTAAAGTCAATACCCGTTGTTATTTTATACTTGCACTTATTCTCTCGTTTTTCATTCTCTTCTTTTTTTTTCTTATTTTAAAAAAATTATCGATTATAAATATTCGTCTTCCTGTTTTCCTATGTCGACGCCTTGTTCTCGTCGTTCTACCTTCATGATTCAACTAATTGCTAAAAAATGAGATCGAAGGAAAATAAAAAGAAAAAGGTTTTTCATCGATCGGCGATTTACGTTTTTTTTTCTCTCCTCTATCGTTGATCGGCAACGAATTCTCCTTCAAACATCATCTTTTCAGTAAATTGAAAATCAATACATATTAATTATGCGTTTTTTTTCTCTTCCTTGTATTTCAACAATTCCATTGAATGTATTCTTTTCAGATCAATTGAATAGTCTGAGTTCGTGTTTTTTTCTCGACAAAGAAAAAAGTTCTTACCCTACTTCCATCCGTTTTTCTTTTGGTTGTTATGCACGTGTCGTTTATTTCTCTCTATTTTCTTGAGTATTGTTTCTTGTTTCTCTGTCTACGAGCTTTTTTTTTACTTTATATTTTCTAAATGAAATGCAAAACGTGCAACAACACAAACGAGAATTAGAAATACGAGCATAGAAAACATCAACACTGTTCCTAGCCTGTCATGTCGTTCACGGCAAAAGGAGATTTATTTATTATTAAAAAATAGTAATAGTCGATGGAAGAAAAACGAGAAAATCTGCATGATGAAAACCATGCTTACTATCTTTCTTTTTCCTCATTCTTCTTAGAAAAAGAAACGCAGGAAATAAAGTGTCGAAAGCCTCAAAAAAGAAGGAGTGAGCTGTCGAAGGCACTACTCTCACTTCTAAACGATGGCTAAAGCAACAAGATGAGAGAACAAGAACAAAAAAAAACTATATATGCCAAAGATTCATGGTATAGTCGAGCATCGAAAGAGAAAAAAATGAATGTGTCGTATTTTGGTAAAATATTCTGCAGGGAATAATATAGAAACAATATATTTATTAAAATTATTTTCAAGAATTCCTTTTATTTACCTAGCGAGAGCACATGAGGTTAAATTACGTATTGAATGTCGAAAATTCGATGATAATGAACGGTTATTTCGGAATGTTGAGTCTTCTCGTTTTTGTTGTTGTTGATTACCTTCATGGCTTCGAACGTGTTTAACTGGTTTATGAGATTTAACAGCATTATCTTCAAGATTGAGATCATGAGTTGTTTGAGATGATTGCATTACTAATTTGGTTCTTGTTATCTATACAATCATAACGCAATCTTCAATAAAAAAGAGTTTCGAACTGTAAATAAGTATGGAACATTTTGTCTGTCATTCAAAATAGAAATTTACTTTTCTCTTTGAAAGATTTTTCCTTTATAAAGACTCGATGATTCAGAGAAAACAAAATGAGTAAGAAGGAGAAAAAAAAAGAAAGATAAAAGTGTCAAGTTATTTGAAAGACTAATAATATAGATGACTAAATGTTTGATTATCGAAAAAGAAATGAGAATACTTCGAAGTGCAAGAAGAAGAAGAAGAAGAAGAAGAAAAGAAAAAGAAAAATAAGAACAAAAGAAAAATGAAGACTAACCAGAAGAATGTTTTTGAGTCAATCTTAGTAGTCTTTAGATTAGCGAATGTTGCTTAAAGAAGAAGAAAAAAATAAGTAGAACTAGGCAACATATCGAGGTAAATTGTCTTAATCGTTTTCAATCAGTAAAAACAGGTCTATTCAAAGTACAAGAGTGATTTATTTTTTAAACCTATTTGTGACGTTTTCTATAGAAATAAAAATCCTTCTTTTTTTTTATCCAATCAACAGAATAAAACATAAGAAATAAAGATATTGCTCATATACTCTTGTAAACTGCAAAGTAAACATAATCAATTTAATAAACTCATGTCAGAAGGAGAAATATGGAAAAAAATGTGTATTTATAATGATTTTTCTTGAGTAATGAATGTTATGACAAAGGAAAAACAAGCATAGAGACACACTGTTCGCTTGAATAATTCTTTAAATGACTAGGCGTTACTGTGTTGAACACCTTTTTACGCGTTCACATTTAGATATGACGTCAATTTATATATAATTACACAGCATTTCATATTAGAAACGTCTATTTTATCTTGTCAACTTTAAAAAAAGAAAATGTCTTTTTAATATTAAAGTCAACGTTTGTTTATTTTGATTTCGTCTCAAAAATAGAAATGTCTATGCGTCTAGAAAGAAGAAACGAAGAATATATTAATATATAAATGTGTGCACATATTTTGCATAATGAAGCTCGTCTATTCACACATGAAAACGTTTTTCTTCTCTCAGTCAAACTGCTATTATTTTCTTTTTAGCACTCATAAAAAGAAGCTTTCTCCTTTTTCTTTTTATTTCCTCGTAATATCTCGAAAAAGGAACATGTCTGTCGTGACAATGTTTTTCTCCAGTACGTGTTTTGGAAATCAATTAACCATAATATGCCACTTGTCTTTTTACAATTGAGTTAATCTTGATTTCAGGAAATGTGAATGAAATGACAAGAAAATGATTTCAATCTGTTAATCATATGGTTACAGATAATAACATCAAACTTGATGTTGATGGTATATTCTCTTCTCATTGACTTGTCGATGAATGACATTTATTTAATAACAAATTACGCCTGGAATTTTTCTTTTAATAGCTGAATGAAGTATTTGCTCAAATATGTTATGAAAGAATTGGAATAGAAGTCAAAGAAAAGTTTGAAATAGTATTATGATCAACGGATTAGATTTAACGTAATTAAAACACCTTCAGCATAGTAAAATTTAAATAAACGAGAGAGGCATCTATCGAATATAATTACACACACATATATGTGGTAAAATGAGATGGCATAATAATTTTCGATTCGATCGATGACTGTTGAAATATGAAAGGATTTTAATAATTAAAATTAATTAAAAATATGAATCATTTGTTTTCCGTTTCATTGACTCATCTTTAAACGGTATTTTCTACAGAAAATAGAATTTAAATTAAAGTACAAAGACTTATTCGAACAATGTCTCTCAAACAAAGACAAATAGACAAAAGCCGTTTCACGTTAAACTATTTCTTTCGCTCTCATATTCATTTTGACTAATCCATCACTGCCATCATCGTATTTTATCCGATTGAAGACGTTGTTTTTTGCTTGAAAAATGGCGTCTTCAATGAATAAATCCATTAGTGACGCACCAAATAAAGAAGAAGAAACCTATCAACTTCTCGAACAACTCGATCACATTCTCAAACGTCCAGAAACGTATATCGGTTCGAACAAACCATGTCACGAAGAAATGTGGATTCTCGACGAACAAAATGAAGACGGACCAAAAATTGTCAAAAAACAAATCACTTATGTGCCCGGTCTTTACAAAATTTTTGATGAAATTCTCGTCAATGCTGCCGATAACAAACAACGTGACTCAACAATGACATCGATCGAAGTCGATATTAATCAAGAAAAGGGTGAAGTTAAAATCTGCAACGATGGCCGTGGTATTCCAGTTCGTAAATGGGCTCAAGATGAATCGATTTATATTCCCACGTTGATCTTCGGCAAACTTCTCACATCCGACAATTTCAATGACGATCAAAAACGAATCACCGGTAACCGAATAAACCGCTCTCTCTCTCTCCTAGAATCGATTCAGTTCAATTCGCTTTTATTTTCAGGTGGTCGAAATGGTTACGGTGCTAAAGTAACGAATATTTTCAGTACAAAATTTACCGTTGAAACATGTTCAAAAGAATACAAAAAAGTCTTTCGACAAGTAAATTGAATTCAATAGACAAAAAACGATCGATTTTTTGCTTTTCTCTCAGACATGGACGAACAATATGCGTAATCCTCAAGATGCCGTCGTTACAAAAGCCAGTGACAATCCAAAAGAATACACACGTGTCACATTTACACCTGATTTAAAACGATTTCAAATGGATAAATTCGACGATGATCTCGTTTCTCTATTCAAACGACGTGCGTACGATGTTGCTGCATCGACCGGCTGCAAAGTCACGTTAAATGGCAAACGTATACCGATTAAAAATATGAAAGACTACATGTTGTTATACATCGAAGCAACAGAAAAAGAAATTGTCTATAAAAAAGTCAACGATCGTTGGGAAGTGGGCATTGCAAAAAACGATCATAACAATGGTTTTACCCAAGTCAGTTTTGTGAATTCGATTTTAACATCTGAAGGTGGTAAACATGTGGATTATATAACCGAACAAATCTGTCCGAAACTAATCGAGCATATTAAAAAGAAGAGTAAAGCCGCAGCGGAAAATCTCAAGCCAATGCAATTGAAAAATCATTTGTTCGTTTTTGTCAATGCTCTCATTGAAAATCCGGAATTTGAATCTCAAGCTAAGAAACAATTAGCTACCGAACGAAAACATTTCGGTTCGACTTGTCCGATAAAAGATGACGAAAGTTTTATTAAAGATATCATTAAAAAAACGGGCATCGTCGAATCAGTTATTAATTGGCTTGAACATCGACAAGATGCGAAATTACAAAAACAATCGGGCTCGAAAACTTCGAAACTAAAAGGCATTCCGAAATTGGACGATGCCAATGATGCTGGAACGAAGAATTCAATGTATTGCACGTTGATTGTTACCGAAGGAGACTCAGCCAAAGCACTGGCAGTCGCTGGTCTCGGTGTGATCGGTCGAGATCGTTACGGTGTCTATCCATTGAAAGGTAAAATGTTAAACGTTCGAGAAGCAACAACGAAAAAAATGACCGAAAATAGCGAAGTTTCGCAATTAGTCAAAATTCTCGGGCTGAATTACGGTGAAAAATATGCAAATAAAAGTGATCTTTCGAAATTACGATACGGCAAATTAATGATCATGGCCGATCAAGATCAAGACGGCAGTCATATTAAAGGTCTCGTCATTAATTTTATTCATTACAAATGGCCAAATCTTCTCAAGCATGATTATATCGAAGTTTTCATCACGCCAATTCTCAAAGTTCGACATGTTCTTCGTTGATAAAGACTTGCCAACTTTCGTCTTATTATTCTAGGTAACCAAAGGCAACGAAGTCATTCCATTTTATTCGATGCCTGAATTCGAACAATGGCAAGCAACAACACCGAATTGGCAAAAATGGAAATGCAAATACTACAAAGGTTTTTTTTTCTTCTTCTTCTTCTCTTGATTTTCGCCTTGCAATCGAAACGTATTGGTCATATCGATCTTAGGTTTGGGCACATCGACAGCTAAAGAAGCGAAAGAATATTTCTCCAATATGGATCGTCATCGAATTATCTTCAGATACGATTCAGTCAAAGATGATCTCGCTATTCAATTGGCATTTAACAGTGCGTTGAGTGACGATCGAAAAGATTGGATAAAATGGCACACCGAAGATGTCAATCAACGACGAGAACAAAATCTACCAGCCGATTATTTGTATAAAAAAGATACGAAACAAATTAATTTCAATGATTTTATTAATAAAGAACTTGTTCTCTTCTCGAAATCGAGTACGGAACGAGCTATTCCGAGTATCATGGTTCGTGTTTTTTGCAATTCGTTTGTGTTTTTGTAGTTTGAATTTTTGAATTGAATAGGACGGACTTAAACCAGGTCAACGTAAAATTATGTTCGTTTGTTTTACAAAGAATATCGTTCGCGAAATCAAAGTCGCTCAATTAGGCGGTAAAGTTGCTGAAAATTCAGCGTATCACCACGGTGAACAATCGTTAACCAACACAATCGTTGGTCTCGCACAAAACTTTGTCGGCTCGAATAACATCAACTTTCTCGTGCCAGCCGGTCAATTCGGTACACGTTTACATGGTGGCAGTGACGCTGCTTCAGCTCGTTACATTTTCACACGTCTCAGTCCATTAGCTTTATCTTTATTCATTAAAAGTGACGAACCATTACTGGCCTATCTCAATGAAGATGGTTTAAGCATCGAACCTGAATGGTATTGTCCAATTATTCCAACTGTTCTTGTCAACGGTGCACATGGTGTCGGCACAGGATACTCAACAGATATCCCCTCGTATAATCCATTAATTTTATGTAATAATATGAAATATTATATTCGACAAGAACGTGAACGACAACGACAATTAAATAATCCGACAAGTCAACCGAAAGTCTACTCAGACAACGTTCAATTACAAGAACTCGTTCCTTGGTACAAAAATTTCACTGGACAAATTCGATTGTTGGATAATGATCGTTCACGTGGTATTATCAATGGTGTTTGTGCTAAACTCGATGAATCAACAATCGAAATCACCGATCTACCCATCGGCACATGGACTCAAGCGTACAAAGAAAATGTTCTCGAAGCAATGCTTCATCCAAAACGAAACGACATTGCACCGACAATTCTCGATTACAAAGAATATCATACGGACACAACCGTTCGTTTTGTTGTTAAATTATCAGCTGCACAATTTGCTAAATTCTCCGAAAGTGGTCTTCATAAGAATTTTCGTTTGCAAGAAACATTCAAACTAACAAACATGGTTCTCTTCGATCACAATGGCATTTTACGTCGATATAAAACTCCTGAAGAGATTTGCCAAGAATTTTTCAGTGTTCGATTGACGATGTACGTCAAACGAAAAGAATATATGGTCGGTTCTCTACAATCTCAATGTTCGAAATTGGATAATGTCGCGAGATTTATTAAAGAAAAAATCGAAAATATTATTAGTGTTGAAAATAAGAAGATTAGCGCCGTTGTTGAAATGCTTATCGAGAGAAAATATGATCGAGATCCGGAAAAAGTTTGGAAAGAAGAAGCAAAGAAAAGATTTGCTGTTGATCTACAAACGAATTCAGCAAGTGACAATTCCGATTCACAACAAAAACAAGACGATAATGAAAATGAAAACGATGGTGACGATGATGATGATGATGAAAGTAAACCATCAAAACCAACAACAGCAGCCACAACAAATAAAGTCGATACAACTTATTATGATTATTTGATAAATATGTCGTTGAGAAATTTAACTAAAGAACGACGAAATGAAATTCTTCGAGAACAACAAGAAAAACACGAGAAACTCGAAGCTTTATTATGTAAATCACCTGAAGATCTATATGACGATGATTTGAATAACTTCGAAATCGAATATCATAAAGTAATTAATTCAATTGATTTCATTTAAAAAAACAGAAAACTTTTCTAGGCTATTGAAAAAGAACGTATTGATGAAATGTCTGAAGTTGCTCATTATACAACGAAGAAAGCAGCCGATACCGATGGCAAAGGTCGAAAGAAACAATTAGCTAAACCACAACGAGCTGAAACACGACCGGCACCAAATGGTCAAAAAATAGCCCCAACAATTGATCCAGCTTTCGTTAAGAAAGTTGGCGAAGAACTTCTCAAACGAACTCGAGTATGAATTGATGATCATTTCTTCCGTTTGCTCGTTCAAATCAACGTTTTTTTTCTTCTTCTTTTTGTGGTTCATTCAGGAAGAAAAAACTGTTGTCGATAAACGAACTATCATCGAATATCTCGTTAATGAAGGTGTTACATCGGAAGATATTTCGAATATAATGCAAGTTCGTTGTAAACAAAAGAAACGTGTTGGCGAAACAGCAGAGAAAAAATCTTCGGAAACAGCCAAAGAAAAGAAAACGAGCGGTACAGTCGATGAAAACAGTAATTCATCGATTATGTCCATCGATGGTAAAGATAATTCGGAAATAATTAAAGAAGAAGTCGTCGTCTCGCCTAAACGTACGGCGAAACGAGCAGTCAAAGAAAAACCGATTAAATACGGAAGTGACGAAGATGATGATGATGATCAAGAAAATATCGATGAAAATGAATCGGATTATGTTGGCAGCGATTCAGAAACGGAGAAAGTCATTAAAAAACCAAAATCAAAACCAAAAGTACAAGTAATTCAATAGAAAACATAACCAATTCTCCGTAAAAAAAAACGTTCTTTCTTATTTTCAGTCATCACCTGACAAGAAAAATGCCTTGAATGTTCTCATGCAAAATCGTCAAACAAAAGACGAGCCAAAACCCAAAAAGAAACTTGTAAAATTCATCATTATTTCCTTTTGAAATTGATTTTCTAATCTTCTTCTTTCCAGGGAAAGAAACAACAAGAACCGGCAACTGTAAAAAAAGAAACGAAAACAGCTAAACGACCTAAACCATCAGCTGTAAATAATGTCCTTGTCAATAAAAAAGTCATCATTCTCATTTGATTCTATTCTATTTTAGGATAGTGACGATGATGACATTGCTATTCTTGCAACATCACCCAATGCTGCTAAAAAGGTGAGTTACAAAATAAATAATTCAACGAGATGGAAAAAGAAGATTTTTTTTTGTTTTGCTTTAGGCTCGAACACATCGTGAAGGTGCAACAAAGAAAACTTATCACATTTCAGATGATGATGATTTTGATTAAATATTCATTTTTTCTTCTTTTCTTTAGTCTAGGATTCTTATATTTTGTGATGTAAATGTGTTTATGTATAATTCTATATTCTTCTTTGATAATAATGAAAATGAAACAAAATAAAACATTAAAAGATAATTTAAATGACAGAAAAATGAGAAATAAAAGAGATAGACAATGAAGAAATAAAACGAGAAAATTGAATCGAATGAGAATAGAGAAATAAGTGAAAGAGATACTGTTGCTTATTTTGCTTTCTTCTTCGATGAGAACGAGCAGAAGGAGAATTTGATTTGTAATAAATAGATCACACGGAAGATCGTTTAAGATTGAGATCAATACGAACAGGGATTAAATCTTGATCTTGACGAAAACGAGAGAGAACTGTTTGTAATTTCGTTTGACTAATTCGATTTTCACGTTTATTAACATTCGTTTGTTGATCGGCTGTTGGTTTCAACGAATGAATCGATGTCGAAGGATGTAGAGGAAGATGACACGAGGATGCTGATGAAAACGGTGGTGGACCTGCCGATGACCAACCACCGATTGATGGATCATCAAGAGAGGCTTTTAGAGCAAGTGGTGGCGATGTTGTTGTTGTTGTCGGTGGTAATCGATTTGATGCATATCGTTGATGATCGATGCTGGACGGTTTAACCATTGATATTTGTCGTTTAATCATAACCGAATCGAAACGTTGCATTGGAACGAGATGAGCAATTTTTCCGGGCATACGACGAACGGTAAATTTCTTTCGATCTTTTCGTCGACGTAGGAAACACGAACAACAATGACAAGGCTCAGATTCCGATGGAGTTAATTCAGTCGATAGATAATCATACTGTTCATTGACTAACGATGGAATGAATGTACCTGAAAAGACAAAAGAAAAAAACAAAAATACTCAACAAATTTAATCGAAATAGTTTTTCATTTTAACCATTTGGACTGATTATATCACTATCATATCGAAGTGAACTACGTGCAACAGCTGATTGAATTTCTTCACGACGTTCATCTTCAGTATTCATCGTTAAAAATCTTAGAACTAATAGATTCATCGATGATGCAACAACTGTTAAACCGAATAGAATAAAAGTCATTGATAAAATCACATAAAATATATTTGTATTTAATGCTTCATTCGTTTGTAAAGCAACGAAATCACCAAAACCAATTGTTGTCAATGTTATAAAACAATAATAAACACAATTGAAATATCCCCATGATTCGTAATGATGAAACATGGCGGCACCACCTGTTACAACACCGAAAGCGAGTGCTGTACCAACAATAACAAGTTCGGTTTGTGTGGATTCGTAGAAACGCAATTTCAAACATTTCTTTATGGATTTTATACACCAACTTGCAAAATTATTTAAACGTTCACCGACAGATTGAAACATAACAAGACAAAGAGGAATACCAATAACAGCGTAGAGCATACAGAAGGATTTCCCCCAAGCTAAAACAACATAACGTCAATTAATATACGAAAGTGTTTTTTTTTGTTGTTGGAATGTTAACTTACTGGTCGTAGGACAAGAATGACCATAGCCTAGAAAAGAAAAGAAAAATATGCTCAAAAGTTGTTCGTAATGATTTTGATCATTATGAATACTCCAAAGTGTCGTAGAGATTAGTTTCTTATTCAACTTTGTTTTATGTTTTGTGATTTATGACAAATAACTGACAATAAAAACGAGTAATACCTTACGGTGATTGTATCTTATTGGTTTGCCTCGTAATCATGTCGATCAAGGTCAACACGACAAAACCAAAAGTACTGAGAAATAGAATCTCGATGAATTAAGTGCAACGTGCTATGAAACAATTAACATTCGCGAGCTGATTACCTTAATCCTAATATATTTAACAGACGAATTAGTTTTTGTATCATTACCTTGACATACGTACATCGAACATAATACTCTCATTTGTTGACGTCAATGCAACAGCTAGGATTCGCTGTCATAATGATTTTTTGACAAACAGATTGAGAATATGTGTTGTTGACGTTGTTGTTGTTGTTTTTATGCGATAGAATGCACTCAACATAGCAAAAGTTTAATGAGTTCAGACCTTATCGAGATCGATTTCTAGATTATTATCAAACAGAAAATTCGTTTTGTTTGTTTGTTTGTTTGTTTGTTTATTTCTCAGCAAAAGAAAATAGAGATTAATAAGCGTTGTTCAACTTGCATTTGCCATTTCTTTCCAAGGATAAGAAACAAAAAGGAATATTAGGATACATGATCTAATCGCGTTTTTCCTCTATTTCTTTCTCGTTCTCTGTGCTTCTAAGCTCAATTTCCAAAGCAATCATCATAGAAAAAAAAAGCAGGTCTCGACCTATGAATAAATGTAAATAAAAGAAACATTTTCAATCAATATCAAAAAAACAATGAAACTACGATCGAATCGTGAGTTACGTTAATTGGCACTCAATGCGCGCTCCGATAAGAAATAAATATTTCGATTCACGAAACAAAAAAACAAATTTCTTACCAATAGTTGTTATAACAGTAAGAGAAAAGTAAAATGCACCCGGAAATTTCCATTGTGCACCAGCTTTATGTGGTTGATATTTGATAACGATTTCTTCAAGTTCACCATACTCTTCTTGAGTGATATTATATGCACGGAGCATGTTCACTTCGGTCGATTTATATTGTTTGCGCAGCAAATCTTCGGTATTGGATTCGAGCGCGTCGAATATGGCCGCACCAACCAGCAGATAGCTAAATCACGAAAAATTGATGTCGACAAAATATCGAAGAACTTTTATCAACAAACCTGAATGTCGAAACAATAAGTGTTAAGGTACGAACGTTCTGTTTTTTCATAGTCGCATCATCAACGCACTGACTCGGCCAGCATTAGATTTCCGGCGAGAGTGTGCGTCCGACAGTGTTCACCGGGTTAATTTTTTTTTTATCTCGTTTGTGTTTTTTTGTTTCGTTTATCCTGCTAGAAATTTAATGAATCGGAATACGGAGGAGAGAATAGAAACTTAAAAATAGTGTCGTGTTTGTGTCAGTAATTGAATTCAACCACGATAAAAATAAGTTGATCGTACGTTTGAAAGAGGTAATAGTAAAGACTCGTGTTGATCAATAGTGCGAATAGATTTCGTTTTATTGGAATGATCACAGAATAAGGAGAAGACAAAACGGCATTCATCACAGATGACAACGAGTTGCATCAATACAAATAGGAAATTGACGCTGCGATGATGGCCAATGTCGATGAGATGTAGCGACATGAGTCTTTACCGATAGAATCTCTAGCACATGAGAGAAAGAAGAAAACGAGTTAAGTGGTATTCAATGGATTCTGCTATGTCTTGATTAATTATATATTCATATATCGATATATTTGGATGTATGAATGTATCTAAAAATATCGACGAATATAAATATATTTCATGAAGATTTACGTTCAATAAAACAGAATATTGTGTAGCAATAACAGGACAAAGTCAGTTAAATTGAGACACAAACAGAAGAATAGAGACCATTTGAGAAGGGAGGAGTGAGAGTGGGAGATCTGACATGCACGCACATATACAGAAAAAGAAGCAGAGAGAGAGAAGAAGAAAAAAGAAAGAAAGGAGGGGAACAGTCGGCTGTTTTATTTTTTTTGGAAATAGTGCCGAACCAGCCACAAGGAGAACAAGAAGCAACAACATACAAAAACTCCCTTCATCCTTTTTTCCTATTCTATATCCTTCTTTTTTTTCTCGTCATCGCTCTTTCTCTCTCTCCTTCTTTCTCATCTTTTCTTCGTGTCGTTTCCATCATTTCTTAGATAGGCAACGCGTGCGAAGAAACAGAAAGATGAGAATCATGGCGACTATGTAACGTCGTCGTCGACGTCGAGGAGAACGAGGACGTCGACGATGACGATGGTGATGCAAAGAGAGTATCTTCAGTTTTGCCAGAGAAATAGCACGTTGACTTATGCTTATACTCGTTCTGCACGACAGATAGCGAAGGCGACGACGATGATTTTCAGATCACTTGGTTTTTTGTTCCAATTCATTGTGTCTTCGTCCTGCTGCGTGTATATATACATGTTCATGTATGCAGGCACAGCCAGCCCTGGGACGGAGCGAACGAACGAGCGAGTAAGCAAATGAGAAAATATGAAGACAAACGCTTGCGGACATTCCTAGTTTATTCAATTCCCTTCTCTACAATATTTCATTGCTGTGTTAGTCGTTCTTTTGTGTTTGTGTGTCTATGTGCTGATGCTATTGAGTCGAACATACACATGTGATTTGATGACAAAATAGAACGAAAGAGATCTTGAAATATAAGTACGAATTTATAAGAAAGATCGAAATTGATCAAGTGGAGAAGAAATAGATGAGAAAAAACAAGAAAACTTTCAGCGGATGTTCGTTCTTATATGTTTTTCAAGAGAGCTAACATGCTCATACGAACGGTATCTATTTACGAAATTGTCTTCGAATGTAAAAGAAATAAAAATGAGACACGACACACATTTCTTATTCAATGTCGTTGCAATTACACCAAGATTTATTTAAAAAAAAAAACTATACAGCTGCTGCATTTTAATGTCACTACGAAAGTATCCAGGTTTGCTTCTCGTTTTTCTTTTTTGTTGGACAACGAAGAACTTAAACTAACAAAAGAACATCAATGAAAGATGATGGATTAGTATTTTCATAATCAACAATTGTAATTGAATAGATTTGAGTGCATCATTAATACGCAAATCAATATTTTCAAATTCAACTCAACTAATGAATAAGCAAATAATTGTAAATTTCGAGTTCATTATGAATATTTTCATGTTTGAAAATTGAATTCTTACATCACATGTCATGATAATCTATATTCTTACGTAAATGTGAATCAGTATTAGTCATATATTTGCATTTTTGTCCTTGTTCGACATCGACGATACAATGAATAATAGAACAAAACTTCATCTCAAGTAGGCGACACGTTAACAATCTCGAATTTTCAACGTTTGTTAGGAAAAAATCATGTTTTCCGTGTTCTCTTCGAGGTAGTTGTGATCGTATTAATCGACTATTATCTTTAAGAAATCGGTTGAAAAAAAAATTACAATTTCACGAGTAGGAAACCATTGAACAATATAGAAAATCTATTATTCGAGGGATTCAAGCAAAGGAAATGAACAATATTTGACTAGAAGAATCTAATCTTTAACTGAATCGAATCAAAATCTCGATGCTTTTAACACGTGTGCGTAAAAAATATTATTTATTTTTTTATTGATAAAAAAAAAGAAGAAAAAGAAACAAACAGAATCATCGAGTTTTTTTCCCTGTTCTTTCGTTTCTTTTTCTTCGTGTTGTTTTTCGTATGCGCTCGCTTTCTCATGTGATATTCGTTGGTTATGTTATTTCATCTAACGCGAACAAACATTTTTCTTTTCACTTACCTTTTTTTCTTGTAGTTTGACGTACACATACTTTTAGAAATGACAGTCAGGCAACTCAACAGACAGAATGAATAACTGCAAAACATACTGTGTTTATGTTTTGTTGAGTCGAAGGCGAACTCATTTTTTTTCCTTTTTCCCTTCTTTCTCTTGCGATATTCCATCGTCTGTTGTTTTTTTTACTCAACTTATTTGTCATCAACTCGTCACGACCGAGAAAGTCATTGATGAAATGCTTTAAAAAATAAGAAGAAGAAGAAGAAGAAGAAGAAGAAGAAGGAAAAAGATCTTTTCTTTCTAT
>ERZ778019.303-NODE-303-length-105091-cov-13.093168_pt1 | contig 105091 bp, 126 predicted proteins | sample MGYA00375749_ERZ778019 | MGnify/ENA primary metagenome ERZ778019 (study PRJEB29350, sample SAMN05389821) | bioreactor metagenome | isolation source: Ammonium sulfate bioreactor | place: South Africa: University of Cape Town | collected 2014-03-17 ... | reverse complement strand
AACAGATTTCAGAATATTGTTTATCAGATTCTGAGGATTCTGAATATATTTTTTTTCTTTTCAAAATGATGGACAATTACGTAGAAAGGTTGGCGTAATTGAAGTGTGACTCATGCGTCCGTAGGAAGAATAAGAAGAAGAAGAATTTTGCTAGGCAACCAAGCTAACTAAAAGCAATAAGTCGTCTTGCTGCAATAAATTGCAGTCAGCCGCCTTAATCAATGCGATATGATGGATTATTTAAATCTTTATTTATTTGATCCGATGAAAGATAATGAAATAAATTTTTAACATTCGGAAGAATATCATGACCAGTACATGGAATTAATAATCGATAATCAGCAGAAATAAAAGCCCAACCAATTACCAAAATATCTTCTATAAATAAAACTTTTTTCATGGCTGCATATTTTCTAACGTAAACTTACATTTTAATTGCATTGGAATGAATGATTGTCGATTACCTCCGATTAATCCACCGCCATGATAAAAAATAAATACAGGAATAGTCGAATCAGTAAGATGTTCTTTCAGTGGAAAATCAATATCCAAACATATTTCTAAATCATCGCTACGTGAGTATAAAAGAGTGGTTGAAAATAACATTAGAAAATAAATAATTATTAAAAATAATGTGTCGTCTAACAGTCAATATATTTCAAATATATTTTCGAGAAAAACTTAGTTTGAAAAAAGAACTGGTAAATAAATATTCTTAACTGCATGGCAGAACAAAGAATGATGATGATGATTTATTGGTTCTTGTTAGAGGTAGTCAGAAGCCGAGATCTGTCAATAATAAATTAAAAATAATAGAAAGCGCCATTTACACAAAAAAATATTATTTTATCTCACATTTGAACAAGTCAGCAAAAAAAGACATGATTTTGCAAAAGAATAAATAGTTAATGTTGTTTTAATGGAATAAAATGATGATTTGTTATTTCTTCATAACACGTATATTAGAGACATACTGAGTTTTTTTTCTCATTTGAATACAATTTAATCATAAATATGTTTTTATTATTCTATACTTGGTTAATACTTGTACTATTAACAGATAGTGAAAGTATGTTGAATATACGTATAGTTGAAAATAGCGAGTTGTTTTTTTTTTCTCCTCGATAGATATATCATTTCATCGGCCAAAATTATCATCGTGTGCTCAGTGGAATTCTCATGGAATTGTATTTCCATTAAAATCAGATCTAAGATTCGAACCAGGATTCATATTCATCGATCGAAATAATACTATCTATGTTACATATCCGAGTATTTCGAGTATTTATATATGGTATAAGGAGAATATTGATCCTGATCGTATAATCTCCATCACAAACTATCAACCGAATGCTCTGTTTGTTTCGAGCATAGGTGACATTTATGTTGGCAACGAATACGGTGCTACAGTCGAAAAATGGACAACATCAATAGCAGATGATAGTGAAACGATTGCTAACTATTGCTCATATTGTCGTAGTTTATTTATTGATATTAATGATATACTTTATTGTTCAATGTTTGATCATCATCAAGTCATTGCAAAATCATTGCATAGTGATACGAATATAATAACAATTGTTGCCGGTGTAGGTAAAAGAGGATCAAAATTAAATATGCTTTCAAATCCTGAAGGAATCTACGTGCATATTAATCGAGATTTATACGTCGCAGATTCTGAAAACAATCGAGTTCTACTCTTTCATCCAGGAGAAATTATTGGAAAAATAATTATTGATTCATCAGATCCTATTAATATTTGGTATCCAATTGCTGTTCTACTAGATGAAAATGAGAACATTTATATAATCGATCATTATAAAAATCGCATCATTGGATCAAGTCCGAATGGTTTTCGTTGTTTAGTTGGTTGTATCGAATTTCCTGATTCATCATTACAGGGCATGGCTGCTCCTCAGAGTATGGCTTTTGATAGTGACGGCAATATGTATATTGTTGATCGATATAACTATCGTATTCTCAAATTTCTATTAACAAATGATACATGTAATAAGTTTGTGAATCTTGAAAACTCAACAACTGAAACTACAACATCGACAGAAGGTTTGTTCTTCGAATTTTATTATAATCGATCGAATCGAATTTTTTCATTCATAAAATAGATACACTAATGTTAATTGAATCAGTATACACATCAGTACTTACTCTCAATCACTTGAGATTTCCTTCTGATGACGAAGAACCTTGTTGTTTTTTCGAAACTATACCATTACATGTATTTGAAGATGGTAAATACACTTTTCTTATCAATACTACGATGTTTCTAATCATCAATTTGTATCACAATGAATTCAATGCTAGAAAAGAAAATTATAATGATAATAGACTATTACGTCATTATGGTGGCTGTGAAGCTGGTTCGTTAGAATTTACTTTTTACCTTTGGTCTGGTGAAACATATGTCCTAGTGCCAATATCTATTGATGACAAGGTACCACTTCCATTCTCATTGATTATTACTGGTCCAGGCAGTGTTACTTTTAGTCGTCTATGTAAGTAATTATATATGAATCGAGAGAGAAACTAATACTTTGAGTTCAATATGCTTGTACAGATACAACTGCTGTACAATCGACGTATTCATCGGAACTTACCAACAATAGTAGTCAATGTAAATATTTACCATGCGAATGGTTACACAACTATTGTGAATCAATTCAAATTGAAATACTTCAACCAGGTTATTACACAATTGTTAGTAGCAGTTTTATGGATATGTACGGATTTCTTTATGATAATAAAAATGAGATCTATGCATTTAATCTTTTCAAAAATTCGATTAAATTTAATGATAATGGTTATGATGGTGATGAATTCAGAATTTCGATAAATGTTGATACAAAAAATTCATTTCGATTAGTTGTGACGACAAAACATGCCAATGAGCAAGGTGTTTTTTTTATCATCATCATTGGTCCAAATGTTGTCAGTATGAAACGACACACAGGTATACAATAACTTTTCTTCTACATTGTCAATTTAATAATTGTCTTCTCATAAGATTTAATTCCACAAGTCATTCAATTCAAACATTTCGTGAAATTTAGGAACGTCAGTCAAAAATTCGAACATCACAATTGTGAAGTTTTGAATTACTATGAATTTTTTCGTATAAATGTAACAACAACAGGCTATTATATATTCTCGATTGATCTTGATAATGGAATAAATGGTTATCTCTATAGAAATAATTTTAATCCATATCAAATAAACGAAAATTTACTCAGTAAAAACGGTTATCAGCATTGTAAATCAATTGTAAATCGATATACGATTTATTTACAATCCGATACTTCATATATATTTCTTATGACCAAGAGTCGTGCTATTTCAAATGTATCAGAATTATTTCCGGTGAGTTTCGAAGGACCAGATCAAATTCATATGGAAGGCATAGATATACTCATGACATTGACTTCAACAATATACTCAATTCTATTAACTAAACATAGTCGTCAATATAAACATGATCATTGTATGGGAATAAATTTTTATGCAACATATACAGATCGAAATCAGATATTAAAAATGAAAGAATGGCTACAAATAAATGTAGTTACATCAGGTATCTACAGTTTGTTAAGTCAAAGTATGCAGGTAACATACGGTCTTTTATATAAATTCTATTTCAATCCATATAATCCAAGTGAACATCTTGTCGCAGTTCATCAAGAATGTCATCTTCGATTCTTTCAAATCACAACTGAATTACAAGCTAATACTACATACGTTTTAGTCATAAATACATTCGATCAGAATAGAGCAGAAAATATCTCCATATACACATCTGGTCCAAATAATATTACTTTCAATCGTATCAGTAAGATGAATTTATCTCTATTTTAATTTGAAAAAAAAACGCATTGTTCTAGTTCTTCAACAAACATATCAATCAGAACTGACAATGGATACTCCAATGTATTCACGACACTGTCTAAAAGGCAATTATCATTATGAAACACTTCAAATCACTGTCGATCAGAATGGTTCATATATTTTCAATGCTAATAGTAGTATTATGCTATACGGATATATCTATCAATATGATTTTGATCCATTTTCTATAAGTAAAAATATCATCAAAGAAAGTAATTCGGAATGTTGTAATACATTTGCATTTGGAATCTATTTACAAATGAATATAACATATATTCTATTAATAACAACATATGAACCTAGTATACGAGGAAATTTTACTGTATTTGTCAGTGGACCAAAAAATATTACTCTCAATCGAATAGGTATATATTCATTGGAAATAAATAGAATTATTTTGAATATTTTCTAGTTAAAAAACAAAGTACTTGTGTTATTGGAGATTACTGTAGTTTACATCGAAAAGGTATTGGTTTGACAATTAATGATATTTTAAATAATCAAATTAAATCCGATATACCATTCTATAAACAATCATCTCTTGTACAAGCAGCTGCTGGTATAACGATGATTATGTGCATTTGTGGCTTCATCAATGGTGTTCTCTCTCTGATCACTTTTCAAGATAAAAATCTTCGAAAAGTTGGCTGTGCAATCTATTTACTAGGATGTTCAATAAATTCACTAGTAATAATTACAATATTTACCATTAAATTTTGGCTTGTTACTCTCATTCAATTGTATTCAATTACGAGCTCATCAATTCTTCGATTCGATTGTGTATTTATCGGTCCTATTTTGAAAATATGCTTATATTTCGATGGTTGGTTAAATGCTTGTGTTGCTATTGAACGAATTTTTAATGTCTCGAAAGGAGTTAATTTTGATAAAACAAAGAGTATATATATAGCACGACCAATAATCATACTTTTACCGATTATTATCACATTGTCTATTATTCATCAACCAATTCAACATCATTTACATAAATATACTACTTATAAATACACATTGAAATATAATAATTCAACATCTGAATATCAATCCGAACCAGAACATCGTGTTATATGTGTTGCTCGTTATTCAAGTTCTCTTCAGATTTTCGATACATTTATTTTATTTTTCCATTTTATCGTACCTTTTCTTGTCAATCTTTTTTCGGCATGTTTTATTATTTTTAATACTGCTCGGCAACGATTTGTAGCAAAAAATCAAAAAGAAACTTTTAAACAATATATTCTAAAGCAATTACATGAACATAAACAACTCATTATTAGTCCTATTATTTTACTTCTATTAGCTTTGCCTCGTCTAATTATTTCATTGCTATCAGGTTGTGTCGATCCATCGATTAACCCTTGGTTATATCTTTCTGCTTATTTTATTTCATTCGTGCCATCTATGCTTCTCTTTGCTATATTTGTTCTACCGTCAGAACTTTACACAACAACATTCAAACAGACAATTCGAAAATGGCGACAACGAATGCGTCGTCAATAATTCATAAATTTGTACACTAGCCCATTGTTTAGTTACCGGTTTGAGTAGAAAAAAACATTTTCTTTCATGTCAATAAAATGATGAATTGGATGAATTAATGATATTTTCTAGTAGAGATCCATTTGGAATTGCATTGTCTGAAGATGTTTGATAGATTTCTAATTTAATTAAACAAGATAGTGGAACTAAAGAACATGTTAATATTATCACTGATAAGAAAAAGAGAGAATTATTTGAGAGTCCAATATTTCGAGTGCACTTTTTTTACAAGTAATGCTCATCCCAGGGATTCGCTGACCCTTTTCTGAAAGAAATGAATAATGATGACTGGTATTCATAAATAGAGTATAAATATTTTGTTCTCACTCGAATCAATTCTAAAGATGTAACGTTTTATTTTCTTCTGAGTCCCAAGGTTACAGTGTTGATTATCTCTGTACTTACGTCGATGCGCAAGTCTTACATGAGTGATGAATTCTGATTGATTTGCTCGTTACTTTCTCTTACAACAGTCTTTTTCTATAGTTTAGAAAGATATGGTATAATTTTAAAACTTCAGCTACTTCTTGTATCAACGGTAAATCGCACATCGTCAGTAAGCTACTTAAATCATTTTCATGATAGAAGCCTATAAGACGTTTTAACATGTCTACGAAAGCAAGAGCGCATTTTATTAAACTATCAGGTAATATGTTTGATTTGCACAAACAGCCTCCAGAATTGCATCCTCTATAAAGAGTTCTGGAACGTAAAGTGAATTTACGCACACATATAAGCGAAAAATTAAACATATTTCAACTGGGATATACTGTTCATAGCTAGTTCATGTTTCTAAACATAAGTAAGTCCGCATAAGTAGACAGTTGATGAAAACATATTATGATAGACTAAAGATTCCTATACGTCTAAACAGATTCTTTCCATTCGTTTCTCCATATCTATTCAGATACGAAAAAATAGGCAACAGCACGATAATTCAATCATTCATTCCGATGTCAAAAAAGTCTTCTATCGATGATTATTAAAGGGACACAATACTTACATACAATAGCACCGCTTTCATCTGTATAGGCCGTGCTTCACCTTAAACAGAATTAGTTAGAGTATGAAACTCTATTTTTGTCTCCAACCAATGCAATCTAACTATTATGGTGATTCAAACGCAATATTCAGTGTTATATAGATTCGTTTTAACAAATTCCTTTTTTCTCCTTCGTAAAATGGAATTTAGAATATTTAAATGTTGAGAACAGATTTAAATTGTTCATATATAACATCCTTCAATCAGATTTTGGTAAAATTTGCCCGTTTCCAAAAATACCCACTTTTAAATTTTGCAAATTTGACAACATATTCGGACTCTCAGACTCAGATTACCTAGAATTTAACCAAGTTTCGATCATCGATAGTGACCAAATGCTTATTTTTATCACATAACCCTTTTTTTCACAAAAGGGAAAAATAAATTGTCCAAGAAAAAGATTTTCACATGTAAATTTTATCGATTTTTGTTCGATAGATGCTGCTGAACTGTTTATATCACCGAACAAGTTATGATCGGATAAAAGTTAATTTTAAGAAAAATTTTGTTTGCGCTTATTCGATGTTCAATTTTTTTGGTTCCTGTAACGCACTTTTATGAGCAAAAAATTTTAGAAAGTATGTATGCTACGAGAGACCCGTAATAGGAAGAGAAAAAGAATATCTCTCGACTTGAAGGAATCATTCGTGGTTGACCTACTCCTCTCTCTTCATTTTCTTTATTGAAAATCGAGTATTTATACGAAGAAGAAACTCCAGATCGAAATAAGAAAACTAAAAAGAATTTGACCTATTGGACAAAGACATTTCAAGAGAGAAAAGAAAAGATAAGAAGATTCCAATAAGGACAACGACGAGAACATATAGAATGAAAATCGAGAGTGAAAGAAGGGAACGAAAAAAGGAAAGAAGAAAAAGAAAATATATATATTGGGGTAGTCTCTAACAATGTAAATGGACCACATTTTTTTCTTGTAAATTCGATTCTGCTTGTCGCTAGTATTGTGATGAGTTAAATGGGTTTTTCGATATATAAAGTTGTTTCTTTTAGCTGAAACTAGTTCCAAATTTAATTTTTGTTTCAAAGCAATCTATTTTTATTTCAAATAATTTAATTTTTTTCAATATTTTTTTTGTTTCTCACTCGAAAACACATTATCGATTGCATTTGTTAATTGTCGATGAGAGAGTGATAGTTCTTTTATGGTGTAAACACATTGTCCATTGTAGAATAAAGAAATGAATTTGTTGGGTAATTATGGATCTTATGATTGTTTTTAACTGATAATGCATTAATATGTACTCACTTTGAACTGCTTCAATTTCTTTTTACTTAATTTTGATGATCGAGCAGATTGTCGATCTGAAGGGAGTGGAAAGATTGCTTGGATAATTCGACGACATGTTAATATAATTCGTGAATGTTCATAATCTTCAATTGTCTCCTTGCTTAAACCGAGTCTTGTTAAATATTTTGTTAAAGTTGTTTCGTCGGGGATTGATCTGAAAAAATTAAATATTTGTGATGAACAGTATGTCTATTTGTTTTTTTAAAGTTTCATTTTCGATGATTAACTTTTGATTATCGGTTTTTAATTTTACTTAAAAGCTCCCGAATTGTTTTATGTTTTGATGGTGTTGATAGTGATGATGATGTGAATGATGTAGATGATAAGAATAATTCTTCTACATCTAGATGTCCAATGTTAAAATCGGTAACCTGGGGACTAAAATATTTCTTTAAACCTTCACCCGCATTGTTAGTGTCGATTGGCAATCGTATTATATGATTTTTGTTTCGTGATTCGTTGTCATCATATATCATACTTATTTAGACATGCTTATCGATATATACGAAATGGATATTTATGAAAAGTATAATTTAAATAAAAAACCCGTTAAACAAGAGTGTTTCAAAAGTTACTGAATATAGAATCGCGTTTCCCCACAATAATTTTGCGTTTAGTATTTACATGGGTACACTTGTGATCATATCATATTTCTCTTCCAAACTTATCTATACAGTATATGTTTTTCTCATAGCATTCACTGGGTTCCCACCTTTCAATAGCAAAATTTGCACTAGGATCAGTTCTAAGATACATATGAAATTGGGGATGATGGGAATGAAAAACTCTCTAATCTCTTTTAATTTTAACTGATTTTATCAATAATCGAAATATTGGTCAAAAGAAAGTGAACTATTTAGAAAACTATAGATAGCGTTAATGAGAGCTGTTTTTCATTCGTAACACTAGCTGTACCATTCAAAACTCGCCATCAGCTCAAATGGAAAAAGAGATGACTACAATCCGTATACTTTTTGTAGTTTTATTTCATTTGAGAAAATCTCTTTCACTCGTATACTCAATACTCAAGTGTCATTTCTGGATAAAATTTGATCATGTCCAGATCCATACTTATTGTTGTTTTACTGATGATAATGACTATCAATATACTAAGAGAAGAACCGTTCCAGATCAGTATCAAAAAGAAAGTTGAAAACTATGAGGACAAATCGAAAAAAGACGATCGTCTTCATACACATTATACAGTAATTGATGATCAGATATTCCATTAGATCACTTGAGTATTCCCATTTTTTAGGATACTTTGAAATCTGATGGAAAGAAATTTGATTCTAGTCGTGATCGTGGCGAACCATTTGTTTCAACACTTGGCACTGGTCAAATGATTAAAGGATGGGATCAAGATTTACTGAAGTAAGAAATATTATGTAGTACTGGATTGTTTTGAATTGCCATATCCCTCTTAGTTTGTTCATTTCTTTGTAAATTCTTCTCCTTTTCTTCTCTGTCAACGACTAATTCCGTAAAAAAAAAGGCTGAAAAATAGTTCATTTTTCTGAAAAACTCTCTTTAGATCAATACCAATGCGACCATCAATGTACCAAATTGAAGAAAAAAGGTTTTTTCATAATCTGAAATAAGCAAAAGCAATAACCTTCTCTTTGTTTTACCATCTGCATATAGACCAAAACCACTTGATCAATACATTGATTTAAAAAATGAAGACATTCGAGAAATTGAAGCAGAATATCGAGTGCGTTGAGAAAAAGACTGTCAATCATTTTTTCATTTTGATTTCCATTGACTTGTAGGAATTAGAAGTTTCATCTCCTCAAATCCGTCACTTTGATAATGATCCTGATTTTGCTCCATATAATCGTTATGCCGATATACCTGCTCGAGGACCCTGTAAAACGAAGATGAAACATCGTTCTCTTTCATTTTCTAATCATTTCTTTTTATTTTCCAAGGGAATCGCACAGCTATTCGTTTGCGAGGTGAACATCGTTTACATGATTATATCAATGCAAATGAAATTATGGTGAAGAAAAAAGTTTTCTCTACACAGAAGAAAAGAAGTGTTTTGTTTTTTCTATTCTCTGAAGGGATTATATAGTGATAGACAGTATATTGCTTCTCAAGGCCCATTGAAAGAAACAAGTGAAGATTTTTGGGAAATGGTTCTTCAATATAATGTATTAAAAGTTGTGATGCTAACAAAAACAGAAGAGAAAAATCCACACAATCCATCTCAGTTATTGATCAATTTTCTTATTTATTTCTTTTTCTTAGTCCAAATGCTTTCGTTATTTCCCTGATAAAAAAGGTGAATCGTTAAAATTCAATGGTATTGTTATTGAAGTCTTAGAAATGGAAACTCGACTTAATTCTAATCACGAAATTCGTCATTTACTCGTTAAAAATGTAAGAACATCAATTGCTCATCTTTGACCGTCTTCGAGAGAAAATATATGATTTTCTTCTATTCGATCAAAAAAGAATCACAAAGAACATCGAATTTATCATTACTATTTTACTGCTTGGCCGGACTTTAGTGTTGTTGATCGAAGAAGTTTACTTGATCTTCTCGAAACAGTTAATAATCATGGTTTAAACTACCGTGAATCAATGAGAAATGGTTTATTAAGTCCAATAATTGTTCATTGCAGGTTGAGAATCTTAAAATTGCAAAGAATGTAATCAAGTTGATTTTCTTTCGAAGTGCTGGCGTAGGTCGTACAGGTACCTATATAGCTGTGGATATAATCACGCATTTGATTTCTGAACAACGAAATGATATCGAAAACATGAAATTAGATGTGATGGGAATTGTTTATCAATTAAGACAAGATCGAGCTAGAATGGTCCAAACAAAAGTGAAATATTTCGCTAAAATGTCGATCTTCTAGAGAACCAACTTCTTCTTTTAGGAACAATATGTTTTAGTTAACCAATGTGTTGAGGAATATCTCAGACGAATAGATTTATTAGACGAAAGTAAAAAGGTTTTGAAGAATTGTATATTCTAGTCGGATTCAACTTTATCAAACAAAAAGTCAAACAGGTTTACAAACATCTTGTCATCATACGAAAATGAGAGAAACTAATCAATCTACAGATGACAGACGATCGATTCAAGATGAAGTTACACAAGAAAATCTTCCTAAAAAAAATCATACTCTTGAAAACAAAACACTTCTTTGCTAATTTCTGATGCTTTTTTCGTTACAATTTCAATAATGTCAAATAAATACTCAAATCTATTTTTTTCAAAGCTCGCAAAAGTTGTACTGTGATCAGTTACAGTGCATATATTGATAAGAAAACATTCTTTTAAACTCCAAGAAACCTTTTCGAGAGAATGCAAATAGATATAATCGATTCTCGTTGAAAATCGTGACGCGCTGACATTTTCGTTTTGAAAATGAGGATTTCTCAGTTTAAAAGCATCTTGGTATTCCCATTGATCAGTTTGAAATTTCGTTAACTCAAACAGAGGTCTTTCTCAATACATTTGTTTCCCTATTTGAACAATCTGAGTTTCATAAGAATCTTTGCTGTAATCATTCTCAGTCAACGAATTCATTTCTCCAACGGCTTGAATTCTAGAATTTGTCTTAGACGATCAAATTCAGATGATATCGTTCGAGAACTTCGACTAGTTTGGAATGAGCATGCAGTGTTGAAAGGCGAAACGTGTTCATTTCGAAAGAGTTAAGAGAAAGTCCGCCAAATCATCTACCAACTTTTCATAGAAGCATCCGCCGATAAATTTTTTTTTTGATGAAACGAGAGGTCATGTCAAGTTATTTGAATATCTAAAATCTTGGGTTTTTCCGATGCACCCTTAAAAAATACTGCTGGATCATACTTTTGAAAAGGAGGAATAATCATCCAAAAATGATGAAAAAGACTAGTTGTTTGTATTTTGAAGTTTTGATCAACTTTTGTTCATGCTAATGAGTCGAGACACCCAGGTCAAAGTGGGACCATCGGATCTTGTCGAATGGCTTTCAAATCCAATGTAATATGGATGATCGGATTTTTTCATGACTGCGTGCAGAGATCCGGCAGTATTCACTAGATCCGTTAGCAAGGTCGAAACACCTTCATCCTCAAGATAGTTATTGTTACTAGTAACAGTCAGTAACAATAACGTCTCACCCCTACTCTACAATTAATTATTATTCAATCATTGCTCATTATCTGTATCAAGGCAACATTTATTTCACCTATAAAAAAAACACCACTCATTTGTCATTCATATATAAGGAAATAATTAGATGGATCGATTTCAAAACACTGCATCATAATCTGGCAACACGATTTTCTCAGGAGCTTTTGAACTTGTAAGTTTCGTGATGAGCCTACTGACGGCAGGTCTGGCTACAAAGCTAAGAAGAACGTTCCGCAATGCAATGCCGGTACTTGTCTGCGGTGTAGCAATGCTTACACTTCCTGGAGATATTTTCTGAGCTTTCGTTACATAAGGACGCATCAATGTTTCATATTGCTTGAATGCTTCGATATAATCTTGATTTCGTGCGAGTTCACCAGCAAGAATGTAAGCACCAACAAAAGCCAAAGTCGTTCCCATACCTGTGATTGGAGAAGGACAATAACCTGCGTCTCCCACCAAAGCCACTCGTCCTTGTGTCCAATGATCCATTTTGACCTGACCAATACTATCTAAGTAGAAATCGTCTGCGTTCGATAGTTCGTTGAGAATTCGAGGTGCTTCGAAGCCCGCATCAACAAATAACTTTTGTAGAAGACACTTTTGCTCGGCAACATCGAGATTTTCATAACCACGTTCTTTACTTCGAAAATTGAGAAGTACTCGTGTTTTACCTTGATTATCTGGACGAAGTACTATTCCTCGTCCTCCCGGTGCATTATACCAACGTGCCCAATTACCATCGGATTCATGATGAGGAATAGAAAAATATGCTGTGTACAGGTCAGCATAGCTAATGGGCAATTCCTCGTCAAAAACGAGACGTCGGGTTTTTGAGTGTATGCCATCAGCACCAACGACTAAATCGAAATCACGAGTATTGCCACTGGCAAACTTGACATGCACTTGATTACCACGATCATGAATAGCTTCAGGGTGATCACCGAAGATATATTCGACGTCGTTACGTGTGTGTTGATAGAGAATATTGACTAGATCTCCACGAAGAATTTCAATTTCTTTCGTGAAACTTTGCCCATCTGAATCATTCACATCAAAACTAGCGCACGATTGTCCTGCACTATTGATAATCATCACACCCTGCTCTTGGGTGGTCTTCTCGTGTACCTTGCTTTCGATGCCCATACGCGATACGATTTCCTTTCCTTCAGCACGTAGGTCGACAGTTTGGCCAGATGCACGTAGTTGTAGTGCACGTTCGACCACTACAGGTTTCATACCATAACGATGTAGGAAGAAGGCCAGTGCAGGGCCAGCAATTCCTCCACCTACAATCAGAATATTGTAGTTTCTCACTGGACTTCTGAAATTAGATGTGGATGGATGTAACAGCATCGAATCCATTTTATACTGTTAATAAATTCTAAACAAAGAGGATAGACAGACTAGAAAAGCGAGCTAAAAACGAATCACTCGAATCATAAGACTTATCTCTTATGTGCTTTTTCAACATTCAAATTGAATAGAAAGTCGTAGTCAAACAAGTAGAAAAACGTTACACAATCTCTACTTCTAATTATGTTCCTATTCTTTTCATAAATATTCTCTCCTCAATCATTTTACTTATTTACGTATATGAGAACGATTATCGAAAGCATGTTAAAAATTAAAAAAATCCATCGTATAAACTGTAAACCTGCTTACTAAAACATATAAAACAATTTCTTGAATTGAGGACAATGATGTCAGAAACACAGTGTTTTATAAGGTTATGTGACACATGTTCTTTTCTTACGCGAAGTACGTGTTCTTTTCAATGACGAACAATCGACTATGTTGAGTTTAACCCTTTACTCCCGATGATGGTTGCATCATACTTTCTGACGAAACAACCATGAAAGTGGAGTATTGGCGCCCTCAATATATCAAAACTATGAACGGATTGGTTAGATGCGCTTTTCTTTTTTCAAATGTTTTCCCGAGGTGGATGGAGTACGGGGAACAAATTGAAAAATTTTCCAGGACTTTCCGTAAAATTAATATAACTCAGTGAAAAAACGTCATATGAAGCTCAGGGACGTCTTATTTTGTAGAAAATTGTTTGCTCTCAGACTCTACATGGCTTAAACAAAATTTTATTACCGTTTTGTAGATGTTGAAAAGTTAGAAATAAGATTTTATAGGCATATTTTTTAGGTTATTCTATTTTTCATCCCGTCTTATCGACGTAATGCTTTTGAAACTTCTGAGACCTTTCTACTAACGACAAAATCACTGCGAATGGTATTTTGAATCTAAAATAATAAAAGCATGATCAAAAGAGGTTTTCTGATATATGTATAGATAGCACAGGTTTGGGAGATTAGAAATGTATAGAAGAAATCAATGTGACCATATAAATTGTTCATAAATTTTCTGGGTTTCTCCTATGTCTACGAAAGCATGAATATTTAATAGATGATTCCTTAGCAGACAATATTTGTCAAAAACGCGATTAAACGTTAGAAATATGCCGTTTTTTGGATGTTTAAACGCGTGTCTGGAAAAGTGAACGTTAAAATTATTAAATAATTTATATATCGTGTGTATATCTATTCATATTTAATATCTCTACTTTTTTGTGGATATGCATATGTACAAAAGCAAGAATACATCAGCGTTTTCATGACCATTGTTCTCAGCACGCCTGCAAACACTGTAAAGTTGAACTTTTTTGAGTGTTGAAACATATATTTTCAGTCTTTTCCCCATTGCTCTAGCATTTCAGGCAGGTGTTAACATTTTTTCTAAAAAGTAAATAGTGCGCTGGATAGAGCTCGTCGAGTTCTACTTGGAACCAGCACTCAAACGAATACGGTGAGCAAATACTCGAATATGGTATGAAAATATCCTACGTTCAGAATATGGATTATAAATTTATTTTACCATCAAATGAATGCTGAAAAACCTTCAAGCATTGTACTATTATTTATCGCGAAACTCATACGTACAAAAAAAAAAACAAATTGGCAGACGATTGATTCAATCCGCTATAGATTACATCAGTAAAATTTTTGCTGATCTTCTTCACATCCGATTCGATTTGAACAAGTCGTTGTCGATAATTGTCTTTTAAATTATTTGAATTTGAAATATTTTCAAATCAAACATGAGGGTGAACCATCGCATTAGAGCGCCGTCTGATACATTGTTGTTCATCATCTTGAAAAAAAGTTACCGTTAGAAAACTAGTTTTTCTGTGTAGAAAACAGGATAAATTGTTTACTTCGATAGTACTCAGCTCATCATCGGTTTGCAAGTCACTATCATTATCTGAATATATTACGTTCATTCTTTCTACATGACCGATGATGAATCTGCTCGTATATATACACTCATCGTTGTTCGTTGATGTTCTTGATAAATGGAACATCGAGTCTAGTTTTTTCTAGATTTGAGAGAGAGAGAGATAAAATCTACAAAAATAATGTTCAAGTTTATTTTTTACGAGCATTTGAATTTTTGGAATATCGACAGATCGAACGAAAGAAAGACCGAGAAAAGTGATGAATTCTTATTGAACTAATGATAATTTAGAAGATATTCAATGGCAATTGGATGTGTGATGACAAAATTATTTGAATATGATCAAATTCGATATATATCTCAAACACAAGGTTTATTTAATCACAAACGACTCTTCAACAAGAATAAAATTTTGAAAGAAGCATATTTATCACTATATTTTGAGTTTTGACATGATATACGGTAGCCCGTGAATATCTGGTTTAAGAAAAAATAAATAAAATCGTTAAAATGAATTATCATTATTTCGATAGAGTCGATGTTTGTCAGCGAGATATTCGATGATATCATGTTCGATTTCTCGATTTTCGAATCGATTGACGATTGTCCATTGTTGCTGATTACGTTCGAAGATACGAACTTGATTTGTTCGTGTATGTAAAATATTGCCAATGATTATATCTTGATGATATTTGTCAGCCGATTGTAAACATTTTGTTTCAAGAATTTGCTCATCGGTTTCCAATTTAAATGAAACGAGAAATGCTTGTGGTGCATAGGAGTTTTTGACTGAACCTAACAGTTTCGGAACGGGTTTCAATCGAATAAGCAGCTCATTTTGACCCGATGGAATTTTATGTTCGGTTAATTCGTCGGTCGGAATAAAATAATCCGAAACAGCTGCACATGCATAAATTAAAACATTTCGTTGAAATGATTTCAAAATTGAGCAAATCTGTTCGAGACCATTCAGATAATCATGAACCGTTTGAAACGGTATTAATAATAGTGATGATTTGTATTTATGAAATTCATCGAGATTATAATTTGAATTTGTCTGTTCGAAAATGGTTTTCATGTGACGTTGATACGGTAGAGTTGATTTCGTTCGATGAAAGAATAGAACAAGATAATTATGTCGAAGAAAATATTCAGCCGATGCAGCACCACGTTGTCCCGTACTGAAATTGTCAATAAATCGAACTGTATTCTTTTCTAGTGGCACACTCGTACCACCCGATGTCACGAACGCAATCGGCTGCTGCTCTGTTCGATTGAGAAATGTTCGAATTTGTTCGAGATCAAGAGACTGTGAGGACATTTTTCTTTTTTGATTGCCGTTTGAAATATGAAATCTGCAATGCTAACAAAGCGAACTCATTTCGTTTTTCATTTATTTGGTATGCTATTTAAAGTCAAATGTAAGAGAAGAAGAAAAAAAAACAAAAGTTACATAATCGTTGCTAAAACAACAAAAAATACTTTGATCGCTGTACATCATTAGAAAAAGAAAAGAAAATTCCTGAGATTATTAGATATCGGTTTCGAGAGGCGGCGGTTGAGAGTCCGTTCTTGTACTCGTACTTGATTGCGAATGAGAATCGATCTGGCGTGTTGGTGAGAGTAAATGTAATCGATCCGAACGATTTCGACGCGGTTGATGTGCCGGAGAGACATAAGCCGGTGGCGGAGATATCGAACCGGTCGAAACGCTCGTGTTCGATTGGAGATTTTTCAATGAACGTCGATGTGTGACTGGCGGTGCTGTTGGCGGGAGAATTGGCGTTTGAATACGATCGAATTTTCTTCGACTACGATACAATGATGCTGATTCGGTTGTTGTTGTTGAATAGACACTCGATTGATCGGTTTGCGCTGCTGTCAATGCACGTTGTGAGCCCATGTCATCGCTGAATGCTGGCGTTGATGCTTTTGGAATTTGTTGATTTTTTAATTTTAATAACGAGAAATCGTGATGAACGGGTGATGCTGTTGAAAGATCTTGATCGGAAATCAGTGTTGCACTGCTCAATGGCCGACTCGACAGAGATAATGTTGATAGTGGAAGTTTATTTGTCGTGCCATTGGTGAGTGTTGAGAGTGTTGCGCTTTTAACGAACGATGTATCGTTGGATTTGTGTAGAGATAATGTCGATTGTTTGTTAATTTCATGTTTAACACTTCGACGAAGTGAATTCTGTCGTTGGAAATTATCTTTTCGTCGTTGACGAGATTTACATAACCAACAACCAGCAAAACAAACCATTAAAATAATCATCAAAACTAAACCAGCAAGAGCAAGTAAAAGATCATCTCGAATAATATATCGAACGCCATCGAACTGTTGTTCTTTCTCGCAAATAAATGCAGCCGTTGAACTGCAACTAACATCCAACGTTTCCATATCATTGAAAATTCGACATTGAACATGATCGTCTTTTCGTAGCCAAATGCCCGACGATGGAACAGCATCACTATTAATCCCTTGATATTGACCCGTTCGAACCAAAGATCGAAGAACAACGAGCCGATTTAACGGCGTATCACGACGAGTGATTCGAGCATCGACACTCGAACACATGTCTTGAGCAATACGATAGGTTGTTACTGCACCGAAGTAGATGTAACAGAGAGTATCATCGAGTGTCCAACCAGGGTCACATTTGCCTTGTCGAAGTCGAGTCGAATCGATGTATGGCGGATAGTAATTGACTTCGATCAATGATTTATTATCATATTTATCGAAGATTCTCGCTCCTATATCATCGGCATCACCGATTCGTCCCCAGAAATTCGCTGACGCATTCACCGAACGAGATTCCATGCGAATCGGTTCGAACGATCGTATTCGAGCTTTCATTTCATATCGACTGTCCCAATTGTCAAATGTATTGAACATATAAATCTGTCTCGGATTGCCAACTTCAATGACTGCACCTGTCCGATCGAATAATTGTTGATTTAACACGCCGACAGCTCGATTATTTCGAAACGAATTCATTTCTACGGCTGGAAACGGTGCTGTTATCTTTTCAAATCCAATCATTGAAAGTATATTCATTCCTGTATTATTATAAACTTGATTTCGGCTAAAATTTGCAACGACCGAATCGAATTGAATCACATTTCGATCGTAAGCATCATTGTACATGAACGCATTCTGCATGGCGTATAAATTACAAAATGCTGACATTTCCATTCCATTGAAAATCAAAACAGAATCGTTCTTATTTCGATAGAAAACATTATTGAAAAGAAATCCATTGAATATCGATGATAATGATTGACTAAAACATTGAATATATGTTCCACCTAGATTGTTACTCAGCCAATTGTTTCCGAAATAGAATCGTTGCGAATTTTGAAAGAGAAAATAATTGATCGATGATGACGATGAATTGTACCGATAGAAACCATTGTAGAGCAAAGTATTCGATTGAAAATAGAGATTCGCTGAACGTTCACCAGTCGAAATATATTTCAGAACACCTTGTTGATTGCCGAGAAAGACATTGTCGGATATTTGATGAACGATTTCTTTGGTTGAAAATGGTGTCACAGGAAAGAGAGTGATCTCGGCCATGAAACCCTGAGTTTTCCTTCCACTTGATGCGTGAATTGTAACGCGTAGACAACCGTTATTAACGCTGTACAATTGTCTCCAATCGGCTTCACTCGAACCGTTGGTTAAATAGGCAATCAGTTGATTTTCTTCGTTGTTAACACGATGAATTTCAATCCAATCGTTTTGATATGTACTATTGATGAGATTGATTTGAAAAAATCGAATGCCGAGTTTATACGGATTCATCGAACAGAATAATTTCGAACATGTTCGATAGTCAAAATCGTATTTAAAATATGTTAATAAACGATATTTAACATTAACAATTCGATGTGCATTACAAAGATTCAATAAACTAAATGGTTGCCCGTTGATTGTTTGATCATAGAGAATGTCAAATGTGGATTTTTCATCGGTCGATTGACCGTAATAGACAAGTCCATTGACAGCTAAATCCAATGCGTTCGTTATTCGACTGTAACCGAATAGAATCGATTGTTTAGGAAAAAGAAATTCATAGCCAATATATTGACTATGTTCAATATGAATACGTTCGATAGCTGGTGTTCGATAGATTGTTTGAATAGCAGGTTGATAATCATTTGTTTCGGAAATTAGAACATATCGTAACAAAGATTGATCGAATTTCGTGTAATCTAACGATGCTAAATCTTCTTCATAATCTTGATTAGCAAATCGAATACCGTTCCAAGCTTGAGGTGATTCGTATGTTGGCGATGATGTTGGCATTGGATGACCACCGAAATTATTCGAAAAATCTCGTTGAACATTCGAATGAAGTGAATAGACGAGATTATCGTCGTAACACGAAAGATAGAAGAGATTCGAACAAGTTAAATTCTGTTCGATTGTAAACGAACACGATGAGATCGATGGTTCATTCCCTGAACAATCGATTTTCTCTTGCCAAATAGGTAATTGTTGATGATCGAATAGATAAAATGAATCCGAATGAGCAAGAACATTTTTCCATGGTAATTTCAACTGATGACAAAGTAAACGATAGGAGAATATCTGTGAAAATGTATCGTAACAAGCGTATGACCAATCACGACGAGTCCAGTTATAGATTTGAATGAAACCTTCATTGGGACCTCGGCCGATATCAAGTCGAATTTGTAGTCGATCAATCAACGGATTGAATTTATGCTGAGCAAATGGAACTTGATCAGTGAAATGATATTGATAAGGATTATGACCATTGGCGATTTGTTCAGTAACGAATTGTTTATTTGCTAATCGCATCACAATCGGATCTTTCGGTGTACCCGTTGCATTTAAATTTCCAAGAACTAAAATGCCGGTATTCGGTGCAAAATGTAGTTCAACACCTGGCTCAATCGTGAGCATCGTCTCTGGCATGACTATTAAATCTCCATTGACAAGATACGGTTCACGTCGTTTATGTATAATTGTATGTGACGTTACTGGACCTCGTAAAGGTCGATTGAGTTGCAAAACAAACGGCATTGGTACTTTTGTTTGTACACAATTTAATTCTCGACACGAAAGAAATGGATTCCATTGAACAAGCGCATGATCTGACCGTTTAATGAAATCAAGAATTCGATTTCGAATCAATTGTTCAACATCTGAACCCCACCAATTGATCGTTGCATCAACTGTCGTATTAACTGTATCGATAAATACACCCGAAATCAATTCGTAATTATAGTGAATATTTTCGAATAGATTCCGTTGAATGGTTACATTCGACGAGCCAAACAACCGAATACATGCCGATGGTAAATACGCATATTTCGAAAATAGTGACGGTTTATTTTCTAAGAATTGATTGAAGATAATCGATGATTGAACGAGTAATTCTTGATGATACGGTGCGTGACCATTTGCATCGAATGAGAGTAGAGTATGAATTTGATTGTATTGAAATAGATTTCCATCGAGACGAAAATCTTTTTCCACATGTCGAAGATCGACGAGTGAATATTCATGATTGATATTATTTTCGAATATCGAATGTGTGAGATTGAATGACGCATGAAAGCCAGTTAATCGTATTGAACAATGTTCGTTTTCTCGAAAGACGTTCTTATGAATTCGAAGTGCATGCGAAGGGATCGAATAGATCAATGGCGAACGTGTGTAAATCGATCGAGTGGGGAAATAGGGCCAAATTGATTGACTAGCAAAGATTGTTTTATTGAATGGATACAAACGTGGAAAGGTGAGATTGAAAATTAAATGATGATTGTGCGTGAAATTCGTGTGAGTAATTTCGAAACGAATCAATCGATCGGAATAGATCAATGGATGTGCATCGAGATTGATACTTTGTTGATTGTTGAGAAAGATCGAACGATCGATACGAATTGTTAATTGAATCGGAAGAAAGGTCTTTCGTTGTTGAATGGTTTCGTTATTTAACATGCGAATATTTTCTTGATTTTTATCCGAGGAGATTTGTTTCGATTGATGTTCGATGAATAGACTTCGATTTTGATTGAATTCGAATAGACATTGATCGATTTGAAGTGTCGCATTTTTATATCGTCGTTTGATATCAACGATAGTTATTTGTCGAGATAAACGTCGATCTTCGAGAAGTTCACGACGAAATTCATCGCGAATCTTTCGTTCTTCAATCTCGATTAAATCCAATGATGGATCGGTATTTTCTACAGTTGTATCGAGTAACAATTGATCTAACAATCGTTCAATATCGGTTTTAAATTGATTTGTTAGTGCAAATTGAGTATTTGTTTTCTCTCGATCATTGAAATAATAGTGCATATCATGTTGATTATTCGAAAATAAACAACGATGAAAACGAAGTGAAATATCCGATAACATTTGACCTTGAGTAAAAATCGGTGCTGGAATACTGTAGACGATGAATGTCAATCGACTCGATCGATATCGAAAGAGACGATAGTGTAATTGTAAACTTGAATATGATGTTACCAATGGAAAAAGATCTCGATCATTGGCTAATGACCATTTTTTATAGGATAGACTTTGTCTTAGGCCTTGTCGTTGAAAACATTCAACTTCACAAACGAATAATTGTTCGTTGAGATTCGATAATGGATTGTAATCGATGAGATCAACGATGAGAATATACGATGGATCTGTACGTATGTTGAGTGTATTGAATAGAATATTATCTTCGGCATTGTAACCGCCGAATGTTGTTGTAAGAAAAACGAATCGATTTCGTTCGAGATCGAATGTTTGATCATGAAGAAGATCGATAATTGGAAAGTTTGTTCGTTGTCGTTGAAGATTCGTTCGAAATTGTTCGAGTTGTTTATACGAATACGATGAATCGAATTTCATTCCCGAGAAAGCATTCTTTGTAAATGTACAATGTGAAATATTCATAAAACTTGAATGAAGATATAGACCAGCATAGGAATTCTCGCTAAAAAACGAATGTTCAATCATCGATGATTGGAGATTAGCTGGATGAACATGATTGATCTCTAAACCGATGATATTATTCGTAAATGTAAGATTTTTTAAACGATTCGACGTATGTGCAAAGAGATCGATGTGTAGAGCAGCATGAATGTCATTTTGATGAACGTCAAATTGACCAGCTGAATCGAAATGAACATATTCGAGATGGATTTTGCTCGATGTCGGATGAACATGTACGCCGGCCCATGATGCCGGTAAACATTTAATCCAAACATCATCCGTATGATCGCACGTATGAACAGTTTCTTTTCGACATTGTTCGAGCGTTTCATCTTGATTTAAATCACATTGAACTTCACTCCAAATAATGGGATCATTGGTTAATGTTTGATTTGGATTAATAACTGAATAGAATGACTCATTTGGATCGTAGATAAAACCCAATGATGCACAAACAAGAATCGAATTCTCACGTGTCCAACCGTGATTACAAACAGTACCTGATCCATCAGCTACACTCGTGACAAATAAACGACCTTGATACATATTCGGACCGTCGATGAGCATAACTCGACGTTGACTTTGTTCTTGTTGTTTTTGTTGATTGACTAACAAACTTGTTGATGATTGATTTTGAAATAAATTAAATCTTGTCGGTGAACCGTCACTGCCCAAGACAATCAATTCGCCATAAACGAACATTCCAACGCCATTTAGAAATTCTAATTGACTACTTTGAATAGTCAAACGTTTGTCTGGTTTAATGACAATATCGTTTGTAACGATATATCGACCTGGTAGAAGATTATAATCCATATCGATGATGCCGCCAATCGTTGACGTCAATGGATTGATATGAAAACTTGTACTTTCAAAACCACAGTTCGGCAATTGACAACGCCAAATTTCAGTTGTTATATCTCGATCACTGCAGAGAAATGGATACCAGAGAACGGAAGCGAGATTCGATCGATTATGTTGATCGAAGATCCGTTCGCGAACTCGTGGCCATTGGGAAAAACAAAGTCCTGGTTGATCGTAGTACAACGAATAGAAATACGGTGTCAGCGATGCTGGTGATGCGTAATAGGCCCAATCGTTGTTGGTTGTTGAGAGTAACGCAGATTTGTTAATCGATGGTACCGAGAGGATCTCAAATTGACTGTCAGGTGGATAGTATCGAACTTTTTGTGGCGGTTCATAAGGTCGTTGAAAGACAGAATTCTCTGGAAAGAAGTCCGTTCGAAGGTCATAGGGTTGTTCGAGTTGACTGTAGCTAATTTGATGATATGGTTGGATTTGCATATACTGTGGCTGTGGTTGTGGTTGTTGTTGACGACGAGTACGATTAACAATTCGTTCTAATGGCGATATTTGCCGTAGAGGTATTTGTTTCTGTCGAAAGAAATGATAATTTTGAATATTTTCTTGTAAATGTCGATTTCGTTCGAGTGAACTCAATGGTTGTTGTGTTAAAGTTGCTGGTGGTGGATAAATACTCGTAAAAAAATTCATATCTGCTTTAATCATTGCACTGGAATTTGTCAATTGACTGACGATTTCAAATCGACTTGCATTATTTCCAAAGACATTTCGTGTTATACGTATATGACTCGAGCCAATTGTTAACACACCTGGCATACGTGATCGAGCATTGAGAAATTGTTGCATTTTCGACGTGATATTATTGTTTATCAAACGATTGTACATGAATAAAATCGTTTGATAAGGCGACAATTCATTGACATTTAACGAAACAATGAAATGTTTGCCCACATTATCCGTAAAATTATTGAATAAAATTCTCAAAGTTACATTTCGAAGATAAACATCTTCGATCCAATTCGATTGATTACCTCCGATGAATAGAGCACCATTGTTATGTCCAATAAACGAATTATTTGCAATATCACCGAGAACATTTTGAATCGGATTCAACCGTAAACCAACACGTTGATTATTCAAAAAACGATTCCACGTTATATTCAAAAACGTATTGCCCGTTTCGTTCGCATAGAGCAAAGCAACGGGCATCCAAAGTGGATATTGTGGATAGACGTTCAACGGTGCTTGATAGATGATACTGGGCGGTGGAGGTGGAGGCAAGAGACTAGTGAATGGCATCATGGGCGAACGAAATTGATAGTCGATGACTTTTTGGGGTCGCCATTCGTGTTCACAAGAATCGAAACGAATGGCATCGTAAACCGATCGTTCGAATAGCGAACCGTTGATGAAGAATAATGCTGGATGACAAGTTGCTCGTTGCCAAAGACCGTAGTAGTTATTCGAACGGATTGACGTGCCATTGATATGAGTTATTTGTCGGTAGGCAAATGTTGGAAAATAGAGAGATGACAAACGAAAACCCGGCGGAATCGAATCGAGACGAATCGACATACCATGTTGACGATTAAACGAAAGATCCGAATAGAAAATTCGTCGTTCACCACCATCATAAATCATATGAATACCATCTTCACCGTTATGATTAAACTTCGAATGATAAGTCCACAATGCTCCTGCACCTGAATCAATATCCAATCCATGTTTTTGATTATGACTAACAACCGTCTGATTAATTTCCACTAAACTACGTAGATTAACAACACGTACGCCATTCAATGAATTATTCACAATTCGACTATTCCATATATGTACATCAGCATCTCGGCCATCGTCATTGGTTATATAGAGTTGAATTCGATCGGATTGATTCCAACAAGATAAACTTCGAACATCATCACATGAATGACACAAACGTACGAGTAATTCATTTGAATACGATGAAAAACTTTCGATTGTTCGGTTGAATGTTATATTGGCGAGCAGAGGCAAAACATCGAATTGGCCATTGTAAAGTTCAACACGGTAACGCGTATGTGGATCGTTGACAAAAACTGTTTGAAAATGAACAGTTAATCGATTGTAATACGATGTGGAGAAAGCTTGTGTACAACAAGTTCCAGCTGCCGGTGGTCGATATGAGAAATAACTTGGAAATTCGACTGCTCCAGCTGCTTCACAAAACGATTTGTACAACCGTTGTGGACTTTCTTCTTGTTCTCTCAACGACCATTCCGTGTTATTCAACGCGTAATGCACACCATCGCCTGCGTTATCATGAATATGAACATTATCCAATGTCGTATTGCCATATCGACTTGTGACAACGATTCCATGACCTCGATTAAACGCAATAACCGAGTTTTTCAGTCGAATCGAACTGCCAACATTCGAACAATTCATACCGTCCGATGCTGAATACAGAATTGTGACATTATCAAAAATCGGATTGATTAAATTATCAAAAACGGTCACGGCTGCATAACGCTCGGCGTACAATCGAATGGATAGTTCGGGTCGTAAGCCAGCGTGAAGAATATCGACATAGTTCAAAATCGATTGTTGCTGATTGAGATCATTGAAAACTGGCGATGCCGAACCGGATATATACGGAATATCGGAGAGTTTATTCGATGAGAACTTTCGTTCGAATACGATTCCACCCCAATTGAGAACTGTCAATGGATCGAAAAAACCGTCACATTGAAGACGAACGTATTGTTTTCCGTCTAAATTTTCGAACGATTTTTATAGATGACGCAGAAAAAAAAATGACAAAACCAAAGCAAGCAAATAAGCAGAATCAAGCGCGTGTGCAAAGCGAAATATGTGCAAATGATTAGTTTATCTTACTGATTTAGTTGAATAAATAAATGAAAGCCTAGTTTAAGAAGTTAGTTAGTTTTATTTCTTAGTAGCTAATTGAAGAAAGCTGATCGTGATTAGAGAAGAGAATATTTACCGCATATGTGAATGCCGAGTTGTGGTGGTACGCGAACACCTGGACAATCGAGCAGATGTTCATCGAGATTAGGTCGACAAGCAGGATAATCAACCTGTAGACCGTACCAAGGTGTTTCACTGCCGTTTATATGAAATGGTACGACACTACCATTACGAAAACCCATCATACGACATGTTAATGTTGCATCGTAATCGAACCATCTTTGAATTTTTGAAGAGAAGAAAAAATATTTCGAAATTGAAATGAAGAAAAGTTCGAATTTACCGGTAGAATTCAGTGCAAACGTATCGCCATTGATTTTTAAAGAACATTTGCAAGAGACCATTTTGAATATTCGATCCGTCGACAAGACGAAATCGAATGTTCGATCCTGACGAATGATGAATCTGTTGTTGATCGTGATACAACGCACTTGTTGCACTTGTAAAACGGATTCTTTGCTCGGGTGTACCCTAAATTTCAATTACGACATTTGTTCTTGACAGTGAATAAATAGAAAAAAAAAGGAAGGTCATCTTACTTGCGCACGAAGTGTTCCTCGAACGATGAGTTGCGCACCACGATTGAATCGTAATGTTGTTCCACTTTCGATAGTCACTGTTGATCCGTACGGAATCACCAAATCGCCAGGTGCATCATACGGACTTTGCGAACGTGAGAGTAGAATATTACCATTGAGATTTGGGAGAACTGTTGCTTGATACAAGCAAAATGAGAGTACGATGATAACGAGCTGCAATGACGCCATGCATTACCTAGACTATGGCTTCGAGTGCACTCGGATTCTTTTTTCTCTATTGAATTAGAAGTTCAATTCGGCAACCTTCTGACCGTTAAATTTATACGAATGAGTCACTTGAATATAAAATAAACTATCGGTCAACTTTCATTGTTCGTTGACATATACCTTTACTCATTCAGGTAAATATTTGACAAAACGATAGAGTGCGCTAACCGTACAGGTGTAAGGAGAACAGAAAGAAAAGAAAGAAAGATCATGGTGATGATCGATCGATGCAATCAACGTTTCTTTTGTGTAGTTGTAGCCTCGGGGCCTTTGACCGGAACGATCATGCAAGGTTAATTGCACTTTATTCTTTTATTTTATTTTACAGAATGAAAAGAAACTCGGTCAGACTATTTGGGTTAATCACTCGATTTCTATTCAAAAAAATCTTTATTTATAAAAGAAAATACATTCAAATATTGATAAATTCCATGTTGACTGGAACGGCTGCTTCTTGCGGTGGATTAGAAGAAGGAGCTTCGGATTTTTCTGCTGCTTCGAGAATTTGTGCACGATGTTTTTCGGTGGCTCGTTGTTTTTTCGCTTTTTTCTTATCAGCTTTGAGTTGTCGGTTAGATACAAATCGATTTTTAGATTTAGTTTTCGTTTCACAAACTTCTTCTTCTTCTTTTTCTTCTTCAACTTTCATTTTCAATAAACTCTCAACTGTTCGATCAACATCACAGTTATTTTCCGAAAATGATTTCTGAACGAGATCAACGTCAAAGACTTGTGTAATATTCATAATTCGTTCGATTGAATCATCCGGTGTTTGCTCAATCGGTGGTGAACAAATGGCCGTATCAATAGTCAAAAGATAGGTGATTGTTTGATCAACATCACCTAAATTATCGGTTAGTGTATCGTGAACTAATTTTCGATCGACAGGATTCGGTAATTGCGAAAGTATATAATCGATATCATGTTCAGTAAACAATTCTTGTGTCGTTGTGACTTTCTTTGGTTTATCAGACAATGTCGATGGATCACATGTTGTCATCGATTGTCGAACATTAGCCGATTCGAATGTACGATCACCTAATCGTCTTACAGATGAATAATGTTCGTAATCATGATAACTAATATGTATTTCATGTGTTGGAGAATCGGAAAAGCAAACAGTCCAAACCGGTTGATTCAACTAAACATTCGACTAGATCAAATCTTTGTTTCTTTTTTTTCATAAATCATTCGTACTTGATGAATGCAAATTCTCGCATCGAATAAACGTGAACATGCAACAATTGATTCATTGCCACCATAGGTACCGTCTTTTGATAAGGATTTCATAAAAGCATCGAAAGATTGATCAACAATAAAAGGCTCGAAATCTTCATGATTTTTCATCATATATTCACAGATTTTTTCACGATAGAAACTATGTCGATGTTGATCGCCGTCGAGTTGATCGGCAACTAATTCAATACGCAAAAGATAAACGAATTTCGAAATAATATTCGAACTCACAACTTCGAAATAAACAATTGCCATCGCCAACAATATGTCTCAATTGTAAATTAAAAGCTCGTAATTGAGTCTTAAATGCTGCAGTATCATCATCTTCTTTTCCATGAGCTTTCTTTTCTCGAGCTTTCTTTTCCTGTTGTCGAGTCTCTCGTTCTTGACGTTTGTCATTATTCTTTCGTGGACACATTTAAACTTACTTACACAATTTCGATTTATCTGACATCAGTTTTATACACGAAAAAAAAAGAAAAACCTCACATGCGTACACATTGGTTAATCGCCATGCGTCACCATAATTCTCTCAATTGATGTCGCTATTTTCTAGTGATTTATTTTTTTTTTCAATAAAATCCTACAAATGTTAATCGAGTCGTTCTAAATCACTTTCAAGTGTTGCTTGATGAACATCTAATTCATCTGTTAAACGTAAATACAGCACCGATTCATTATCACTTGTTAGCTGACTTTGTGTTAATGATAAACTTGTTGTTTCATCAACTTGTTCGTTATCTAAAGAACTTAAATGTAATGAACTGAGATCGAACACAGGAGAAAGATTGAGATCTGATGATGATGAATAATCGAAATTGTATAATGTTTGATTATCGGAAATAATTGAACTTGTTTCTTCATTGATTTGATCGTCTTGCAGTTCAGTTTTAGCAATCAATGTCGTTGCTAATCGAACACCAATAGGAACGAGAACTTTCGTCACGTGTGACGGTGATTTCGATTCGAAACGTTGTTCAAGAGAACGAATCATATGATTCAACTAAAAACAATAAAAAATCATCATCAAAACGAAAATCTTCTCATGATTAACTTGTTGCAATTCGCTTTTCAATTCCCGATTTTGTAATTGTTCATAACGATATTTTTCATAACAGCCAATTTCCGTTACAAATCGTCTCGTACGTGAATCATCAACAACTAGATCCTTCGAAATAAGTTCATGCAATGATTGATGTGGATTTCTTTTCAATCGAATTATCTAAATCATCTCTCAATTACTCAAATTGATAAAACATCTCGATCGAAATTACTTTAGGCAAAAAAACTAAACACAATATTGAACTTGTCATCATAATCACGACCAAACAGATGCCAACATAAATTCTCAAATTCTTCATCGAAATCATAATAATAAACGTGAATAAACTCGTTAGAACAACAATATAAATACTCCAAACAATGAATTTCGAATCGTTCAATGCAGCTATGTGAACATGTCGTGTTTTAGCTGCGAGATAACCTCCGATGACAAGAAATAATGATTTGTATAGATAGATTAATGGTAAGATTTTATGACGATAAACTGAATCACAATAGTAGATATCATCGAAAACGATCAGATCGATGTTTATTTGACGAATCTAAATACGAAAAGAGACTTGACATTGATTAAAAATTCACTAGTATTCTTTTTTTTACTGATCCATGAGTTGATTTGACTGAATGTGGATCGAATAATTGCCAGAAGAAAGTGAAAATGAAATCGATTGCATAGAGATACAAACAGATTAACATGAGATGATGATCTTGCAAAAGCTAAATGAAAGATTTTCGTATTTGAATTAATTCAAATCGAATGAATTAACGAACTTTCGAATGAAGTAATGGACGATCTCGTGATGTAAAGATTCGATAGACACGTAAGGTTTTTAAAAACATCGAACCAAAGAGAAGAGAAAAACCTCCGGAAAGTAAAAATATTCTCAACTAAATCAAATCGAAAATATGTTTTCTCAATCAATCAAGAGCAAATACCATGCAGAAATATTCGAATAGATGTCGATTGAGAAGCCATTCATCGAGTGCAAAACATAAAATCGAGAGATGAATATGCATGGCACCGATAACCATGATATTATTCAATTTTGGACTTGATAATTTAATATAACTAAATAAATTCAAGAAAATTTACAAAAAAATACAAGTCGAACGAAGTGATTCTTCTCTTATACCGTTCATGTCGATGAATGATGTTGAATGTTAAAAAGAAGATGGCTAGTCCAAGACCTAACAGACAACTAGTGGTTATGAGTGAGATTTCGAATAGATTCATCATCAAACGACGAATTTCATTTCGTTCAGTATCAATTGGAAATTCTCCTGAAAAGAAAACGAACTCGCATCAATTCACATAAATCTCTCTCTCTCGCTCTCATACCGATCCAATTTAGTTTTTGACATGTCGAACAATGTGTATTCAATCCGAATTGATGAGAATATTCAGCAATAGTTTCGATATGATGTTGCTTTGATAGATACTGAAATTGACTAATAAGTGTTTCGGCACGTCGTTGACGAATTCGAAATGAAACCGGCCCCTAGACGATGCAATAAATCACTCGACTTCTCCTTCTTCATTCAACATACTGAAACACCAAGAAAATAAATATCTTCCAACCAATCCAACCATTGATCTCTCATATTCGTTGATGTATAAGTAAACTTTTCGATTGATAAACTATTTATAAACTCCACTGATTAATAAATAAACAAAATCATATGTTTTCATAGTTTACTTTCGTTCAATCGATGCTCGAATTAGAAAAGCAACCACCCAGATCGTATCATAAGCATGCAATGTCTGTCGATTCAAATGTCCCTTTGATCTCAAACGTTTTTGTAACTGCTTTTTTGTCTACAAACGAAAGAAAAACGTCGTTTTCTTCTCTTTCTCAAAACAAACCGTATTTGGATTGATTAAGCTCGATTTGATTTCATAGGAACTATCGATGATGATATGTCCACGAGCTGCTTCAAGAATTTCCTTTTTCGTACAATTATGATTGGAAAAATTCCAGAGATGAAAATCATTTCCTGTTAAAATCCAAACATAACGTTCGCGCAATGGCCGAGGAAATGTTTGATAGATTTCGCAGAAGAATATCGTTCGAGTCGATGTATCAAAATTAACGAATACTATTCGAGCTTTTTTATCCTAAACGAAAAAAGCTTCAATGTTATTTTCTCTTAGCATTTGTTTTTTTGTTACTCGTAGAGTTTGCAATGCTGATGTTAAATTAGCCATAGATGCACTCTGACTGAGAATCACATTGATGCTTGACTCATTCAAACACTTGGCTAGTTTAGCCATCATCTTCAACGAACAACGAGATTTTTAACGAAGGAAAAAAGAAAAACGATTTTTGCAAATTTTACAAGTGAATGTTCTATTGAATCTTGATGAAGAATGGCAACATGAGACCAATTATTTGATTTAATAAAAGCAACACGTGCATCATTATAATTCTCGTCGGAAACTGAAAGACGAACAAGTGTAGAATCAGTTTGATTCGCTTGTGAAATAAACGATGTCGAATGAGAAAACTAAAAATCTCGAAAATCGATCAATTCGATCTCAAAAATAAAAGAATTTCTTACAAGAATCAAGTTATAGTATTCAGCTACTTGAATAATTGCTTTGGTTTCATTCGAACATGATGTTCCAACAAGAAAGATCAGTTGAGGTCGACGAAATACCGCATAGAAAAATGCGTCAACTGCATAGATCGGATTACACTTTTAAACAAAAACTCCTTTCGAATAAAAACAAAACAAGAGAACAACGCATTTTACTTGAGAATTATTCGCAATTAAATTCAAACGATATTTCCCATAAAATAATTCATCAGTTCGTTGATTGATTTCATCGATAGCTAATTGAACAACTTGATAGTCATCAGTATTAAATAATGCACCGATATGTAAACTAATTGGTTCGATTGTTTGATTAATACGAATCGAAATCCACATAATCCATAGGAATAAATTTTGTGAATACATGCGAATGCATTATGAAATTAACAGAACAGCAAACATCTGCTCAACTAAAGAAACAAGCAAATCTTCGATAGAAGAAGAAAAACGAGAACAAAATCGAATTAGTCTTTCGATCGTTTATTCATAAGCATATATATATATATATATACACACAAGTCCATAGTTGCCGATCAATAACAAAAAGACTTCTCTCGCGAGGAAAGAAAAACACATACAGACACTCACTCACATCGATGATGATGACAATACGTATCCGATAGAAGGAGTTCGTCATTTCAATCGAGCCAATTAGCATGCTAGCGTGCTTTTCTCTCTCTCTCTGTCTCTGTCTCTCTTTGCATTAGATTAAAACTTTCTTGGCACGCGATCTATCGGTATTTGCAAGCACTTATTGAACATGAGTGTGTTATTAATGATAAAACGAAGAACAAGAAAACAGAGAAAAAAAATTATATAAAAAAAAAGCTCATTTCCTTTTTTCGAACGTTTTAGGCTTTTTATCGGATTATTCTTGTCGGATTGGATTGACATCGTTTGACGAACTATGACGAACAGTCCAATATTGTGGTTGACGATAGGCACTGCCACACAGCCGAACATTTGTCACAGCACCGTATCGTAGAATTTCCTTGTGATATTTGATGAAATTGTTCAATTTTTTTGCATCACCAAATGGTAATTTTAATTGAACTAAATGTTCACGAATTTCGGTTGCTGTAAAATTCATTTGTAAACATTTGAAAATCTCCGATTTGCTCTGTTCGGTAATTGCTGATGATATTTGAGCTTTGGGAATATGTCGATGTTCTCCATGAGCATAGATGGATATCGATCCCGTTGGATTGAAGAGTGCATACATCGCAGCTGAACACGGATGAAAATGTCGACGCATTGAATAGTTACATACATAGTAGATTTTATAGCCACGAGAATTGGCTGACGTTCGACGCCATGTCCAACGAGAATTCGATTGAGCTGCAGCATTTTCAATGAAAGAATTTAACGATTGCTGATCGGGCAATTCAATGAGAAATTGATATTGACGACGACTTATTCGAGTGGGTTTCGTTCGAGGCAAGGAATGTTTATCATTTTTCGTATTGTCATTATCATCATCGTCATCATCACTATCATCGATTTGATGATCGATTGAAGAAGGATGATTGTCAATTAAAAATTGAGAATAGTTTGTTGAATCTGATTGATCACAATGAGTAGGTTCGTCTTTAACCAAAATAAAATCGGTTTCATTCGAATTTCGAAGTTGTTTTAAACGTTTGGTTTGTCCTAATTTATCTTGGATTATTCTTGTTAATTCGTCTGCTTGTAAATGACACAAATGAATCGATTTTAAACTTTCACAACATGTCAAACAAATGAAATTCATTTGATTGGATTCATCATATTCTTGACAGTATTTTTTCAAACATTCCGCGTATGTCACTGGAAGAATTTCATCAGTTCGAATATATTCATGAATAGATTTTCCATTGAATAGATAATGAAAATTTCTAAATAATGTATCACAAAGAGAACAACGTAGTCGTTGAAGATTCGCAGGCGTTGATTTCACGCAAGCTAAAATATTCAATAAAACCCTTGTTTTGATTCATGTTGTTTCTTGTCTTACATTGACTAGCATCCATGGCCAATAAATAGACAAAATTATTGAAAGCTAAAAATATTCTTTTGTTTCTCGGAGAAGAAAAAAAAAATGAATCGTTCCACGACTCACATGTATGATAACCTACGAAAAGGTGTTCTTCGTCTGTTGTATGTTTATTTGTTTCTCTTTTGTCCGCCCTTATATTTGAAACAAAATTGAAAGAAGGCGTTTTGTTGTATTTAGAAGTCAAGTACCTTTCTTCTTCTGTTTTTTTCGACAGCTAATGTAAGGAAAGAACACTGCCCTTGGTAAACAAAAGGACGAGTGTAATTTTTCTTTTTCGGAACTTGTACAAAGTAAAAAGGAAAAATGTACTCTAGACATAATTTCATATCACAAATAATGTCGAATATTTGTTTCTTTCGACTCTCTGGGAAAAGTATTTCTTCAACGATTGAGATAATTAAAAGAATGTTTGCGCATATTTTTGATTAATTATTATCAAGTGAATTTTTTTTGTCACAAAATAAACATCGTTCGAATAAATCACCATGTCACGAGAACATGAGAGACCGAGAGAGAAAACCGTGACAGTCATAAATGCAGGAAAATCATTTTGCCATTCTGATTTCTTCCGAGTAGAAGAAGAAAATAATTATTCTCAATCACATACGTATATATATAAATCCCTCGTTTTTATACAAATTTGTATGAAAATGTCTTCAAAACAGGCGCCAACGAATCAACCTCGATTTACTCCGTTATATCGAGCAACTCAATTGGAAAATATTCATGAACAAGTTGCACAAAACGATCAACAACAACAACAACAACAACAACAGCCGCCACCGCCAGAATCGGCCTCATCACGAAAGGTTCTGACGAAATATATGACCGTCATTGGTGATGGAAGTGATGTTGATGCTTGTGACATGCGAAGTTTTTAATTCGACATTTTAGAATTACTTTTAATCTTTTAAATAAATAGAAACAAAGTCAACGAGTTTACAGACTATCTGCTTTTTTTCTAACTGACAAGTGACACATGTTTAATTTAATGTCAGAACTTGTTAATCATTCGAACCGTTCCCTTGATCACGTGATGTCGATGCACGACTAAGAATTTTATGCACACTTTTTTTCAATGGTGCTGTTAATTGTATTAGCATATAGGCAAGAAAAACCAATGATATTGACACAGATAGCCACCCGATTCGGTACGTTAGCGAGAATAAATGACCTGTTATTAAATAAATAGTCAAGAATGTTACGGACGGTAGTCCCAAAAGTAGTAGAACACCTAACATGAATAATAGACGTCGAGTTATGATTAAATGTCGTTTATCTTGCTTCATTCGTTTTCTACACGTAGTATTATGCATTTTTCGAATATATTTGAGCAAACAAATATGGACAAATATGATGAATATGAGTGGCAAGAGAAATAAACGAAGTGCAACATACATAATAGCTCGAACATTAGTAAATGGCGTTTGACAATAATATTCTGTCGGAAGATAGATAACATCATTTTGAAAAAGAACAGGTGATATACATAAAATACTAAAACACGTTTCAATAGGCACGAGAATTATATAGAGTCGACAGCTAAGTAAACGTTTTCGTCGATAGAAAACAACACGACATAAACGATAAGTCGCTTGAAGAATGTACGAGTCGTACAATGCACAAAGAAACGCATGAACACAAAAGCCACGTATAATACACCAAGTTGTATTTGTATGTTGTTCGAGATGTATACCAACAAATCCGATGAGACTCGATGTACACATACTACCTAGCATACAAGCTGAAATGATAAGAATTAGAGATGCATGTCCAGCGAGAATAATTGGAATCGAACGAGTTCGTTGATGAAATATAAGAATAAGAAGAAAAATTAATGAACAAATAATAATTGTTAGAATTGTATTGACTAACGTAATCAAATTGAGAGTAATATTAGTAACAGTCCAGATATTCATTGTCTACTCAATGGAATTGTCGAAGAAAGAATAAGATCTTAAACAGAACAAAAAACATGCCAAACGAATCATTTTTCTCCTACGTAGTTTAACTAAATATTTGTTAGGAAAGCAACGAGAAAAAATTCTGATTATAGCACATAAAATTCACTATTATTTATTTGCTTGTAGCTTTTTATGAACTTCTAAAATAGTGTGTATCTAGAATGAACGTGCATAATTACGACAGATTTTACTTAGGAATAATAAAATTACAAAACAGTGTTGATTGTTGTCACAGAAAAAATAACTATTAGTGCAAATCATTAAAAAATGTGTAATATTAAACGATTTTTTAAATCTATAAAATGCTTGTTGTGATTAACAGAAATTGCACTGGTTATTTAAGAGGTGAAACGACAGAATTATTTAAATAAGAAGCTAAATGAAGCCCTGATATCTCATGTTTTAATTAGTTCCTTGAGCATATTCTCATTGTCGTCTTTTTTTATACCGTCAATTTTAGTATTACTTCGAATAATGATGATCATCTTTTGCGTATGTTTATCAGATGTCCGTGCAACGACGAGAGATTAAAAATTGATGTGTTAATATACAATCAAACAGGTGTTAAAAGATCTGCTTCTTCACCCACTTGTTTTCCCTCGTAAATACATAAGAGGAAATCCGAGTCCATATGATAATCATGGAATTTTGTAATAATGTACTATGACAGAATCTTGAAAAAACAGGCCATTGTAATGCACTCCATTTAGATATTAATTATACGAATGTCTATTTATACAAATACAAAAGAAAATTTAATTACAAAGAAAAAAAAACATTGGGGACATATATTATAAGAATAGCATATCGAAAGATTTCCATTTGTCGTGGTGAAAGTCATGACAATTTCAGATTCACTTTCTAAATGAAAGATGTGACGTCAAAGTGTCTCAGTTTGCATTTGCTGCTTTTACAAAGTACTCATTTTCAATGCAAAACAAACAATATTTCCTTTTGCATGCTCACAAATCATTCAGTATCAAACACCGTCGACATCTGCTCGATTTCGATATTTAAAAGCTCGAAAAAGAAAAGGATGATTCATGGATTATGTTCGTCACGGTATTTTGACCTATCTATTTCGAATAAAATCGATATTCATTGAACACGCAAATGGGTTGCCTCTATTCGAGAGAAATCATTGACTTTAATTCTATTCAACCGACAGTTCTTCGAATTAAAGGTGGTCTAGCAAATTTCAGTGGAACGACTGAACGAGGTCGATTTCAAGTAATGATTACTTTGACTTTTCTATCGATAGTTTCGATTTATTTTAGACATTAGGCGATGCTGAAATGGCATTGACAGAAGATTGTCTGTATTCTCAAACTCGTCATAGTACTTGTTGTGATGATCGAGGTGTCCTACGAATACCTATTCTTTCCATCAAAGATATTCGACAACAAGCTTGTAGATTTTCAAACTAGACAAACTATAGTAATCTACATATTTCTTTTTTCATTAGATTTCAACGGACGTTATCGACTCGATCATTTTCATATGGTTGTAATCTATGTCATCGATAATGGCAAAGGCAAACAAGAATATCAAGCTGCTTGGCAAGTGAATAACGCCACGTATAATCAATGGAAAAAAGCTATTCTTCAATTGCAAGCTCGTTATCCGAAATCGGAATTAGCATGAATTTTGTGTTCTAAATATTAGCTAAAATGCATTTTTCAATTTTCATTTTTTTTTCTATTAAAACAAAACTAATCAGTTAAGCTTTTTTTATTTATCTAAATCTGCGAAAAAAAAAGATACAAACAAAACTATTTAATATTTCGCCGTAAAGCCTGATTCCGTGTCCGATTTTCGTTTTGCTTCAGCTTCAATAGTAAAAACTTCGGCAGCTGCTATGTGCGGCGGTCGTGCCGGTGCTTCGCTTTGCTTTCGTTTGAATTCTTGCAAAGCTAATAGCGCGTGGTTTTTGAAAACTTTCTCCGCTGTTTCACGTTTAATAGCGTACATATCAGCAAAACGCTCGATCGTATATTCTTGAGGATTGTCTCGATATTGTTGAAGATAGGCAAAGAATTGCCGTAGAGAAACTCGACCTGGTGGAATACGTTGTGGTTCGACGTAACCAAATGCTCCGTCGACACTGTTTTCATCTAACGGTTCTTCGAGACGATTGAGAATAGGAGGACTGGCTGGATGATGACTGGCATCGTCGACACGACGAATTATTGGATTGTCTCCTTTCGAATAAACTTTAACATCGTGAAGATATCCTAACAATTGATCACTCTTCTTGTGAATACTTTCTGGAGCTAAGTTACCTATGAATACAAAAATAAATCAATAAGCAGAATTTTTCGATGATTTTTTCGTACTTTCAGTATTAGCGGATTCGAATTTTGGTGCTGGAGTTGGTTTGTCTTTCAATAGAACTTTATCAACACGATTATCGATATTATACATACGAAAAACTCGCGTTGCACGGCTAGCAACTCCACCCATTTTTTACTACTAAACTCTTGTTACGTCTTTCAATTTGCAGATGTCGCTCAAACTACTGATTTCGATTGGTCCATCGAATGAGCCAATCATTCGACATTGTTTATTGTGTTATTGCATCAATGTGTTGTTATTTTGTTGTCTTTTGCTTTCCTTATAAACCAAATGACGATGGTTCGCCATCGTACGTGTTCCTCAAAACGCGAGTAACGTAGTACAACGAGGGCAGTAACTGACATTCAAGGCAATTTGTCAAAATTTCTAGATCTTCCTTCAAATGGTTGACAAACCGTTCTATCGATTGAAAAATATTCAAAATCAAAATTTTATATCTGTATATAAAACTGAATTTCAAATCGGTCGATCGACAAGTAAATAATGTCGAATGGTTTTACCCTTGACACGATCATTGAAATTCATTTCTAGTCAATGATCTATGTCTAAATCAAAATCCATATATTTCATCATGTCATTGTACATTTGAATATGAAAACGGACATGTTTTCATTCGAGATACGAGCTCGAACGGTACGCTCATTAATCGAACAAATAAAATCACGAAAACTGATCCCGTAAGTGAATCTGTAACGGGTGCGATTGATATTTATTTTCTTTTTCAGCGTGTCGAATTGCAAACGGATGATACCGTTCATCTAGTCTTTCGAAAAGACGAACCTGAATTCAGTAAATCGAATAATTCTTGTCGAAACTTTCGAATTCATTCTTTCAGATGTTGCTTTTCAACTTGAACTACCTCAAATAGAACCCGCTGACGATCTCTCAATTTATGACGAAGGTTTATTGACAATTTCGAATCAAAATTCGAATTCGATTTGGTTTTTTTTTCTAGACACACAAATGATGACTTATTCCTCGATTCCTTCGATCTCCCCTAATCGTTCGTTGTTGAATTTCGATTCTCTCGAATATTTTCTTGTTTTCTTCTCGATGCAGAAACTCAAGAAAACGCAGATCTATCCGAACTAGTTCAGACAAGTGCCGATGTCGAATTGAAAACGCCACCGAAAAAAGAATTCGCTATGGACGCTGGCGATGATATGGAAGATGTATTGACATGTGTTTGCTGTCAAGAGATCATGTCGAATCCAGTTAGTTTAGAACCGTGTTTGCACGCATTCTGTAGCGAATGTTACGCATCGTGGGAAGCAATTCAACGATCTTGGTAAAACGAAAGAAAATCATGGCGAGAATTGTTGAAATTTGAATTTCAGTCCGAAATGCCGAGTGAAAGTGACGGGGAAGAAAAAGAATTTTGTGATCAATGGGATTTTGGAAGCATTTTTAAAAGCCTATCCTCATAAGACACCAGCACCGAAACAATCGGATGAAGAAAAGAAAACAGATGAAAATAGGAATCAGGTTTGTTGGAAAGCATGTCGAATGTAAATATTTTTTCTTTCGAGATTCAGGTTGGACCTGATGGAATGTATTTGAATAATATTGAAGATGATAGCGGTGACGATGATGATGATGAGGAGGAGGAGGAAGACGAGAGTATGGATGATGATGATGGTGCCAATAATGTCATCAATTTTAATTTGTAAGTTAAATGATTTCAAACGGAAGTGTTGAGCTAATATATTGTTCTTAGCCATCCACCAATTGCTCAAGCGCCAGTTGCAAATGTCAGATTCGCTTGTCGGCAATGTCCACCTCAAGCTTTTGGTAAACATTGATATCTTCGGAATTTCTTCGAATGAAATTTCTTTTCAGCTGCTGCTGTGACGACTGCTGGCGTGAATTTTCAATGTCCAGTAAATCAGAATCATATTCTCTGTCAATGTTGTTTATTACCAATGCCTGACCGTCGTGATGAAGCTGATATTCACCAACATTGTAAAACTTTCTTGAATAAAAAATATTTTATGCGATTGTTTTAATCTCAGGTGAGATGTGTCGTCAGTTTTTCTGCAATATTTATTTTCAACAGTGTCAACGAGCGGGTTGTCTTGGTTGTTTAAATCATCTACGAGGTTTGAGTTTATTTGTTTTTTTCGGAAATTTTAAAGGAGAAAATTATGATTTAGATTTGAATTTTGCACCTCGACATTTAACAAATCTTGTTAACGATAATCCAGTTGAATCACAGATAGTTCAAGTAAAATTTATCATCGCCAACGAATTCTTCAATTAATAAAGGTTGTGTAGGATTATTTAACTAGTCATCAGAAGACAATGAAAGATCTTCTAATCGAATGTTGTAATCGTCTCGATCGAAATGAATTCACTTGCCAAGGAATCGATCGTAATGCAGCCAGTAAAAATCCTTTATTTTTCTCATTAAATCTCAGTTCTTAATCAAATCGATCTAGTTCCATCATCGAAAATCGTTTGTTATAAATGCGGTTTGAAACTTTTCAAACAACTCGCCTATCAATTTCGTCTTTCGATGAAACCCGATGATATACAACCGGTGCTCATGCGTAATCGTACGAATTGCTACTACGGCAAACATTGCCGAACACAATATACGAAACTACCTCATGCACAAAACTTTAATCATGCTTGTGATCAAACGAAATTCTAATAAACTTTCTTATTTTCTTTTTCTATTAATGAGACACATTGCTTTCTATTCCAGATAATAATCATGGTATCTTCAGATTATGAAATACCTGTTTTTTATCCGACGTATGAGGAGTTTAAGGATTTTTCGACGTACATAGCATTGATTGAAGCACGGGGCGCGCATCGAATCGGTTTAGCTAAGATCGTGCCGCCGAAAGAATGGAAAGCTCGACAATTCGGCTATAAACATAAGGAAATCGACGATAAAATGGTGGAAAATCCAATTAAACAAGAAGTTCGAGGCAAAGATGGCGTCTATTCCGTATTTAATATTCAACAACGTTCAATGAAGTTAAATTCATTTCAAAAATTAGCCAATTCACATCGTCACGCGCCGCCAAATTCACTGGCAAATGATTATGAAAAACTCGAAAAGAAATATTGGCAAAGTTTAACATCGAACGCACCGATTTATGGTGCTGGTAAACATTTATTTCCCATCTCTCGATTGAATACACCTATTCGATTTAGATGTTGGAGGTTCATTCTATGATTCCAATCAAACAATCTGGAATATCCGAGATCTCGGAACGATTCTCGATGATCTATCAATTGAGTACGGCGCTAAAATTCAAGGTGTCAACACGCCATATCTTTATTTCGGCATGTGGCGAGCAGGTTTTGCTTGGCATACAGAAGATATGGAACTCTACTCGATAAATTATCTTCATTTCGGTGCACCGAAACAATGGTGAGCACGAGATTCTTCCATTTTTTGGTTTTCTGTGAAAATCTAATTTAGAAAGAGTATTTTTTTAAAAAAAAAGAATAGATTGGTTAGTAAATTTTCAGTTCATTTTTGCATTCTAAGTTTTTTTTTTCTTCTTCTTTCGATTGATTTGATTTCGATTGTTTAGGTATGTTATACCTCCATCTTACGGTCGTAAATTCGAGCAATTTGCTGCGTCACGTTTTCCAGCGTTGGCTCGTCGTTGTCCCGCATTTCTTCGTCATAAAATGACCATTGTTTCGCCAGCAGCTCTCACGCAACAATCGATTCCTTATGCGAAAATAACTCAATTCGAAAACGAATTCATGATTACATTTCCCTATGGTTATCATGCCGGATTCAATTACGGTTTTAATTGTGCTGAATCGACGAATTTTGCGCTCGAACGATGGATTGAATACGGTAAACATTCGATACGATGTTTGTGTCGAAGTGATATGGTTCAAATAAGCATGGATCGGTTTGTCTACAAATATCAACCGGAATTGTACGAAGATTGGTGTCGAGGAGTGAATCTAACAGTTCATCCTGAGGATAAAATTCAGAGAAAACTATCGACGAATAAAAGTGTGAAGTCAAATTTCGAACAAATACAACATCAGGAACACGTTCGTGACGAACGATACACGTGTATTTTTCGAAATCTGGCGAAATTCGATAAACAAAAAGATTATGCTTTGTATAACAATTATCCACCGTTGATTCGAGTGGCACTTTGTCGATATGAATTCAAGAAAAGAAAAGGAACGACATCGAAGAATTCATTGAAATTGTTGTGCCTGACAGCAAATCTTGTTTCTCAACAAACCTATTCGAGTTATCCAATGATTTTCAATGGTCTTAAACAATCGGGAAAATATCGTGAACAACTTCTCGATGGTCTTTGGAATTATCAACTGAGAAATTTCAATGTCGAACAACGATTCAATCAATGGATTTCTCAAGAATATTCATGTTCGATTTGTTATTTCTTTCAAAAGAATAAATATTCAACTGGTTGGAAATCGTGTTCGGTTTTTTTGGATTTGCTTTGTACCAACGAAACCAACGAGATTCTCTCATGTTCACAATGTTGTCTAACAGTTCATCGAACTTGCTATGAAAATCTTTGCTTAGCAATCAATGTCGATATCAATCAAGAAACTCAACCATGGTTATGCCAACGATGTTTGACACAAACCATCGACGATCGATGTACGGCTTGTCTACTTCGCGGTGGACTTTTGATTTCACCATCACATCTCGACAATCATTCGTTTATTCATGGCGTTTGTTCGATTTATCAAGCCTATGATTCATCAACAGCACAAATCGAGAATTCTTGTTCGTACTGTTGGTCATTTACTCCATTAGATTCTCGGAAATTTTCAACACAAATATTTGCTCAGTGTGTCGAACCGAAATGTTCGAATAGTTATCATGTAACATGTGGTTTGCTCAATGGTTGTACATTTGATTTTAACTCAGACAAACAAACAATTCAACCACGATGTCATTTACATATACAAACCGCTCGAGATGATCCATCGAATATGAATATTGTCAATGAACAGAAACTTTTGGAGATCATCGAAGAAGATGATTTGATTATCGATGAAGATAAACGTGTGCCAACAGGTACGAGAGTTTTAATTAATCAAACAAATGGCCATAATATTGGTCAAGTGATGAAAAACGAAGTTATCTATCATTATTCCGTTGATTTCGGCGATGAAACCTACAGTCACGATATGTAACTAACTAATTTTATTCAATTAATTGCGTTAGTTGATAATTCGATTTGTTATTTAGGCTCGCAGAAGATATTCTCGAAAGTGATCCATCGAAACTTCAGATCGGTTCCGATGTTCGCATCAAATGGACAGATGGAACGATTTATACATGTAAATATCTTGGACGTAAACGCGTTTTGTTGTATCATATTAAACTGCATAATAATGAGATTCGTCAAATGCAACGAAACGAATTTTCAGTTGACATACAACCGCCACCATCACCACCTCCGACACCATGTGAAACTGAACATGAATGTGATTATTCCTCATCATCGACAAAACGAGCTAATCAACAACACGATACAGAACAAATCAAACCAAAACGACGACGACGACTTCTCATTTGTTCATCATCATCCGATGAAGATTCTTAGATTATTTCTTATTTTTGCTTCTCCTTCTTCTTCTTTCTTTTTTGTAATGTACATTAAACCGACTTAGTGTTTAGCAATCTGTTTTTGTTTTCTTTTCTTATCCGCTTGCGTCTATATATTTATTTCTCAGCATGGAAATTCTCTTTCTCGTTTTTCATGATCTCCGGTGGTGTAAGATATCGCTGTAGTTTTGTTGTATTTGTATATTACCTTTTTTGATTCTATAAAAAAGGGCAAGTTTGATTGATAGAAAATCATATTCTCAGTCGAGATCATCGAATATCTGTTGGGAAACCGTTCCTCCTTTGCCTGATTTTTTAGTTTTTTCGGTGATTGTATCAAACGTAAAGATCGGTGGTGGTTCGTTGTCACTTTGAATTGACTCGACACTCGATTTTCGAGGACGAACTGTTTGGTTTCTGGGTACAATCGAAGATTTTCTTCGAAGATAAAGTACAGCACCGATATTAGCTAATAATATTACAATGAGAACGAGCATAAGGATTATTATTCCTCCTGTTGACACTTGAAAGAACGAAAATTTGTAAAATTTTTGAGTATTAAATTATAAAAATGTTTTACTGAATGATGATTTTTGTCCTGCTAATTGAACAATAACGGTTCCGACATGACTGGGTATTGTATGAACAATATCTGCTCGAAGAGCTTCTTCATGCGAAAGTCCTACTAAAATAAATAAATTCTCGATATAAAGATCATCGAAATCAGCTTTTTTATTTACGTACATCCAGCAAGTAAATGTTGATTTTCTATTTGTTCAGCTATGCAGAAAAAAAGAACGATGATAAACCTGGAAAGTCAGTTCTTTTCATCCTACATTTTTCACAAATAAATCCGAATTTTTGACTGCATAATTGATCATCCAAACAGACGAATGGATTTGAATTTGTATCTTTTCGAAGTATGACACATGCGTTCGTTTCATCTATCGCAGATTTAGACTTCACATTTTTGCACCACCAATCACTTTGATTATTAAATAAATGATGTAAATCTTCATCAAGCCATTGATACATTCCAGCTGTATATTAAAAATTAAACTCTCAACTCAAATTTCACTTTTCCTACATTTCGACAGATCAATCGTACGAGCACTCGTCCATGCCACATCTTCATTCATGATATTATACAATACTGGAATAATATCCTGGTTTTTCAAACTTATCAATTCCGCTTGTTGTTTTCGACATGTTAATTTCGCTTGTTCCCAAGTCATTTCAATATTCGAATACATCATACAATTGGTTTCTATAAAAAAAAATCAAATTGATCGTGTTTTATCTTCAATTCAACAAACCAGTCATTATCCAATCATCAGGACATCGAGTACAACGTTTTTTAGTCCAGAAAAGACGTTTTGCATAATCACATATGCATCTATTATCGAAACAGATCATACCTGCAACGTCACAGTTGTCATTGCACTTATTATTATAGATTAACGCTAATGAGAAGATTAAAGGAAATAGGTTTAGAATAAATTCTATTTACCAATAGTTGATTGATTTAAGAAAAGTAAAAACAAACGTAGAATATTCATTATTTATTTCTATTCTATTTCTGAAATACGCGCTTCGATCAAAATTAATTGAAGACGAAAATTTAAGCCAGAAATAATAGGACTTCTCTCTCTCTCTCGTTTAAGTAGATTTTAGCTATAAAAGTAAATAAAAAATGTGAACTTTCTCAGTTCACTTGCGTTCGAAATAAATGGATAGTTGGACAGTTGAGTTACGTCGCTGGCCAACACTGTTTGTTGTTATTTTTGGGCAAGCAAGTAATATTCTCACAGTACTGGTTCTCTGTCGACCAAAACTTCGAAAGAATACTTGTTCTCTCTATCTCATCGGTGGCAGTATTAGTAATACAATTTGTTTATTCACTGGTCTCGTTTATTATGTCGTCAGTCTTGGTTTCGGTTATTCTCTTTCGAGTCAATATCGAATTTTCTGTAAATTACTTCCGTTTGTTTATTACTCGACATTATTTCTTTCGGCTTGGTTTATTCTGCTCGCATGTACAGATCGTTATTGTTCGACACATTCGAAAGCATCAATTCGAAAATTTTGTCGAATGTATATTGCCAAGCGATTGATCGTCATCTTGCCAATCTTTACATTTCTTATTCATATTCATATACTAATCTATATCGATATGAGACAAATCAGACAATGTACTTTTTTAAGTTTTAATTTTATCGTATTTTTCTATATTTACTATGTTGTTGTCTACGCATTTATGACGCCGATTTTGTACAGCATCTTTGCTTTTCTAACCATATCGAATGTTCATCAAGCGAAGAAAAAAGTCATATTAGCTGCTCAAAAAATGGGATCGATCAATCCGCCTCCTCAACGGCAGCAAACAATAAACGGTCAACTACTTCGAATGCTTCTCGTTCAAGTAAAATTCTCCATTCTCTAATCAAATTCATTTAAGCATTTTTTTAAAGGTAATTTCATTCGTTATTCTAACAATGCCTCTCGCTGCTTGGAATGTCTACATTGGTGTGAGTTCCTATCAAACAAAATCAACAACAACACGTAGTTTAGAATCGTTCTTATCCGTTAATTTTCGTATATTAACTTTTGTCAACATTGGCTCGACATTAATCGTCTATGTTCTTACAGCTCGAGTTTTTCGTGAAGAACTCGTTGCACTTTTTCACCTTACTGAACAACATTTTCGTTTCTTTTCTTTTTCTCGTCGTGTTGTTCCCACTGTCTCATGAAGTAAAAGAAAACAAAAAACATTGGCAAATCAGTATCTTTTGTTTTGAATATATTTATACATAAACACAAACAACAACAACACCAAAAAAAAAGAATAGTATGGAAAACAGAAATACAATATGTGCGAGTTAACGTTTGTTTTTTTTTGTACAAGAACAAAACGAAATAATTGACCATTGATTTCATCGACCTAAAAAAACAACAATAAGAATTTGAAAACAAAAAAAAAAAGAAAAATCATCCCAACAGTCAATGAACGTCATTACATATTTGGTCTCAATTCGATTTATTCAACAGAGTCGATGACTTTCGACAAAATAACAGACAGATTTTACTATTTTCAATTATATATATATACACTAATTTTGTCAGAAAAGTAAAAATTTGCGTAAATGAAAGACAAAAACATACGTAGGTAGAGAAAGACAAAATTTCACTTTGTTGAAATATATATTCAAACAAAATAATTACATGAAATTGACTAGAGAAAACGTTTGATTCAGAATTAATATTATCATAGCTAGGATTGCGATTTTTTTTTAAATTCACACAGAGAGAGAAAGAGAAAACAAACGAAAATAGAAAATATCTGAATGAACTTATACGAACAGCTTACCAGATCTGATTTTATACATATAAATATCTATGAAAAGATACGAATCTAGGTCGGTTCTTTAACGACGTCGATGATCACGACTGTATTTGCCGTCGTAATCTTCGCCACGTCGGTATTCATTACGATCACGTGGACTACGAGAACGATGACGATGTTTTTTACGTGACGATTCACGTGGCGAACCAGAACGACTTCGATGACGTGTTCTAAACGTTCATTTTTATGTTTTATGTCAATCAAAAAAAGAACTCAAGTTTCTTACCGTTGTCCGTAGGATTTATCTTCGATACCTTTGAGCGTATCTTGAAGTGAACTGATTAAGATCTTACAACGATCATCATTGGCTATTTTCGATTGTCTTATAAGTGAAACAGCTGTAACTAAAGTTTCAATCGCCGTTCCGAAATCACCTGCAAACGAACAACAATAGATAAGATCGAAAATGAAATCATCAAAAACAAACCAGCTGATGCATCTTGAACAGCTCGTGCAATAGCACTACTCGATACTGTTTTATTTCGTTCCATAATTTCTTGAAATTCAACTTCACTAATTGGCAACATAGCTGATGGATCGGGACGAGCTTCGACACCACGATAATACGGATCGGGATGAGGTTGACCGGGTACGCCGTGCGGTGGTGGAGGAGGCTAAAGTTACATACAATTCGAAATATTATCGACAAAAAAAAAACAAAAAGATTTTTACCCCTTGGCCTGGTTGACCGGGATAGTAGCCTGGCGGATGTTGACCAGGAATGACTCCCATTGAGCTAGAAGAAACTGGAACGCCAGGTGCCATTTGTGGCCGAGCCATGCCTGGTGGTCCATTTGTACCTGGTGGTACACCGGGTCGTTGCATAACGAGAACTTGTTGTGATGGATGAACACCAGGTGGTGCTGCGCCAGGCATTCGGCCGAGAACCATGGGACCACCTGGCATAGGCCCACGTGGACCAAGAGCGATCTGCATTGGTGGTCGAGCCATGCCTGGTGGTCCGTTGGGTAGAATAACGGATCCTTGTGGTGGGAAACGATACGGTCCGTCCATTGGACCAGCACGTGGCATTGGCAATGGAAGACCAATGGGTGGACGCATCATTGGTCGAACTAGAAGAAAAATATGTTTAATTAAGAATGAAAGACAGGTTAGAATTGAATTCGTACGTTGTGGTGCACCCATTGGTGCGGCTGGTTCGTCCTTTCGAGTAGCACCTTCGAAGAAACTTAACGATTGTTTATTACAAGGTAGAACAGTTGGATTCTGTCCGTGAATTTCTCGTTTTGGCATTTTTTCTAGAAGAATTCGAGATGATCCTTCCGAGCCAACCGTAACCGCTGCAAATCTAACGAGAAAAAAAGCTCATCAATCACGCTTTTCGTTTAAGTTTTCAGCTCACCCTTTCGATTGTCCGTTGACACGATTTTCATGAAATTTAACTTCTAACAAATCCGACACGCCTAAATCATGTATTGCATCGATTAAATTCGTATCAGTCGTCCACCAAGTTAATTGTCCAATATAAAGTGAAATTCGTTTCCCATTATATCCACTCGATGATGTACTACTTCCTGTTATTGATCCATTGGATTGATCGTGTCTTGGATTAATCTGATTGACTGTATTTGTAATATCAGTAAAATCTGTTCCTGACGATTGTGTCGTTAGAACATCATCATATAAATCACCTTCTTGTCCCAAATGATCATCGTTTGTAAGAAAATCATCGCCAGCTCCCGTATCAAGTTCATTCTCGACAACATCGGCGTATAAATCGATTTCTGTATCACCTCCTGCAGTATTCGACATAGCTACTTCTGTTTCCGTCATAATTAAAGAAAGCACGAATTGTCAATAGTCGTCGAATAAATATCGTTTTTTTCTTTATTCTATTCAATCGCCATTCTTTTTAATTCGATAGCCTCTAGCAAGCCAATAGGTCTACTCGAATGAGACAGATGTCACTTTCAATCAGAGTCAAATCATCTTCGTGTTACAAACAAAACAATTTATTTAAAAAAAACAAAACAATATTGCTATTTTTTATGTTTAATTTCTTTTGCCATTCATTCGACCGCGTGGTGCTCGTCGAACATTTTCTCGTCGAGGTTCATCATTGTCTCGATCTCGTTTTCGTTTTTCACTTTTCGTTATTCGAATTTCATTTTCGGGCGTTTGAGCTGCTGCTGCTGATCGTTTGGCACGTTCATGAAATGATAACGAACGAACTTTATCTTGTTCGATTTCATCCGGTGTACCAAGTGCCACTAAACGTGGTTTACGGCTCGTTGATTTCACTTTTTCTTTTTCTTCTTCTTCATCGTCAGATGTGAGAATATCATCCATTAGATTCTCTTCTTCTGCATTTTCTTCATCATTATCATCGTCAACCTGGAATCAGAAACAATGAAAGTACATGTACATATAAAACTCATTACTTGTTCGTCTTCATCGACAACGACGTTCTGTTTGGTTAAACGTGAAACTAATGGCGCGATATTCTTAAATGATTCATGATTAGCATCGATTTGCATATCAGGATTAGTGAATAACGATTGAAAACGAGGATCTTTGAGTACAGATTGTGTTGTCTGAAAAACAGAATGTTCGAATTTATCAAGAAAACAAAAGTTTGATCTCACTGGATCTTGTGCAGATTCAGCTTTTGTACGTTTTGGTGTTTTCATGAGTGTCTCAGCGAGATCTTTATTAACAGTTGGTTCAATCTAAATTCGAAATTATGTTTTTTCATATTCGGTAAATCGAAATCATACAGGTAAGGGTATTCGAGTTCGTTCTCGTTTCTTCTCGATTGTTGCTCGTAATTTCTGTTTACGATATTCAGCAAATGCAAATGGTTCAGCGACTGTTTTCGCTTGATTATACAATCGAATATCCATGAAATATCCGTGCATATACGCACGAAGAAGATCCGAACCGATTAGATGCGATAAACCAAGTGTATCGAGTTCTTTCAATGTTAAGAATTTATAATCATCATAAACTAGAACAAACAAAATCAAATCATGATATTTTATTAATAGATTTTCGAATTCAATACCTGTATCAGTTGGTTTCTCTTCTAATTCTTCGGTGATATTATCCAAAAATGTACACCATTTCGGTGCATTGCCTAATGTCTGTAAATGAAAACATAGATCGATTTTGTTTATTGTTGAGATTTTACTGGGATGTAATAAACGAAGATCTTCGGAGAATCATTTGTTAAACAGATTAAACCACTGCCCGGAATGTTTAACATATCATTGACGGAGGTACCAGGCTCGATAGAAGTGAGATTTTTACCCTAACGAAATCATAAGATAGAAAAAAAAACTCTAGAAAATTGTTTTACAGTATGTCGATTCCAGATTTTGCAGATTTTTTTATCCATCGACATGACATAATCATTATTGGTCGTATGAAAATCGATCTGTTTTATCGGAAGATCATAATTATGATCTTTGATGAAATAAGGTTTATTCGAACGAATATCGAATAGTAGAATCTATGAAATCAATCTTTTATTTTCGAATAAACACAAAACAAACGACACTTTACTTGACCGGTACTCATTCCGACAGAGAGATTAAGTGCATCTCGATATTTCACACAAGACACCGCTGGCAGACTGAAAATGAAGATTTGAGAAAACGATTTCAAGAGAATAACATTGACGTACGTATTTCCACGATTACTGTTCGCATAAACTGCACAGTCAATCTGTCCGACAAGAGTTCGAACACGCGGATCATAACATTCTAAATGACCCTGCAAATGAAATAATTCGAAAATTCGAGCTCGATCGATTTCAATTTCCTACTTCAACCGAACCACAAGTAAATAGTTCATGTTCAGGATTGAATTGACATGCATTGAATCCTCTGAAACAAAAAGGTCCATCGAATAGATCTTAATCTATTCATTTGTCTTCTCTTTTTCCTACGTCGATTTGCTCGTAATCGGTTCGAGAAATTGACCTTGTTCAAGATTAAACCGATAGATCTCTTCTCTACAAACAATTCTTCTTTCCATCTCAATCAATTCAATCAAAAAACAATCTCACGTTGCTCCAACTGTATACAAATCACAAGTCGAATATCGATAGTCCATGCTTCTGCCTTGTTTCGGCGTTCTTATCGTATGATAATTTCCGACTTGAGAATGAAATTCAATGTATCGATTTGCATGCATAAACACAATCTAAACGTTGACTAAATTATCGATGTTTGTCTCGTCGAATTCGAACTTTACTTTCGAATAATCTTCCGAGAGAATTTTCATTTGAATACATTCGTAATCGAAACATCGTTCGAATTTCAACGATAATTCATTGACATCGTAACATCGAACACGTGGTTTGTACGAGCCCGTTACGAATATGTATTGACCATCGCGAGTCATCGATATGGAACTACTCAACATCGGCATTTCGAAAGCTTGGATCAATTCAATTCGTTGTTGTTCATCTAAATTTTCAACAAAAATAGATTCTTCCAATTCAAGAAAAAGAAAACAGACCAGTTTGTTTTTTTAATTTCTTTCGTTTATCATCATTAATCCACTGGAAAAACAAACATAAACAATGTCAAAGAAACCAAAAACTTCATGTCTCTTGTTTTACCTCGGGTAATGCTTTCTGTCCACTTGTTAGATTATAAACTTTAACATCATTGACATTTGTTACCTGCATATTTTTAATCTATAAAACAAAATCATCATTTCACAAAAATACAAATCTGCTATTTTCACAAAACAAAAAAACAACTATTTAATCAACATTTTTTTTCAACATGACAATGCGCATGTACTAAAGTAGCTAGTTGCCATTTTTTTAATTTGATTCGATCTTGATTCGTTGGCATCAATGTTGGCTTATGATTCTTAAACCAATGACGATATCGAAGAAGAATCTGAGGATATTTCAAAAGGAAATCATAGAAATATTCGATTTGAACGAATAACATTCGATGATGATAATTAGTCGATGCAATATTCATTACATATTCTTCGTAATAACATTGAGCATCACTAAGAGTTAATAGTAAACCTAATTCATGATTGAGAAGTTCATTGACAAGACGAAGTTCTTCGTAGATTGTCAACGATGGAATACCTATTGATTGAAGATAAGAACAAGTTGGTATGGAGAAAATCAAACCTTGATCGAGATAATGACAAATAGCTGTCGTAAGCGAAACACTCGAGGAATTGTTTTTATTATCTTGATTTGCCGACTAAAATACATTTACTTGTGCTTGTTGTTTTTTGGCGAGTAATTGTTGACGAAGGATTTTTTCGAGACAAGTCAAACGTTGATCGAGTGGAATGTTTGAAAGACGATCTGCTTCTTTGATCATCTCGTTCCTGAATAAAATAGTTTATCTTCAGACATTGAGAAAGAGAAATCTACCATTGAACATGCGTTTCATCTTTTTGAATATTTGAATTTTGTGAATTTTTATAAGGATAAACTGTTTCTTGATTAAACCAATCACACTAATCGAAAACTAAGCAATTCTATTAATCATTATACAAAAAATTACTTTGAAATCTGAAGTAAATGCATAAATAAAATACTGTTTGATTGTTGGTAAGCCATGTTTAGCTTAAAAACAAAACAAAACAAAATAATTGATCTTTCGAAAGCAATTCGAACTTACAAACTGTTTTCATAAAATTCCACTCTTCGGGAAAACAACCTAAAATTCTCAATGAAATTCTTGTTTCTACTTTCACATGGTTTTACTGTAGATAAATCCGGGCCACCTAAACAATTCAATTCGAAATTGAAAAGAAAAACATCATTTCAAATTATCTTTCTCACCAAGTTTGACCGTTGAATTTCGCCCAAACGATGTCTCCTAATTGAAAATCACTTTCGAATATTTCGAAAATCGATCTCTCTGTCATATCTACAATAATATCCAACAAATCGAATTGTTAGTTTTGCTTTGTTTATTAATACAAGAATATATATATATGAACATATGAGAATAACAAAAATAAAGAACAAATAATGATTATTTTTTCTCGAGTATTTTCATTAATTGATGTTGTTTGAACGTAATTGTATCATCAAATATGAATTTTAAAGTCTCATTAAACCAATGAGTATGTTTCGAAACGATTTCCGGATTGTTGAGCAAAAAATCTAGTAAAGAAAAACAAATTCATGATCGATTTCATTTGGTTGGTTTTTACCATAGAACCATTCGAGTTGTACGCAAGTCATTTGAAATTGAAAGTTTTCCTTCATGAGATTCACAACGAATTGACAAGCAATTGTTTGTGCTTGTTCGAGAGAAAGATTCGATTCGTTTAAAAGTTTGTCAACGATTTGTTTTTCTTCGGTTTTAGTTAAGATTGGTAAACCGACGTGTAGTAACGTTGTTGACGTTGCAACAGACTAAAGACGAGGGGAAATTTTTTAAGAAGAATTCTTCGTCGAAATGAAAGATCTACTGTTGATTTAGTTTTCTGTCGTTTTGAAGATTTGTCTTCGATTGTTGGCGGTAGACTTTTCTTTGATGGACGTTTTTTTTCTAACGAGAAAAGAACGTTAAAACAGCGAATCAATCGACATGAGCATTCTGTTTTACTTTCAGCTTTATGAAGAATTTCTTTTAAAATATTTTCGAAATTTTCAATACGTTTCTCTCGAGTTAATTGACAACATTCATCAGCAGCTTCGATTGCTTTATCCCTACAAATCAAGATAGTTTTCTTCTCGAATCGAATTTCATTGAGTTTATCTACCAAGGCGCTCGTTTCGTACCGGAAACTTTTAATTCAAAACGATTTGCCAATGTTTCTTGTTCGACTTTTGTTGTTGCCTGAAGAGACACAAGAGAATCATCGAATATCGAATCAATCAATTCAACAAACATTTTGAACAGCTTTTTGTGCGTCTTGAAGAAAATTTTCCAAGCCCGAATAAGGAATCATACAGTTCGTATCTGACCATGAATACTCAAAATTTGGACCGAAAAAATAAACAAAATAACGACCTGGAACAAAAAAAGCAAATTGATTTCAAAAGAAACAAAACGGAATGTCAATGTTTCATACGTCTCTTTCGACGTGCACCGTGTTTCACGACTCGAGTGTGAAGATAATCTTCGAAATATGAACCTTAAAAGAGCTGATTTTTGCAGCGAATATGTCCAAGAAGAAAACGATTTCTACCGTAGAGAAGTGCTGGCCACCACGGATTATTACCGATTCGTACCCAGAAGATGTCTCCAATTTTATATGGATCATCGGGATCTTCGATTTCTTCTTCAATTTCAACAGGTTCTTCATTGGGCTGAGACTTTTCTTCAATCGGCACACTCGGTTGAGTTTTTAAATTTGACAAACGACAAGCTCGTGTCGATCGTCGTTCTTCAAAAGACAAAAAGTCAATTTGAATTCACAATGAAAAACAAAACCAATTACTCGAAATTGGCTCATCGATATCAGAAGTCTCGGTGGTCATGCTGATGTTAGTTTCTGATCTGATTTTATTTGATTTCGAACGAACGGACAAAGATTTTTTGAATAAAATTCTCCCATTCGTTTACCGGACGCATCAATAATATCCGAGAATCTATTCGAAACTCTTTATCAACTAATGACATCTGTTGTACGAGATAGTTTATCAGGATTATTCATAATTGTTTGCTCCTTTCGTTTGTTATCTGTTTATAACTTTGATAAGTTATGATCCGAAAGTCGAAAGGGACTTTTATTTTATCGAGATAAACCATGGAAGCAAGACAGTTTCTAATTCTATTTTTCGTTTCAACTTTCTTTGTTTTCGCATCGTTTGCGGGTTTCATTACTTTAATGGTCGTTTGGCAAACGAAATTGACACCTTTTCAAGATTTTTCTGTTGTTGTCGATGCGGGTTCAAGTCATTCAAATATCTATGTTTACAGGTTAACTTAACTCAACGGACTTTCGTCCTAATAAACATAGTTCTGTCTTTCCTAGTTGGCCTGCGGATAAATCCGATGGTCTCAATGCGACTTCTCGTGTGAGTCAATTTGCATCATGCGAAATAGACCCACCATTAACATCGATTTCGGAGCCGACTGTTGACAATGTTCGACTGTATTTTGAAAAAAAAATGAACGAATGTGTTGGTAAAATATATGCAACACGAAAGAGTCGTGCTTTGATCTTTCTCGGTTGAATTTGTTTTGTATTTTTATTCTTTTCATTTTTCTCATTGATCTGTCTACAGGTGGTACTGCTGGTCTTCGTTTAAGTGAAATGAAAAATTCGAATTATACAGATGCTTTATTAGCGAGTACACGAGCATATTTCGATACACTCGGTTTACATTTTAAATCACCTGAAAACCAAGTGAAAATCATCAGTGGAGCTGAAGAAGGCTTGTCTGGGTGGATTTCAACGAATATTCTTCTCGATGAATTATATTCAAAACATGAACCTGAACAAACATTCGGTGTTTCGGATATCGGAGGTTTGAAATAAATAAATAAAGACAGAAAGATAAATATTTGAATGAATTCTTTAGGTGCTAGTACACAAATCAGTTTTGTTCATCCGAATGCTGAAGCTGAACTTCATAATCTAAATTTATTTAATACAGATTATCCTGTGTATTCTCATTCGTTTCTATGTTATGGAGCGAATGAATTTCGTCGAAGATATCAAGCATTATTGATTAATAGTGGAAATGGTTCGGAAACTATTGAAGATCCATGTTTACAATCTAACTATCGTCAAATTGTGACATATAGCGAAATTTTTGATTCAGCATGTTCAAGTGGTTCGTTTGCTCCATCACCTTCACTCAATTCATCATCAAACTTTACACTTGTGTAAGAAAAATTTACTTTCTCTCTTTCAATCAAATTCATCGAATTCTCTTTCAGAGGCAAAGGAAATTATCAACAATGTTTAGCTGCAGTTAGAAATCGTTTCAATAAAGAAAATTGTACGCATTCGACTTGTAGTTTCGATGGTGTTTATCAACCGAAACCAATCCCTACATCGCTCAAATTCATTGCCATGTCAGCATGGTTTAAAACATTTAAATCTCTTGCACAGAACGTCAGTGGTCTATCTCCAAATGCCGATGGAAATTACGATTTTAATACTGTTAATTTCACGCATATAAATGCCGCAATTGAAGCAGTTTGTACTCAATCATGGGTTGAATTGAACTCGACCGAACCTTTTCGAGAAGGTACGTTGACATAGAAATTTAAGAGAAATTCGAAGTTTTGTTGATTTTTAGTCTTATGTTTTAATTCAATGTTTCATTGGACATTACTTCAGTATGGTTATGGAATGAATGATGCTAATCTACCGAATTTTCATATTATTAAAAACATTCGAGACACAGACATCGGTTGGACAATGGGTTACATGATTAATCAAACGAATTATCTCGAACCTGAATATCGACCGAAACGTTTGTTAACTCAAAATGAATTCGGTGGTCTTGTTGCTTTTTGTGTCATTGTTTTTCTTTTGAGTATTGTTTCAACTGTTGTTTTTATACGTTTATTTATCAAACGACGCAATTACTAATAAAATTTAAACTAACCGAGGTCGCTAGCGCTAGATTAAAACAGACTTCATATTATTGGTTTGAAAATCTTTGTTTTCTTATTCTTCTTATTCATTCATTGACTAATTCGAACGAACATGGCAAGTATCTTAAAACGTCAGTCATCAAATTCGAGTAGCGACGATGATGAAATCGATTGTCCTCTAAATGGTTCTGAAGCTTTAACGGCATGCAAAGAATTTGCTTCAGTGACAGGTACAGATACTGGATTAGCGATGATGATGTTGCAGAACAATAACTGGAATCTTCAACAAGCAATAGCAGCTTATCAAGGGAAATCTCAATCCACGAGAAAAAAACGAGTCAAGACAAATACTGAATCACCAACTGTTACAGTAGTCAATCAAGGCAATAAACGATTTAAATTACTTTCATGGAATATCGACGGACTTGATGAACAAGAAAATACAATCGACATTCGAACTCGAGGAGTCATCAATGTGATTAAACGGTATACAAATTTTCTTCGTTCTTTTAATTAACTATTTTCTTTTGCTATAAATTTAGTGAAGAACCTGAAGTCATCTTTCTCCAAGAAGTCGTTCCGATTTCTTATGAACTCATTAAAAGTCTTTTACCAGAATATGATTCCTATGCCGGTAAAAGTTCATTTGAAGCATTAGCAGATTTCAATGTATTTTTCTCAGGAAATAATCAAGGCTATTTTGTCGTTATCTTACTTCGTCGAGAACGTTTTCAAGTGGAAAATCATGAAATCGTATCTTATCCCGGTACAAATATGGAAAGAAATTTGCTCATTGTTCATGTAAAACAAATTCTTCAAAGCAAAACAATGGTTTCTTGTTTTTTTTCTTCTTCAAAATAGGCGAAATATAAGGATTCTCTTCCAATTGATTTCATGACTTCGCATCACGAAAGTGGAACTGAAGAAATTGCAAGTAAACAACGAATTGAACAGTTAAAATTATGCTTTCAATACATGCTCAACGCACCAGCCGATCGATTCGTTCTTTTCGGTGGAGATTTGAACGTTCGAGAGAAAGAAGTAAAATGATTTCAATTTTCTTAAAGTAAAACGAGATTTTATTGAACGATTTCAGCTACAAAAAGCTGGTGGTATTCCCAATGAAATAGTTGATCTATGGATTGCAACAGGCAAACGTAAAGAATGTGCATACACATGGGATATGAATCGAAATACGAATGTTTATTATCCATCGAATGAATATCGACCACGAGCACGTTTCGATCGACTTTATTATCGTCGATCGAAAACAAATCATGATCAATTGAAACCGGTTTATTTCGAACTCGAAGGTCTCGAAAAACTACCATCATTGAAACGCTATTGCTCAGATCATTGGGCTATTCAAGCCTATTTCGATATGTGATTTTCAAAAATTATGAACGTGATAATCTTTAACAAAACTATGTACTGTAATTTTATATTTAAAAATAAAATCTAGGCAAATATTGATTTACATTTTGTTCTGAAAGTGTGAATTCAACCTTGTAAAGTAATTTGAGAGAAATTATTTAATTATAAATAATTATGTTCGTCGTTTTGGCTTGCGTTGATGACAGTTAGTCTCTCGATACCATTGAAGACGCAGAAGAAGAAGAGGAAAACTCTTTTCTATCCGGATATGACAGCGGAGGCGCGTTGGTAGGCAACGTTCGTTCGTGCACAGATAATCAGTCTCAAATGAAGAAAAAAAAGGGGTAAAAGGAAAAACGGATGACAGTAGGAAAAATATTGTCTTGAAGAAAACCCAGCTGCCTGACTTTCAGTGCATCAATGATGAGAAATTTATGTGACAAGATATTCTCGGATCCTTGGATATGTTTTTGCTGTCCACAAGCACATAAACCACAACGAAGTATTGTTCCAATTCAAGCCACCGAGAAACCGATAGTACCAAAAAATCTTCAAAAGAAACGTTCAGACATTAGTATGTGTATATATATATATATTTGTTTTGATAGAACAGAGAAATAAATATTTTTGTTTATTTAGCTCTTTCGTCTGTTTTGATTATTCAGTCGTGGTTTCGACGACGGAAAGCATTGTTTGAAATGCGCAGAAAAGCTGCTTGGACAATCTATCAAAATATTGAATATGCTGGCGAACAAGATCAATTGAAAGTTAGTTCGTTTTGATTTGAAAATCATAATAGACTTTGCCTTGTTCTTTCTAGCTCTATAATTTTTTTCTTGATCTCATGCAAGCTGTTACAAAAAATCCTCGAGATGCTCTTGTCGTTGCTAAAGTCCTGCGGCGCACGTCAAGTTTAACAAGTACAGGTGACATTTATTTCACAAGACAGAGAACAGAAAATTAATCTATTACTTTTTCTATTCCCCAGACGAAGAAATTGAATTACTTAAAGCTACTATGCCTGAAACAATCACAGTTGAATCGTCATACAAAGGTCCGCATCTACAAAGTCCAATAACAAAAAGTCATTTCGAATCATTAGTTCTTTCATTTCAACGTGGGGATGTAAGTATGCTTGAGTAAATCTCTTAGTTTGAATTCTTCTTTCCGTTTCAAAAAGATTCTTCATGCTCGATATGTTCTATTAATTCTTCATGAAGTTCGTAAGATTCTCAAACGTTTACCAAATGTAAATATTGTCTCAACACATCAAACGACATTTGTCACTGTCGTTGGAGATTTGCACGGAAATTTCGCAGATTTAATGTTAATTTTTCACAAAGTATTTTTCATTTTGAATTATTTCGATTTGATTTTAAAACAAAAATATTTCTTCAGAACGGTTTACCATCGAATGAAAATCCTTACATATTCAATGGCGACATTGTCGATCGAGGACCTCATAGTATCGAAATATTTCTTCTCATATCCGTTGCATTAATCGTCTATCCGAATAATGTCTATTTAAATCGTGGCAATCATGAAGATCATGTTTTAAATTTACGGTTGAACATCAAAATTCTTTGAATTTCATTTTCGAATTTACTTTTCTATAGTTATGGTTTTATGAAAGAAATCGTCAATAAATACAAAGGTCAATCGAATAAAATACTTCGTCTTTTCGAAAATATCTACAGTTGGCTGCCAGTTGCAAGTCTCATCGATGATCGAGTATTTGTCACACATGGAGGAATCAGTGATATAACTGATTTACAAAAAATCAATCAAATCAAACGAAATAAAGTGAATACATTTTCTAACACAAAAACAAATAACACACAGAACATCTTCTTTGTTCAGTATGTATCGATTTTAAGTCCAAGTTTTATTATTCCTGAAGATGATGAACAATATCAAATCAATGGTTTATCGAATGAGCAATTATTAGAATGGAGACAAATACTTGATCTACTTTGGAGTGATCCGAAATTGACCGATGGATGTGAACCGAATACTTATCGTGGAGGAGGTTGCTATTGGGGACCTGATATTACAAATAAGATTCTCGAGAAACACAATTGGACGCTGTTAATACGCTCGCATGAATGCAAAGAAGATGGCTTCGATTATTGCCATGATAAAAAAGTTGTTTTTTTTAAATGATTTTTAAGAACAGAAAACAAAATGTTTGAATATAGGTGCTAACTATATTTTCTGCATCGAATTATTATGCTGCTGGAAGTAATCGTGGTGCTTATGTGAAGATTTCGAATAATCAATCGATTGCAATTATTCAATTTATGTCAACTAAAGCAACAGTCAAACCGTTGACATTATGGGAACGGTTAGGAAATTAGAGAAGAAAAGAAAAACAACATGAATGTCCTTTCGTAATTTCAGAGTTTCGTATGTTGAAGAACAAGCAGTGAAAAGTTTATTGGAAAAATTCAGTGCAAATGAAAATCGATTAATGAAAGAATTTTTAGCTAAAGATACGAATAAAACGGGTCAATTGTTGGTTAATGATTGGTGTGCTATAGTAACACGTGTTTTGGAATTGAAATTACCTTGGCGAACATTAAAATCTCGGTTAGTTGATATTAATTCGAATGGAATGGTTCTCTATGAGTCAACATTTCGTTTACAAGAATTACAATGTGCTTTAAATTCGAGTCCTACTGCGGTAGAAAAAAAATCTTGTTTGTTTTCTTCGAATAAAAGATCTTTTCTTTTTTTTTTGTTAGCGAAGACAAAGTCTTTATCAAGCCATCTATAGAAATAAAGATTTACTTGAAACTGTTTTTCGTGCAATCGATCAGGATAATTCAGGTGTTATTTCATTGAAAGAATTTACTGACGTTTGTTCGTTTCTTGGCAGTCACAATGGTTCACCATTTGACGAAAAACAAATCGTCGATTTAGCCAGCAGTATCGATCTCGATAAAAACGGTGTTATTGATTTCAATGAATTTTTAGAAGCATTTCGTATCGTCGATATCGGTAGTGTTCAACGAGATTCGCTATAAGACATCAAGTTTATATATTCATTCGTAATTATTCATGCAAAATAAAAAAATAAATCGATTGTATTCACTTGCTTTTATTGACTATGTAAAGAGAATTACGAAGTACGAGCATCTTGTAAAATCATATGAGCTACTTTCTCACCAATAGCAAAAGCAGGTGCTTGTGTATGTCCACTATTGATAATAGGTAGAATCGATACATCGGCTACTCTCAAACCTTGAACATTTCGTATGCGAAGTGTGTGATCAACTACACCCATTGGATCGTGATCAGGTGCCATTTTACAAGTACCAATTGGATGACTGCATGTAGCAGAAAATGCTCGTACATGTTTCTTCCAATCATCTCTATTTTGTGGTTCGGGTCTTGGCTTTGGCCATGTGCCACAAATAATATCTCTTGTTCCTGAACCTTTCATAATAATTTCATGACCTAATCGACAACCTTCAGCAAGTACAGCAACATCGAGTTCATTATCGAGCTGAGCATGATCAATAATTGGTTGACTTCGAGGATCATTCGATGATAAACGTACAGTACCTCTTTGTCGAGCTCCAAAAAGAAGTGTGAGCAATGTAAATACACCTTCGCCATTGACTGGATTATGTGGTTCTTCTAGAAAAAACAAACTCACAATGAATTCAAAAATAAAATACAATAGAATCTAGATTAACCATTGCCAGAAAATTGAATTGGATCCATATAGAATTCTACTGTAAGATATTCTACATGCGGTTGATTTGGCAATTGTCCAGTTGGATCACTGTTTCCACATAAAGCTTTTTCGGCTTCCCAAATCGGATCGTCAATTGTTTGGTCAATTCGTTTGAGTGCAAATATGCCAAATGGAATCTTTGCCATAAATCCAGTTTTCTTCTCATTATATTCATTCATAGCTAAATCACGAATATTCGAATCAAGATATACAAATTTATTCAATGTTAAATCCGGATCCGACACTTGATATGAACTGTAGACCTGAAAAACAACTTAAAACTCTACTATACGTAGATAAATCGCAAATGTAATACCATTGGATGATCTTGAAGATTATTACCAACACCAGGCAAATCAACTTTACAATCAATACCAACACTAGCTAAATGTTCTCTACAACCGATACCTGAATGCATTAGAACGACAGGAGAATTATAAGCTCTAAATTTATTTTCATTCGAACAAATAATATAAGATAATTGGATTGAATTTTTACCCTGCACTTAAAATAATTTCTCGTTTGGCTTTGATAACAATCGATTGATTATTGACATCATCAAAAGCTTCAACTCCAATAGCTTTATATTCACTGTCATTATCATTATTTTTCTCTAAAATTATTCGATTGACATAGACTCCCGTTCGAACAACAAGATTTGGTTTATTAAAATGTTCAACAAAATCTGCACTCGACGTTCGTACACCGTTATAAACTGTTCGAACAGCATGTCCAACACCTAAAGACTCCTCTTCCAACGAAAACTAATCATGTAAACTTCAGCATTTACCTTCGAATTCACCTTGTACAAACATATCGGGTTTATATTCATAACCTGAATCAATAAATGATTGCAAAACCTTTTCTGAAATCGGTGCAATCCGACACGGTTCAGTATGCAACGGTCCATTCGTACCATGTGCCGATAGATCAGCTTGATGCCATTCAGCTGAATGAAACGTTTCTGAAGCTTTGAAAAACGGCATCATTTCATCCCAACTCCATCCTGGATTGCCCATGTTTGCAATACGATCATAATCCGCTTTTACACCTCGAAGAATAACTGTGCCATTCATTGCACTACATCCACCGAGCAGACGACCTCGTGAAGCCGGTATAATCCGGCCATTACAACCTCGCTGGGGTACCATTTCATAGCCCCAATCGTGCTCTGTTTTAAACATAAAGGGAAATCGGCCAGGTATACGACTATTCAGCACATTTTGTTGACTTCAATGAAAACTTTCGATATGTTGAACATAAAAATTCAATGTTACTAAACGAACCTAGGACCAGCTTCAAGCAAACATACTCGATAGTTGACTTCTGCTTCTGCTAAACGTCGAGCTACGACTGCACCACTCGTGCCACCACCGATTATCACATAATCATAAATGTCATCATCACTCATTTTGAGAAAAAAAACAAATCTACAATCACATTTGTTCGACACAAGTTTCTGAGGTCAGTTTACGCTGATAAGATCTCTTTTTTTTATTACCTTTTGATGATGAAACAAAAAAAAACAAAAGAACACGAACATTGCAACGGTATTTATACCCAAAAAGAAAACAACGAAATTTTACAGAATAAGAGAAAAGAGTTGAATACTAAATAGAAAAAAAAAGATTCTCATATTGAGCATTTGATTTTTTTAAATTGATATTTTATCAGATCTAAACAAATTTGGTATTATTAATTCTTATTTTTTGGTTTTTGACTAGACAGCGAAAAAGAAAAAGAAGTGAATAGATGCGAAAAAAAGAGACATAAGCCCAAAAGAAAGAGAAAGAGAAAGAGAAAGAGAGATTCGGTTTGTGTTTGATTTCTTTATAGAAGTACACAACAATCTTTTTTGTTTCCATTTGAGTTAATTTGTGAACCATCAAGAGGTGATTTCCCTTGCGATGAAATCGAATGGCCAGATTTGCCTTTGGCTTTCTTTTCTTTATTCATCGGTGTTCGTTTATTGATTTGACGAACAAGATCAAAGAAAATCTTCAAACGAAAACGAATAGGAAAACTAGTTTTTCTCATCAATTCAACAAACTTCATTAACATTGATCTTTTGTTTGGCTGATGTTTCGAGAAATGTTGAATTCCAATTTCTCGCTAAACTTTGTCCAACTTCTTTGCCAACAACACGTTCATCTTCAAGATCACATTTATTTCCAACTAAAACCATGGGCACATCAGCTGTATCTTTAACTTTAAGAATTGTATCACGTAGATCAACTAGATCATTGTATGTTGATTGAGCAGTTATCGAATAGACAAGAACAAAACCTTGACCATTTTTCATATATAAATCTCTCATAGCTGTGAATTGTTCCTATAGAACAACGAAAGAAAAACAAAATTGTTTCTTTTTTTATTCTTCAATCAAAATCAACTCACTGTTCCAGCTGTATCCAAAATTTCTCTAGAACAAAAAACAAAGATCTCTGATAGCAAAATGAACGGTTCAAATCGAATCATCTTACAGCATGCATTGTTGACCATCGACTTCGACTTGTTTTCGATAACTATCTTCGATCTAAAAAATGAAGTTCTTTCATATCGAACAACGAAAAACAGCTGTCAAAAAAAACACTAACTGTTGGATCGTATTTTTCCACGAACAATCCTTGAACAAATTGAACAGTTAATGCCGATTTACCGACACCACCACTGCCAAGTACGACTATTTTATATTCTCGCATGATTGACTTACAATAATCCAACAACTTGTTTCTTCGATTGACAAAAGAAGAAATAAACAAAACACATTTTTCTCTCTCTCTCTCTCTCGCTCTCTATTGTTTATTGTTGTTGTTGTTTTTTGTTGTTATTGTTTAGAATAGCAAACGATAAATCACATGCAAATATGATATTTATGCGAATAATCGATGGACTCTCATCGATTTTTTTTTCTAATTCGATTTACTGAAAAAATTAGATTTATTTAATTGAATTTTCGATGCTCGAACTAGCGACATCTGAGAGAGAGAGAGCGGAAATGTTGAGTTTGTTGCTTCTTTTATTCGATAAGAATAAAAACAAAAAAACAGTCAAAAGAGAAAAAAACGGAGTTTAAAGATCACTTCGTTGAGCTTTGCCTTCGCTGTAAAGTTGAGCAACATAAGGCCAGTTAACAATACGCCAGAAATTGTCAACATATTCTTGTCGACGATTTTCATAGACTGGATAATAAGCTGCAATAGAAAATACAACAAAATTTGCAAAGATTTTCAACAAAAAAAAAACGTTTTTTTTTTTACCGTGTTCCCAAAGATCAATACCGAGAAGAACAACATGATTTCGATTGAACATAATTCTAAATAGTAACTCGAATGAAGATTTGTCGTTTTTGAGGGTGTTGATTATCTTACGGATTGTCTTGATTAGCTGTGTAGTTCAAAACGATGTGTTTCGTTCGAGCATCGATATAAATCCAAACCCAACCGGAACCGAAAAGACTAACGGCTGCAACTGAGAATAATTCTTGGAGTTTGTCGAACGAACCAAAACTTTCTTCGATAGCTTTTAAAAGTTCGCCTGTTGGTCGATTTTCAGCAGCTGTTGCTGTTGGTGCTTTTAGCATTTGAAAGAATAATTTATGATTCAAATATCCGCCACCATAATGTCTCAAACCAATATGAAATTGTTCGGGTAAAGTCGATAATTGTGAAAGAAGTGTTTCAATTGATAATTGAGCAAGTTCTTTTAATTTACCACCATTGTGTGTGTCATTGAACATAGCTTTAAGTGCAATATTTGTTTGATTTGTATAGAATTGAAAATGTTTATCGTGATGTAATTGTAATAAACGTTCGGAGAGAACAGGTTCGAGTGCATTATATGCGTATGGTAGTTCAGGTAATGTTAATTGAGTTTGTGAATAAACACAACTAACGAAGACAGCAGCAAAAAGAATAACGAATCGAAACATCTCGATAAGAATGATAAAAGATTTCAGTTCGTCTTTTCAATTTATAAATCTTAGCCAAAGTCGATTTCAAGGTCTTTTAATCAGATGACGTGGCAATGAATAAACAATAACAAGAATTTGTATATAAGAAGAACAAGAAAAACAGCAGCAAATAAAACGAGTGATTAGTTCTTATTAGATGTATTCATATACATCAAAGACCTCGATATGCTTTCTTTATCGAGGTCTCTTGTTTTTCTTGTTGTAAAGAAAGAAAGAAGAAAACGATTTGGCCTCGTCATTCGTTATTATTAATTAAAATTAAATTCGAACAAAAATAACAGAGAAATTAAACAACACATTTGTCTTTATGAGCTGCTAGAAAGAGAGAAGAAAAACCACACAATGACATACACAAAAAAGAAAAGAAACACATCGGTTTTTAATAGAATTTTTATTTTGCAAATACACACAAAAAGAAAGAAAGAAAGAAGATAAGTATTTGATTGCTGCTCAAACATAGATTCGTATCCTCGTTATATTTTACAAGAAAGAAAAAAAATATGAATCATAAATGATCGAGATTATTCGAAGATAATGATGAATTTGTTGTGGTTGTTGTTGTTAAATTATTCGAAGAATTATTATTGTTATGAGTTGAATTCGGATATTTTATTCCAAGAACAAAACCTGGCAGCCAACCTTTTGTCGTTGGTGATGTTTGCCGACGAACATACCATCGATTATCTTCATCAACATTGATAATTTGAACATATTCGCCTCGATGTACACAGATTTCATCGTGTTTTATTGCATTATAATGATACAAACATCGAGCTTGTTCAGGCAGTTGACAAGATGTTTGAGGATAGGAAGATGATGTTGGCGGTGTTGTTGTTGTTGATGAAGATTTCTTTGATGGATTGATATTAATCGACATGGATTTGTTCGTTGTACGAGAAAGAATTGAATCGAACAGATGAAATGACAGTGGAGATTTTTTCGTTGAATTATCATTGGATATATCCGAATTCGATGAACATGTTGTCTTGGGCGAATGAGTGAGTTCACATGATTGACTAGTACGATCGGACATGGATTTTTTGATTTGATTACGATTAGTTAATGAAGATGTAAATAATAACATGGACGAATCTTGCCTAGAAAAACAGACGAAAATTAAAATCGAAATCGAAATTTAAAAATGTCAATGGTTAGAGTTGAGCAGCGGAATAAATATTTATAAAAAAAAATGATTCGAGCAAAGCGCGTATATCTTGCTTTGAAGAAAGTAGAAGAAGAAGAAACAATGAATAAGGATTATATATTCGAAACAGCAGCATTATTCGATGGAAAATGTTGTCGTACTGATTGTCGCCATTCAGGTATTTCCCATGTTAATAATCTAAGATTGATTTCGACAAAACATAAGAATAAATAAATAGGAGAAAACGAAAGGAGGTAGAGAGCATGCGGATCACAAATAAATAATAAATATTTAAAGCTATGGGATTGATCGAATACACAAAAGGAGAAATTCATTGGGCAGATTTTCGAAACAAATCTTACTCAGTTTAGATAGTCTTTTTCTACTTAGAACGAGGACTAAGATAATAAGAAGAAGAAAAATAAAAACAGAGAGAAAAGCTTTGTTCTATACATACTCTTTTTGCAGAGCAGCAGTTGGATTAGTTAAAGCTGAAAGAAATAAAAAGTATAATTTTATTTTTCGAATCGAATGTGAAACTCTACCGATGATGAGATCCATCTGACGTTGAAGCACCTTGTTTACACTAGTTACCCATAGTTCGTATTGTTCTTCGTCTTTACATTGACATGTAACACGACGTGTATTACCAGCATCGACTTCAACTAATGTAAATTGAAATAAATCTTTATTATGTTTGAATTCTTTATGTTGAAGTTTATTAATCTTAAAACGAAAAAACAAACAAATTGATTTTGTTCCATTGGCAATGAAATCATCTCACGACATACTTTAAGTTCATATTTATAAATATAATTTGGACTTGAATATTTATCTTTTGCCGGTATTTCATCACAAAATATCATCGATTGTTGAAAGAGAAACACGCGTCGTTCTTTGAATTTTTTCTCGACATCCTTCGAAACCATCGGTTCACTAACCATTAACATGTCTTGTAATTTTAATTCTCCTAATTGATGAACATTGGTTGATAGATCTTTTATTCGACCCACATTCATCATATCATTGGCTTGTTGAGGTACTTCAATCATCACTTTCAAAGCACTTCGTATCGCATTCGATTGATCTCCCATACGTTCGGTAGATTTAAGGATTTCTTTTAATAATAATTGATAACGCATGATGCGTTGAACGGGTTTGATTAATAAATCCGAGACAAGTAGTTTTTGACCGAGTTTCTTTCGAATTTCCTTGGAAAAGAACAGAACATAACGATTGATTATTTCGGTTTGTTTTTTTTCTCTTACTTCGAAATAATCGTGATATTCGGATACGATATATTCCGAACGTGGTTTGTTCTCACAATATCGAACATACGGGCTGAATCGATTTGTCTATTTTCAAACAAAAAAAAACTATTTTACAAAGATTTTCTTTCGTCTTTTTCTTCTTCTTACAGTAAATAGTCCACCGAGAATATCAGGATTTTCAATGCATTGTTCAAGTTTAGGCAGGAAAGTACTGAGAAAGAAAAAGCAAATGACGATGAATGAAGACAAGATTCGAATCGTACTCTCGATGAAACTCATAGATTCGTTGTACATTGCCGAACACGACACGTTCACGTCCGACAAGACCTGTTGGTTTTTTAATTTCTTTATCATTTTCGATGATATTCATGTAACCCTAGAAGACACATTAAGTTCGAATTTGTTTTCAGTGCAAATTAGTCGTTTTGTTTTTTTTCCTCCTACCTCGACAATCAGCGCTAAATCTTTGACATATTCTTTTTCTGTCTCGATTAATTCGATAATATTATGTCTAAGAAAAACAAACATTGCGATTTAGTTTTTCTTCTTCTTCGAGTTGTTTTCTCTACCTTCGTTTAGCTCCGTATTTTGTTCGATCATCAACAGGCTCATCTGTAGTCACCGTTGTCAATGACGATAATGTTGCTTGATCAGTATCATTTAATGAAGATTCCTCTGGTGTTTCAGTTGGATTGGTATTAGGCATCACAGTTACTGTCGATGATGATGATGATGATGTCGGCATACTTGCTACTGAAGTATCATCAGCTGATGGTGTTGTTATTGACAAAGCGGTTGGGATATGAAAATCACTTGCTGAAAATCCCGAAACGATATTAATAGGTGCCTAGAGAAGAAAATAATAATAATTCTGTTAATGATAAAAGTCAATTTGAGCCGCCGAAGAAGATAAAACAACAAAACGATGCTTACAACATGTTGAACAAGTCGAGCAATGACAGAATCGTCATCAATGGGACTGATGACTTTCAATGGTGGCGAACGTAATTTACGTAAACGTGATGACAAATCACCACTTGACGTACTTCTCGCTGTCGAATCCAGGGCAAGTGTATCGACAAACTTTCGAACAACTGTATGGATCTCCGTTCTCGAAATGTCTACACGACAGACAAGTCAAGGGCTTTGACGCCTAATTTTAATGACGACGCTCAAAAACTAAAGTGCATGCCGTTTTTTTTTTCTTCTTCTTCTCTTGCAAAAAGAATGCTCTTGGCGTTTGCACAACTATCGTCGTTGTCTTTCCATTAAACGAAAATGTCACAAAAGACGTCGACAGTAGACATAAGACAGTATGAGGAGAGAAAAAAAAACACGACGATGAGAAAAGAAAAAGGAAAAGACGGAGGAAAAAGAAGTAACAGCAGTCAAAGGAAAAAAACAGGCACTATCGACCGGTTCCGTTGTTGTTTGGCCTCGTTCGGCCGTCTAATATTATTACTGCGATTATTCAGAAACGAACGCTCTTGTCGGTTTTTTTTTTGCCTACATATTCTTTTATATATAGAGATGTGTGTGTATATACACAACGATGCTCGTTCGTGCGCACGCGTGTAACCGTCTCGCTCGTTCCAACTGATGAAGTATCAGCAACACAAGCAATGCAATTAGATGACGAGAAAATTTCTCGTTCGCACACTGAACGACACAATATGTGTGTGTGTGTTATTCGATGTTCGCTTGATATAAGCAATTGTGTCATTATCTTTACTCTTTAACCAAGATCAACCATGATTAATGAACCCAAAAACGAGAAGAAAAGAAATATGTGGTGTTTATATTTGAACATTGATGACATACAAACATATCTATCTATCAGAATTCATCTTCTTTCGCGTGTTTTTCTTTTTGCTTTCTTATTAACGACACTATCCTGCTGTTGCCTTCTTTACATAAGTGTATAATGGATGTGTCGAGATAACGCTTGCATTACTAAGCACTACATTATATGTATAATGTCGAATGTAAAAGGGCAACTGGTTTTGTTTGCTAGTAATAGTACTAATATATGTTTAAATTCTGCATGTTGTTATTCTCTGTTTGACGTCATTTAATCTCTCGACATGACGAAAATGATTTCGATTGTAACGAAATAAAACAAATAGGACATTTTCTCCTACATACATTTGATGTATCGATTGCTGATTTGTATGACGATCGAATATCGAATGATGAAGATGAAGGTGTTGTTGTTGATGGTGATGAAATTTTACTTATATCAGTTTCGAAATCGTTTCGAGGAGTTAGAACGGTTGTAGCTGTCGACGATGTTGAATCTGTCATTTTATAAAGACCATCAATTGATTTACTAGTTGAATTCTAAATGAACACAAAAAACAAACCGTTCTTCGATTATTTGTCATACGAAAAGCAAAACCAAACAAAACATTTGTTCATTTAAGCTTACGGGTTTTTTCAAACTTGAAGATAGAAATTTATATTTCTTCGTCCATGAAAGACTCGGCATGGTTTTTCTCAGCGCAGAAGATATGTGTTAAGAAAGTGATGACTTATCGATAAAATAAGGACAGTGGCTAGTACGACGTAACAGATATACACATCGACATCACATTACTCTATGCTTATGTTATTCTATTTTTGTTCTCGTTCAACACTCATTGAGTAAGCAGATTACATAAGCAGATGATCAAACAAAAAAAGAAACTACTAGTAGTAATAGGATGAAGAAGAAGAGGAGGAGGAGGAGAAGGAAGACGAGTGTTAGTTTGATGATAGCCTACCGTATCATCAGGCAATGATGTTAAATCGTCGGTGTTAATGAAGGTATATGCCTGAAATAAGAAAAAAGAAACGAATGAGAATTTCTGTTTTTCGTAATACCTTGAGCTTTCGAGTTGCGTTCAGATTTGACGATGAGTCATGTCTTGGATTGACAGTTGTATCATCGGTTATATCTGTGGTGGTGATTAATTCATCGGAGTTTGATGTTTTATCTTTCAAACTAAGACGTCGAACGGGATGTTTGAGAATTTTTCTACAAAAAACAAACAAAACAATTTTATACCGATCAAAGAACAGAAAAAATGTCTTTACCGAAAACTCGATCTTCGTTTACTATATTGTGATGATGTTGATGAGCGTTGTTTTGACTCGTCTAGAATATTTCCAAGACTGCCATCTAAATAATCGAAAAAAAAAAGAAATGAAAATATTCGGGCTGAAATCCCTGAGGTTATTAAAGCAGATTAGAACAAGTTCGATATGTCATTAATCATTCGATCGTTTGGTATTTATTGAAAAAAGAAGAGAGAGAGAGAGAGAGAGAGAAAAACTTCAAATAAATCCGTCAATGGGAATCTAATTGTCATCTGTCGTTGCTACGTTTTTCTATATTATTAAATTGAAAAAAAGAAACATAAATCAACGGAATAGTGATTTTCAACGACAGTTCTGTACTAATCAATTCTTATCAACAACGATGAGTCAGATAAATTTCTCACGACATATCTGTCAAATTTGGAAGAATATAATTTTTATATAGATCGTATAAACATTTATGTGTGTCTGCGGGTATTTTCGATGAGAAAATTTTCTATTCTATTCTCGTCAATTGGGAATACGACGTTGTCGAGAAATATCAACTAATTCCATTTGATATTTGATTAGAATAGACAAAAATGGTAAAAAATAGAAGGAGAAGAAAAAACATGTTTACTCGGTTCAGTGTGACTCGTTGAAAAAGGTGGAGGAAGTTGATACGTAGTCGATGGAGATTTCGTTGATTTTAGAATAATTGCCGGTACGAGTCCTTCAATATATCTCGATATCGGTAAATCGATCGAACCAGTTGTTAATGAGGAATTCGATTGTTGATGTTGATCGTTTAATAAACGTATAAGACACCACTCAGGTGTACTAGCCGGTTGCTTTTGTAGTATACGAACGTGTTGACCTTTGCTCACCGACAATTCCTGTGAGCTGCGTGCCGTGTAATCGTCTAAGACGGTTGTCACGTTGGAGTCCTATAAAACGACACATATTGTTTAGATTGATATGTTTTTCAAATAAAGAAAGAAGAAGAAGAAGAAGAAGAAGAAAAAAGTATCAAGCACAGTATTTAAAAGAAGCGATTTAGTTTTTTTTTTGTATTCTAATTACCCATCGTAGTTTTAATTTACGCCAGAATTCCATATGAATAATAACAAACAAAAAGCAATGATACGCACACGCACAAAAACAAACGATTCGATTTTTGGGTTTGCAGTTGTTGTCTTTGGGTTCTAGTTGAGACAAATGGAAGCGTTGTCGGTCTATTTAGATGGATAGATTAATGGCGACGAAAAAACTCAAGTATACTATCTGTTTTTCCGTCCAGTCACTTCTACGCCATGTCAATAGTCACGTATGGTGCAAGACGTTTGTGTAACGAAGAAGAAAAAATGAAATCAGCATCGACGATTATTTATTAAATAATACTCTTCTCTTTTTTTCCCCTCTCTCTCTATGTCTCTGTCTCGGTCTCTCTTCGCTGTGTGTTTTGTGAAAGCGCGTGTGTATGTGTTGTCGTCGACGTCGACGACGCACGGGACTCAGTTTTTGATGATGATGATGATGATGATGGTGTTAGTAGTAGTATACTAGTCGTCGACCTTCTTCTTCTTTTTTCTTTTTCTTCTTTTTTTTCTTCTTCTTCGTTTTTTTTCATTTATTTAACGACGATTACTCCTACTCCCTATCATCAAAACAATGACATCGTTATATTAATCACAGCGATTATTCTTTAAGTTAGCGTTTTTTCTTCCTTTTTCTTCAAAGCAAACAAGTCAATCGAAGTCAAGTGAACTACTCGAAAACTAAACATCAAGAGACTAAATTCTTCTCGTTTTCTAGTTAGTTATTTTCTTCGTTGATTTAGACATGGTTCAGTTACTTTCGAGTATAAACACACATTTTTTTTACCCCTTCTGTATTGTCATCCGTTTTCTTTTTCTCTCTTCTCTCCCGCGTGCACATCGACACAGGGTTACATTCATTGCGTACTCATGGATGATAAGAGGAAAGGGAAAACCTGGTGCAGACAGAAGAAGAGAGAGAAAAAAATATATATATTTATTTATTTCCCACATAGAATCAAAAATCTTGTTTTTGTCGTTGTTCAAAACAAGAAAATCGTCGGTCACAGCAAGCTTTCTCAGACAGACAGACAGAGCAAAAAAAAATAACGACGAATTCTTTCTTTTTTCAACAAGACATACACGCAATCACGCACGCATAGTTAATTCAATCGAAAAAAGTGTGCACGCAAAGAGTGCTAATCGATCTGTTCGATAAACTAAATTAAAGAATAAATCTCATCCGATGAAAGCATTTCTCGCCTAGATATAGTATAGAGAGAGAGAGAGGGAGTTCATTCATTGTTTGCATGGAAATTTTCCGATAAATAAAAATAAAACCTAAGCTCGATTGGAAAGAATAATTATGTCCATGATCATTTACTTGAATAAACAATCATCGTTAGTCCTTGGTATTCTATTCTTTTTCTTCGCAATAGGAGTTTTCTTTTTATTATTATTATTATTATTATTACTGTATCCATTCTTCGAATTTTTTAAAGTTTGTTTTTCTTTTTCCTATTGAGAAGATTAACATATTATTGATGAGCAAGGAGAAGAAAAAAAATTATGAATTAAAAAATTAATTAAACCTATGTAGATCTTATTATTCCGGATAGAAACATTCAGGCTAAGAAGAATATATAATAATAAAAAGAAAAACTTCTTTCAGCTAGTGTTCACTCACCGAATATATAAATAATATATATTCTTTTTCTTCTTCTTCTTCTCGACAAATAAAATGATGATGATGACGAGTGACTATGTGATGTATTCACACAGAAATGAGATAATAATGTCTGACGGTTTGTCTATTTAACCTCTTCATTTAGTGCTACTGTTTTGATGTGATGTGCAAAGCACAAAGGAAAAGAAGAAGAAGAAGAAGAAAAAAAATAACATGAGAAAATATTAAAAAGAGACGATGATGAAAGAGAAACAGGAAGCGAGAAGATTTTCTGTTCTCATCTCTAAACAAACATTAGAAATTCGACGACGACGACGACTATGATGATGATGTATGCAGGTAGCGATGACAATCTCAAGAAGAAGAAGACGACGAAGAATTAATGATAATAATTGGAGTATGTAAAGAAACCAAATAACAGATGTTATTTGTTCTTTTCCTCTTAATCATGTTTTGACAAACCTCAGATAAACGTCGAATATCTTTCAAACGTTTTTTCATGGCATGAATCGATGTTTTGATTGAACGAAGAAGTGTATTCGTTGATGGTACCGATTGTGATTGACATGTTGACGGAAGAGGCGAAAGCGATGGGGGCAAACGAGCCTTTCGACTTGACATTGACGACGAAGACGATGGCACGGATTTCGATCGATTGTGTGCCGAAGCGTACGATGCTTGTGAATGTTTTCGTCGCGAATGATAGGGAGCTAGGAGTGTATCGGCTTGCGGCGGATGGCAAAGTGGTGGAGGCGACGATCGAGGTGAAGCATAGACAGGAGATGATCGAGACGTATGACGAGTATGAAAATGAATGTCTTGATAAATTTCATCATCAGATGGCACTTGACAGGAAATATCACGTAATGACGATCGATCAACACTTCGACTACAACGTTGACAATCGACAACAATCGTCGGAAATGGTTCGCAAGTTGTTTGAATTGATTTCTGTATTGAACTTAGATTATCATATTCATGTTGATCTTGGTCGGCAGGATAGAAAAAATCGGAACCGTACATCGATGAAACGGATTTCAGATTGGTTTTCAATGGGGAATACATGGATTGACGTTGTGCTTGAGTTTTTCGAGATTTATCATAGAATGACCGTCGATACGGGTTAACCATCGACATTGGCAACGGTTCATTGACAAATGCCATTGAATACGGTCGTTGATCGTATTTCAAACTCGATAGATCATCGTTGGTTGACGATGAACAACGTCGACGAAATTGGTTTGGTTTTTGTTGTTGTTGAATATTATCATAGAGATCGACGTGTTTATTCGTAAATATGTCATCATGAATGTTTGGATTGGGATTGTTTACTGATGTTTCATTTGTCCATGCATTGATTTTCTTCAAAACTCGATCGATCTTTTCCGCAATCGTTTCTGTTGGACGATGATTTTTGTCGTCGGATTTTTCTCCTTCTTCGTCACCATCATCATCGTCGTCGTTGCCATCGGCATCGTCTTGACTAAACCATTTTCGACGAAAGTTTTTCGTATGTTTCTCTTCTTCGGTTCGTGTCGTTGTTGTTGTTGATGTTAATTTCGAATTAATTATTAGATTTTCTTCAATTAATAATGGACTTCGTCGCCATCGATATCGTTTCTTCTCACCGCTCATTCATTGAACTTCTTCTCAACCTAAACAACAAAAATCAGATTTATTTCAAACAATTTCCATCATTAACATTCTTTTTGTTCTTTCTCTCTCTCACACACACACACACGCAGACATAAACGAGTAACAGGAACAGAATAAGAAGGACAAATAGACAGTCAAGATTCTCTCATTCTTTTCTATCAATGTTATGTATACCTAATGGATGATATGTATATGAAATACAAGAGGGAGATCGACAAAGCAAGCATATATCTATGTATGATAAATAAGCTTAGGAAAATGCTCGGCACACCAATCGACAACAGTGTGGTTTAGGCATTTCTTCTTTCTTCCGTGCTCTATTGGCACTCGAAGAAAAGAAGAAGAAGAAGAAAACGGCGAGCGGGACAAACTGTCATCCATTCGAAAGACAAAATGAAAATACGAGAAAAAACTCATATGTTAGCTTATTATCTTTTATGTCATTGTTATATTGCTTTGAGAATACAATACATATATATATATATATATATATATATTCATATTTTATGCTTTTGCTTGTCAGTTGTACATACGTTACATCCTATAGATTCTAAATGAAGGTCGTTCGATGATTTTTTAAGATATGGCTACTTAACTTCGAATAAATATTAGAAAGAATATCGCAATTGATTTGATTTTCAATTGATCTTAATATGTGCATATGCATGTTATTGAGATTAGATGTTTATCGTAAAATCAACAAGAGTATATGTATGAAGAAAAGAACATTACATAGCCAAGGTTGTTCTGTTGACAGATCGCATTCTGTCTGAGACATAGAATAACACATACAATTACCGAGAAGTTATAATTGGAAAAACGAACAAGATAGACCAAGGCAATTGATCAAGCATTTGTGTTGTATATTTATTTTTCTCTGAGTAGATTCATTAGATTTTTATTTTCTTTTGCGTTTACCTCGAATTTGTACCGACAGATCTTTCCTTTTTCTTCTTCGTTTATCAATTAATATTGTTCAAATGATACCGGATCAAGCCAAGAGAGAGTGGGAGACGACGAAAGATAATCCTAACCAACAGGGTCAAATACACATCGGTAGAATAACCTCGAATATGATTCATTCGAATTCGTCGAAAGCAAATTTGCTTGTTTTTTTATTAGCAACTAATCATTTCCTTGTGAAACAATTTTTCATCATTAGTATTTTGCTAAGTAAAACATCATTTACACTGTAGACCATCTGGAAAATCGCTTATAGCAAAGAGACATTAAATTTAAGCTAATCAAGTGTACTGTCAAAATAATAAACGTTCGGAAAGAAGACAGAAAAAAAAAGAAAAATCACTGTTAAAGACAATTAAACAAGTTCAGCTCGGATACATCGATGAGTTTCAATCGGATTTTGAAGATCAATTTTAAAACTCCGATATGTAATTGGATTTGTATTGTCGAAACAAATTGGATAATATTGATGTAATCGAAAATTATCATTGGATGTAAATGGTTTTTTAATCTCATCTTCGTCATCATACTTTTGATAACTATTAATAGCTATCGGTTGAAATAAATCGACAGTATTCGTCTCTGTTTCATTTGTATCCGTTGTCGAAAGATTTTCATTATGATTGAGTTTGTTTTTTCGTCGTTGAATAAGAAGAAAACAAATGGCAAAAATCATATTAATCAAAAATATTCCGAAACCAATTAGAATAACAATCGAAAGAATATTCATCGACAATTTTTGCGAAGCCATTTCAGTCAAATGAAATGTGATCGTTGGTAGTAAACTCGATGTTTTAACTGTCAATTGATCTGACCATGAACTCATATGATAGGAATTATTCGAACGAAGATTGAAATGATATTCACTGTTGGAACGGAGATTTTTCAGATGGAAAATAAATGAATCTGTTGGAAGATTTTCGTAGAAATAACTCGAAGCAGTCGACAGACGGTAGCGTAATTGAAATGTTTGATTGAGACCACCGTTGAATGCTGGTTGCCAAGTGATAAAAAACGAAGAATAAGAGACATTTGAAATTTGAATATCCTTGGGAGGATCAGGGGAAGCTACGTGAAAGAGAGAGAAAGAAAATAAATGATTTATCAAAAACAGACAGAATTTACTGATTCCAGTCAAGGTTATATCGAAAAGATCAAATCCTAATGGATTCTCTGCTCTACATTGATAGATTCCGTAGTCTTCTTTGCTGATATTTGCGACGATAAGAAGAGAATCAAAGAGAAGCGTTCCAAAAGAAGATGAAACTCGATCGTTGACTACTGAGTGATATTTCGACGAGATCGGAAGAATTTCATTATCCTATAATGAAAATACGATTTCAATTCGAGAAAAGCAAACAAACAATTGACTAACTTTAAGCCAGGTAACGTTCGGTTTCGGTAGAGATGATATCAGACAATGAAATTCAGCCGAAAGAAATCGATGAGAATCCACAGCGAGTTTATCTTGATTTTTTTCGATGATTGGCGAATCTAAAACAAGCAATTGAATTCGATTGACTATTCGATTTTCGATGAATTACATTGAATAAATAGTGGTATCGTTGCTCGAGTCGTTCCAAATGAATTTTCAACTTCACATAGATATTCTCCGCGATCAGTTGGCTCAATCGATTGACGAATTAATGAAACTTCTTTGCCTTCGATCCGTCGTTCCCATTGATCGAGCTGAATCTCTCGATGGTCTTTGTACCATCGAACATGACTCAAATCGAAAGGATTTGCATCGATAACGCAGAGAAGTCGAGCGGGTGAACCAGGAGAAACGGCTTCCGAAAGAGTATAGCCTTGTGTTCGAATGATTATCGGTCCGTCTAAAGCAAATAAATGATTATTATTATTATTTGAAAAAAAGAAACTTTGTAAAATCAAAACGAACAAAGAATTTGTAAGGTGAAATTAACTTCTGTCGATCCGATTGAATTCATTGCCACGCATCGATAGACACCTCGGTCAGATCGTTGAAGATTTTTTAATACTAATCGATTGTCTTCGATGAATATATTCATTTGATCATTCATCAATTGTCGACCTGATGGATGAAACCATGTGTAAACAATCAACGATGGATAAGCTTGAGCAAGGAATGTGATCTCAAACGATTGATTTTCAGTGATTTCAAATGATGTATTCGTCGATGGTTCGAAATACGGTTTATCTAAAACTCGATTTTGAATTTTTTGAAACACGAAAGTGATTACTTACGATTGACATGGAGTGTTGAATTGATGCTTTTAACGAATCGTGTTTGTTCAACATCCCAAACTGCTTCACAAATTAGAAGATTTTCATGAAATGACAAATCGATCGATGGCAACTAGAAAACAAATCGAGATTATTTTCATGACAAATATCAATTGAATTTCTCAACCATGAATTGAACACTATTGATTTGATCGATGTAGATTGTTGATGTTCGGTAGTGAATATCGAAATGTTTCTCTCCAGTTTTCGCTTGCCGATAGACAATCAATTGTAATGGAGGATTCGATCTCGATGTTCGACATTCGAACACATCGGAATACTGATGATTTAATGATAAATTAGCTAATAATGAATCATCAACAAACATAACCTTTTCAGGTGGAACTATATCAACGAAACAAAAATCCAAAAATGTTCTTATTTGATCACGAAATAAACTTACAAGTGACATTCAAAAGATTCGATACGATCTTTTCAGGAAATTGATCGACTTGTCCTTTGCAAGTCAAGAGAAGATTATGATCAGATTCATTAGCAATAAATTCAACTCGACTGATCAAATACGTTCCACTGACATCGATAAATGAATTCGATGCAAGTAGTTCATAAGCGGAACTTGATTTGCCTTTGTACCAAAGTATTTTACCGAGAGGATTTCCGCCGATGAGGATACATTCAGCTATGACCTTATTTCCGGCTCGAATTGTTTGATTAGCAGATATTCCTTCCATTCGAATATCGATTGCATCAACTAAAACCCCGAATGAATCAAAAATAAGAGAACTTTACAAAATAAACGATCAAAATACGAACAAATAACGTTTAATAACGTTGAATCGATTGTTGTTTCTCCTGTTCGAGAGTTTCTTGCTTGACAAGAAAGGATTTTCTTGTGATAAGTTCGAAGAGATTTATTGACGCCGAGTGTTTTCGTTGATTGACTTATTTTGCCGCCATAATCTCCCGAATCTTCGATCGAATCAATATCAGGAAATATCGTTTCGTTATCCAATTTCCACATGAGAATAGCTCGAGGATTGGATGTCGAACTTCGACAGAGAAATCGTCGAGGTACACCATCGACCAAACTCGTTTCATTTCCGTCCTTGTCCTGGATTTGTACAAACGATGGGCCGACTAAAAAAACGTTGTTTTTTTTCTTTTCTTGTTTCAAAAATCTTTTGTCCTCTTACAATCAACTGTAAGTGTGATATTTGTCTGTCGGATTTCTCCGATCGATTCGAGATAATCATTGTTGACTCGGCATGAATGTGTTTGATTATTATCCGATGGTTGCAAAACAATCGTCAGATTACTTTCAACGAAATCATTGCCTCGAATTTCGGCCGATGAATTCATTTGATTCCAAGTCAGCACACCTCGTGGATGGCCTCGATAAGATCGACAGGATAATGTAACATACGATCCATTCGATGAATGCATCGTCACTATCGGATGATCAGGTGGAGATAGAATCTGAATTTCGATTGATGTTTGAAGATTATGAATATTATCGATCAATGTTTCATGTTCGACTTGACAAGTGAAACGTTTTCGATCGAATGCCATTGACGGAACGAATGTTAACGTGCTAATCGTTGAAAATAATTGATCCGATTGAGAGAATATTCTCGACGATGCGGGATATTCATGTCCACTGTCGTTTAACCATTTCAAATGCGCTGCTGGTTTAGCACCATCGACTTGACATTCGATTTGTGAAATTTGTTCGTCGAATTTAATCGAAACAACGTTCGTCGCGTGATTTATCCGAACATTTCGCGGCGGTACGAGTGTTCGAATATGTGCAATCTGTTTGAGCGCCATAGCATCGCCAAATGGCGAAACTTCGCAAGCAAACGAACCTTCATCATCGAGTTTTAATGATTCAATAAAGAAATTAAATTCACCAAGCTGTTCATTGCCTATGATCGACCACGATGGAAATGCCGAAAGATTCCGTTCGTAGCCTAATGCAAGACCATCTTTTGTCCATTGCACATCGCCATGTGGAAGCGACAAAACACATGGAATAGTCACATTCGTTCCAATCAAAGCCGATATATCATGAGGTGGAATACGATAGTACTGATGTTCACTGTTCGAAAGATCTTTGAATGAATAGAAAATGGATTTTTTTTTCTTTGATTTGTCCATGAAAAATAAACAAATACATACGTAAAATCGACGATATGAGAATTAATAATCGAACAAACATGATCTAAAATCAAGTATCAAATGAACATTTACACTTGACAAGGTTTAGATAATCTTCTTTTTTTCTCTCTCAAATCTTTTGGGACGAATAGAAGAAGAACAATGTTTGACATTAATTTTATTATACTCACTCATATGTATCAATATTGTGTTGTCTGTCTACTCAAATGAGAAGAAGAACGAACAAACGAAAGAATCATAATAATAATGTGCGCGCATCATCTATGTCGGTCATTTGAAATGATTTCTAATGTATAGAAATTATCTTCGAAACTCAGTAGGTTACGTCTGCTAATATAAATTCGGCCAATGAACTTGAAAGATATTATCACAGTAGGTCTCAAACATATCAATATCATTTGTGTTAAATAAACATCTGGCAAATCTACATCTACAAAAAAAAGAAGAGAGATCTTCTCAATTAGATAATCTCGAAATTTGACATGACCTTTGACATCAGTCATACTTTCTTCAAATGAAAAGACAACAGATTCTTTCATTGATCGCCTTCGGGAACGATTATAGACGTCGGAAGTTCCGTTTTCTCGGAAATAGTTGGCAAAGAAATAAAAAAAAAGGAATATTTCTCTATATATCTCTCTTTCTCTTTATCAATTGTTGATCATTGATAGAGAATTCCTTGAACTTACGTAACCAATCAATCGTAATTTCGAATTAATTCGATGCGATATTTTTATCTATTTGAATGTTGTTGTTGTTGTTGTTTTTGTTTAATTATACGCACGTACTTTCAAACACACGCATACAAAAAATAAAGCAAAAGGTTACTAATCAAAAATAGCAAAGTGTTTGTTTTCATTCCAATCAACTCATTAATCATAACAAACACAAGTGTTTGTTCTTCCTTTTCATGCACACAGAACTTCTTTTTTTTTCTCTTCATATTGTTCTTTCGATCAAGGCTGTCAATTATATGTTATTCAAAAAGACAATCAAGTGAAGATACTACTCACTATGTGTTCGTCATATTCATTGATCACATCAAATTATTGTCTGTTGATTTCTTAAGGGATAGGATAGGATAGCGAACGAGTGAGACAAAAAAAAGAAATAATCGGACTAAACCGTAGGTAATGAAGAACAACTGAAAGATTCAATTCTTAATCATCAAAGTAGAAAGACATTATTTCCTCAATCTTATATAATCGATTTTGACAATTGTTTAGCGAGAGTTTCTCTTTTCCACCTCTTCAATCTCGATGACATGCCCATCAAGTTCCGTGTATATGTGCCTGTCAGCGGTCATCATCGTGCTATTCATTCTCTTGTGTGCACACTGTCGGAAAATGAACAACGAGTTCATCATTTAAGATTCATTTCTTTTCTTGATGAGAAGCTTAAATCATTAACATACAAGTCAATTGTGTGTGTTTTTTGTTTCTATTGATTGAAAAACGCAATGTCAGTCGAGAAAGCAAAGCAAAAGAGACATCAATGATGGATATGTCTAGCAACGTTTTCATGTCATTTTTTATTGATTAAAGCAAGGCGAAAATCAATGATAGATGATAATTCTTTTGAATAAATTCGAAATTCATTGATTATTAAACCTTTTTTTTATTGAAATTGAAAGATCGCAATAAACTGTACGTATAAGATGTCGGCAGTATTACTTGAATAATTAAAAAAATAGTTCGCATGTTCGATTATCCGTATAACGATTCAATGACAGAATCAATTGATTACACGATCCATTCATAGATATATTTGTCAAAATTTGCTAATTTTGTATTAAATAAAATATTAACAACCTCTATGGAGCACCAATGTAATAATATTGAAGGTAATCAGTTATTTTATGAGGTGAATTCGAACACATAATCGAATCTAGTTGAAAAAAGAGAATCTTTTCGCCGGGTATTCGTAACCAAAACTGTGCACTTGTCAATAGAAGACTGATTTGATTTTTATCATAGATTCGATCTAATACATGAAGGAGAATTTTGCCTCAAGAAATCCACGGAGCGAGTGTAGAAATTCGAATGAAATGTTCGTTTTCTTGACTATGATCAGTCGAACGAAATTCAACAATGACAGCAATTGAAAAATAAAATTCTTTCGATTGAAAATGTTCATTACATAATTTTATTGAAAATGATTTCATAAAAACAAAGACTAATGTGACAGAAAATATAAGAATACATGTGAACTGTTCTTTCTTCTTGTGCATTTCTTATAGATTACAAATGAAATGAAGAAGTTCTTTCCAGTGCTCGATAAATTATTTATTTTAAAAAAGCACAACTAAACACGTCTCTTAACACCAATTAATTGATTACACTCCGGACAGATATGTCGTGTATCCTAAAAGAAATCAACGTGTTTATTGAATTCAATAAATCAAGTTTTATGATACTTTAATTCCATTGATGAAAAAAGGAATTAAACAACAGCCAAAAATCAAGCCCATGAATGCCAAACCAACTGCTGATAACCAGACAATAACTCCGCTTTCTCTCTCGATTCGAGTCACAATCGATCGATGACAAAATGGACATACGCCCGATTGCGAGTCATGACTCGATATAACCAAACTCGGTACGATTTGATACGGTTGACAATCGTTACTCGCTGCTGTCTTGCTCATGATTTGATTGAATTTGAAAAAAAAACGAACGAAGATGTGTCCTATGTTTGCTCGTTACAAATACTCTTCGAGTCAATATACTGTTTGTCATTACACACATTGAACTGTGTCCAACTATATAATTTAACTTGTTAGGACAGACTGTCAAATAAAGTATACGTATTGATGATATGCATCTTAGTTTTATTTTACTCACGTATTGTGTCTCATTTATTTGAACAGAAGAAGAAGAAGAAGAAAAGAAAAGATCGAAAACTAATGTTTATTTAATGTTCGATGATCGATGTAAGGTTATCGTAAAATACAATCTTCCTATTCACCAGTAAACAAACAATGGTCATTTTTCATCAAAAAAACATTGTCATTAGCCGATTAACTCTTGAGCAAGTCGTTTAGATCATAATCTCAATTATACCCGTCTTCCAAATTGTTCACTGAGAGCTATGAGATCTCTCGAATGAGAAATATAGTATTTTCTTTCTCACTCTCTCTCTCTCTCTGCTTTTTTAATGTTTTATTAATAATTTCTCTTGCGTGACCGTTTCAAATAACCAGATGCATGCTCATATTGCTCATACACGCGCTTACTAAATCATTAGATATTCATTTACTTGAATTGAATATTCGTCATTTTATTTGAAGTTTGATTTCGTAAAGAGATTTATCTATCAAGTTAAATCATCAATGGATTCAGTCCATATATGCGATGAAATCAGTGAATGGGGTAGACACTAACTTTTAACGAACTAACCAACAACATCATTATTTTTTGTGCTCGTTAATCAACTGCTTAATGTTTGTTTTGCCTATATAAATCAAGGGCTTTAGTTTCGAATTAACTATCAAGCAACGACCATGAAACGAATGTGTTTGACATTGAATATTTAGATTATGATTTTGTAAATATTTGTCACTCAAGTAAATAGAATGGACATATACCGTTCTTCGTTTTCTCTTTATTCGTTCGATATTAATCAGATTATTGTTTCGTCGATTCCACGTTTTATTCTAATTAATCAAGAAGTCGAGTTTACAATTGATGTATCAAATGCTGGAGAAGGTCAATTACAAATCGAGATCAATAACGGACAAGTACATCATCAAATTCACAAGATTGCAGATCGAAAATTTCGCGTTCGATTTACACCCGTCGCTCGTGATCGACATTTAATTTCAATTAAATTCAACGATCAACAATTGCCAGGTAAAGATCGTTTGAAAATGATTCTCAAATCCGTCAACTTTGTTTTTAAGGCTTTCCCAAAGAATGTCAAGTCATATCTTCGGATGACATTCGATTACATAGTTCTGATCTCTCATTAATTTCAATTAATAAGCCAACATGGTTCACAATTGATACACTACGAGGCGGTGGCTCATCTGATTTCCAAGTGTCAATTGTTACACCTTCGAATCAGCGGTTATCGCCGTCAACACTTCTCAGTTCGGCTGGCCTACGAGTCGATTGGACGCCGACAGAAATCGGAACGTATATCATTGAAATTTTATTAGATGGAAAGAATATTTCCGGCAATCGTTTTCATGTGAAAACTTTTGATGCATCGAAAGTCATTGTTCATCTCCCGTCGACGAAATGTTTCGTTGGACAACTAACGAAAATTCTTGGTGAAGAATCGTTGTTTTTTCTTCTATGTTTAATTAAATTACTAATTTTATTTCGTTTAGTCGATACTTCTCAAGCAGGTGAAGGCAATCTCTCTGTCAAACTGACGACTTCTTCACATCGTCTTTCAACAAAACTCGAATCACTCGATCGAAATCATCACGAAATATCTTTCACACCCGACAAATTATCACTTCATCATTGTGATATTTCGTTCAATGGCGCATCGATACCCGGTAATAATCTATTCAATAATGATTTATATGTCTTTCGTTTTTCTTTCTCTCGACATAAATCTTTGTCAATGACTGTTCATTTTCTTTTTCTTTTTTTTTGAAATCTATAATTACCTTTGAAAGATTACAATTTGTACACAAATGTTCATTTCATACTCGTCGTAACAACTCGATAGTTATAGAGAGACCGAGTGATGACATATTACTAGGCGTGCGAAAAAAAAAACTATGTACATAGTCATGCGAAACAATTCAATTTTGACATGTACGATTTGTTGAACACCGTTTACGTATGAAATCTATTTAGGAAGTCCATTTATGATCAATATCTCCGAAAAAGCTCGTTCAATGGTGATTGGCAAAGGTCTTGGATTGATTCCAATTCATCTTTCGACATCATTTATTGTTTCAACTCAAGATTTAATCAATGGAGAATTGAAATGCTCGATAAAAGGTCGGCGATGTTCAGAAATCAATTGATGTTTTTTTTCTTATTCGAAATATTTTTTCTCTTTAGGACCGGACGAGAATTTCATCTTCGCTGCTATTACGAAACTCGAATCGAATCGATACGAAATAACTTACACGCCCGATCGTGTCGGTCAGTGATTTTATTTCTCAATTAATTCGAAAATAATCATCATTTATTACAGGTGAATATCGAATCGAAGTCTTTCATAATAACACACCAATCCAAAATAGTCCATTCACAGCTCGTGCTTTCGATATTAAAAAAATCCGAATTGAAAATCTTCCGACAATTGCGTTCGTCGGACTGCCGACATATTTTATCCGTAGGCAAAAAATAGTTTGACACTTTTTTTTCGAGTTTTTATATTGATCTAGTTGATGCAACTGATTCCGGAGTTGGGAATCTCGAAATAGCCATATCACGAGATGGAAAAAACATTCCGAATTATGTTCAAAATGAAGGTACAGCTCGTTTTCGGATTCAATTCATTCCTGATCAATCAGTAGCTCATCAAATTCAAATCAAATTCAACGGACTTGACGTTCCGAGTAATTGAATTTTGATTTTAAAAATTTGTTTTTGTTTATTCTTTTCGTCAAATTTGCAAAGATTCACCGTTTAGTTGTAATGTGTATTCCAATGAATTGACATTGGAGAACTATGAATACGTTCCTATTAATAAGCCAACTTGTTTGAAAGTGAAATCGAAATTAAATCGGCAACTTTTCGTTGAACATATCGCGCCGAATGGTCAAATCGAAAGATTATCGATAAAAAACTCTGAAATCATTTTCGTTGGTCATCAAATTGGCGAACATGAGATTCGATTTTATTCGAACGAAGAGAAAAAAATTCTCCTATCGAAATATCTCTGTCAAGTTTATGATATCGATCAGATTGAAATCAGCGAACGAATCTCAGCTATCGCTCATCAAAAATGCCGATTTACTAGTAATGAGATAAAACAAAAAAAAACTCTGTTTTATGCGATATATATATTTAGTCGATACAACAAAAGCTGGACAAGGAAATTTAACAATTAAAATCAAACAAAATCAGAAGATTTTAGTCTATGATCAAACAAAGAGTTCGAAAGATATTTACGAAATCGTGTTTATTCCAGAAACAATCGATGATTGTATTTTAAAGATAGGATTCAATAACGATGAGAGTCGTAAGTTGAATTCATTTTAAACATTCAAAGATTATAATTTCACTTCTTTTTTAGTAGATCCATTGATTATTCCAGTAAAACCAATTCGTATTTTATCAACTGAAATCGGACAAACAGCTCGTTTTCTTAGTAAGCATTTTTCTTCTTTATCCGAGACAAAAAAAAACACAATGAAATTCTAGTTGATACTCATGAATCCGATCAAATTTCTGTTACTATCACTGAATCTCCATCCGGTCGAACTGTTCCTCATACAATTCAACCTCACGGTTCAATTAAAAATCAATACGAAATCTCCTTTCATCCGAATATCTCCCATCAACATACGATTTCGATCTATTCAAAAAAACAACTCCTCTCCAAACATTCGATCGATTTATCTCGTTCGAATAAAATCCATGTTCACTCGATCACCGATGGTTTTCTCGGTGTGCCGTGCGTATTTTCTGTGGACACACATGGAGCTGGCGAAGGTCATTTAGAAGTAACGATTATCGATGGTAAACGAACGTTACCAGCCGAATTGAAAAGTGTTCAAGCGAGAAAATTCGATATTGCTTTCGTTCCGCAAAGCATCGGCAAACATTCGATTAGCATTTCGTTTAATCAAATACCAATTGATGGAAGTCCGTTTTCGATTCAAGTGAGAGATCCTTTGAATTCATCAACATCAGAAGAAGATGACGAAGAAGAAGAAGATGATGATGATTATGAATTTATCATTGGCGGACAATTGGAAGGAACTAAAGTCGGAGAAGTTGCTTGGCTAATATGTGAAGCAGAAATTACGAATACTTATGAAGATTTCAATTTTTATATTCTCGATCCCGACAATGTCCGAATAAAACACACACGAATTCAGGATTCAGCTGGCCGATGGCGTATTGAATTCGAACCGAGAAAATCGGGCGTATACCAACTTCAAACGGATATCTATCACACAACGCTTAAATTGAGATCAATGGAGATTTTATCATTAGATTACGAACGATTAATCTACGGTGAACGAATTGTTCATCCGAATATGTTGAATTTTGTATCGATTAATTCGTTGACGAGAAATTTCGATGTTCAATTGAGAAATTCTCGACAAGATTCGGTTCCAATTGAAATCGATAATGAAGAAGATGAGCGGAGAATTTATTTTACTCTCAATCAAATTGATGTTTATCAATTAATTATTCGAAATGATTCGGAAGAATATCGATTCGATATTCATTGCGTTAGCGAAGAAATGGATCTTCTACGAAATGGTGGCGTTGAAGATATCGCTCGAGTGATTATCGATCATTCGAAAATCTCTTCCGACAATGTCAATGTCATTGTCAAAGGTTAGCATAGATTCATTTTTGACTCAACAAATTCATCGATCGTCGATGTTTTAGACTCCTTAGCACACACGATTCCAGCTGCATTCTATCGAAATTTGAATAACGATTTAATCATTGAATATATTCCCGTTCGACCAGGTTGAGATTGTTATTTTGCTAGATGATTTGTTCTTTTTCTTCTAATTAGAAGATTCTTAGATTTTCATGAAATATTTATTCGTACGCAGAATAATCTCTTGGATATTTGTCCTATTCGAATCATGGCTTTCGAATGTAATCAAGATTTCGAGCCTGTTCTACGCGTACAAGTCAATGAACAGCTCGAACATACGTTTCCCGAAGTGATTGATGCGGATAATAAATTAGAAATTCAAGTCACTGGTAACTTTGAAATAGAAAACAAAGCTTGAACATTATAAATCATCGGTTTTTTAGATCCATTCGATCGAATAGTTAAATTTCAACGTTCGATGAATTCCAAAGGCGAACTGACTGTTTCTCTCTCGCCAAATCGCGTTGGTACTCATTGGATTCGAATTTCGAATACTGACAACGATAGTTTTGCACTTTTACCCATTTTTGCGTACGATGATGATTATGTTCCATTGTCACCTCTTGGTACACCGTCATTAAAAGAGAAATCTTCTCAATACTCCGACGATCTCACGTCTCGACTGACATTACATTCGCCCGAACAAAATAATTCATTGCACACCGTCAATTCATCAATGAAATCCGATTCCGATATGGAGAATTTAGATATTCAAGAATTAAACGATCCACAAATCGGAAAGATTTCGATGTTTAATTATAAAGATCCCGATGAGCAATATCAACTGAATATTTATGGTAAATTGAAATTTTAACTTTTCTGTTCTTTTTCATAATTGAACTTTTTCTGCTTGTGAAGATCTGAATAGAGATTTGATTCCATATAAAATTAAACAATTACCTAATGGACGAAAAAATCTTTCGTTTGAAGCCAAACTGATCGGTAAGTTTCACTTGATTTTCTATCTAAAAACCTAAACAACTCAATCGCCTTCGTATTCAGGACCTGTCGAAATTCATATCGCAAAAAATGACCAACCAATTTCAAGTAGTCCATTGATAGTTCATGCATTCGATCCTTCCGCTGTCAAACTCATTAATTTCCCCAAACGAATTCAAATCAATACGAAATGCTCATTTCTAATCGATCCAACCTTAGCTGGCAAAGGTTACATAAGAATCTCGATCAAAAGTACGAATATAATCACGATTCTTTTTGTTCATTTTCGTTCGATTTTTCATAGATTCTAATAATCGATCGATTCCGATTGAAGTCAGTCGGCAATCGAATCAACACTATTTAGTTGAATTCGAACCGAATCTCCTCGGTTCTCATACGATGTCGATTCTTTTCAATCGTATTCCTATTCCAAACATTCCATTTGAATTTGTCGTCGAGCCGCCTCAAGATCCGCCAAAAGATCAAACTACCACATTCAGTCAATCAGAAATTCAACGTTTGCAATCATTCAAAGATAAATGCCAACAAAAACAACCACTCGATACTGTCTTCGGTATTCGAAAGAATAAATTTTCATATCTCGATTCGAATTTCTCGATTTCAGATCCTCACAAATATCCATTTCAAATTCGTCTTCAACATCCCTATCCCATCATCAATTCAGATGTTCATTTTCTCAGTAAACTTTCTTTTCTTCTCCATTCAATCTTCTCATTTCATCAAACTAAAACCTTTAGTCACTCATCCGAACATCACCTACATTGATATTACTCTCAAAAATCAATCCGTTCCCTTACAATTAATTCAAAAAACTCAACAAACCTATGTCGTTAAATTTCATCCTCTCATTGCTGGTGATTATTCGATTTTCTTCAAAGATTCCACCGGTCAAATACTTCCGAATTCACCATATCTCTTCCCTGTTTACAATCCCAATGGCATTCAAATTCAACCAGTTAATCCGCTTCAATCAATAACCGATTGTCATTTTATCTGTAGATACATTCGTTATTATTCTTGTTTTCTCTTATCTTATTTATCTTTCTTTCTTAGGTAACACTGATAATATTGGCCAAGGAAAATTCTTTCTTATGATTTTTTCTGATTCACAACCTGCTCGACTTACCTATAAAATTCAATTAATAGCTCCAAATCGTTTGAAAATCTCGTTTTCACCGTTGCATATCGGCAAATATCAAATCTATCTTGCTCATCGAAATCTTCCGGTTAACGGTAAACTGAACAGAATTTTTTATTATTTACAAAATAACAAATGATACAAGAAGATTTAATAGAAATGCTGAAGAAAAAAAGGAAAATGCGAAGCGAGAAGTGACTGAACAGGCGTAGGCGTAAACGGAAGAAGATTCGATGATGCGAGTGCTCGCATCGGTGTACGAGTTGCGAGTTCATCGAATGATTGATCCGAATTGAGTTTCGAACTTGTTTCATCATTTTCGATATCGTTTTCATTGACATTCGATTTATTCAAACGTTTCCGACAACGTGATCGTTTATTTTGAAACCAAACCTAAATCATAGACTCAGCAAATCGATATTCAAAAGTCAATTTTCTTACCTGTACACGAGCTTCACTCGTCCCGATTTCATTTGATAATTGTTCTCGACGATGAATATCAGGATATTGTTCTTGAAGGAACGCATGTTCGAGAATTTGAATCGACCGATCATCGAAATAAGTTCGAGCACGTCGAGCACGATTCTTCGGCGGTGGACAGAGTAAAACACTCGATCGTTCTGTAAAAATCAAACATTTTCATAATAAGAGAATTTATTCTTGTATTTTTTTTTGAAAGTTAATCAACCTTTTGTAGGCGAACTTGGTTCTTGAGCTAGTAAACGTTTAACTGAATAATCATACGGACTTTGTTGAGGTTGTTTTTCGCCTGGCATCGTTCACTTTCGATTTGATCTATTCGAACATCGAACGATGATCTACGCATATATATACGAGATGAGATTCGTCTTGACAACCAATGATTTCTCACATATTCTTATCGGATTTGTCATCTTTATCAATTAATGAGCATCGGTCGTTAGTTTGAAGATAATGACAATCAGCTTAGAAACGCTATTGACATTGTATGAGAATTTGTCTATGTTCGAAAAGAGAAACAAATTGTCTTTGATCATTATGTCTACAGTGAATTGATCGATCAATGATCAAACAATGTTTCATTTGTTATAGACAAACCAATTGAAATCAATGTTTATGATACCGAACGAATTCTATTAACTACCGAGCATAAAGAACCTGTGCTTGTCAAAACAGCTGTTTCTTACAAAGGTAAAAAAATTGAATTTGAAACGAATTTCATATTTCTTCTTACTAGTCAATCTAAGTCGAGCAGGAGAAGGTCATTTAAAAGCAGAATTAATCTCTCCGGATACATCGACAGTTGCATGTCGATGTTATATTCATGAATTAAATCGATTCGAATATCTAATCGAATATATTCCAAATGAACCAGGTCGATATCAATTACGAATTCTATTTAATAATCAACTTTATCAAAATAAATCGATTGATATCGATGTTTATTCACTTTTACCAAATGTTAAATCGACAGTTGAAATACAGCAAATCTCACCGAAACATGTGCCAATCGTAATTGGCGAAGAGATTTGTTTGAAAATCATTTCAATTGATAAACGAATTATCTATGCTCAAATAACATGTAATGATAGTTCGGTTCCGTGTAAAATTCAACAAGTTAATCAATCGAATATTTGGTTTTTGAAATTTCGACCTTATTTAATCGGAAATCATCTTATTCAATTGACACATAACGGACAAACACTGATGAGTAAACAGAGATTTCATTCAAATAAATTGATCTATTCGTTTTTCTCAAGATTCACCTTACGTCATTGAAGTGAAAGATAGCGAAGATAAAACACATCTTTCAGCTTTTACGGATACACTTTGTATGATTCAGGGTAAGAGTCGAATATCGATCGATATCAACTACTTTCGATTTTTCAGTTCATACAAAAACAACATCCGATTCGAAAATCCGAGCAGTTGTTCTTCTCGGTGGCATTCAAATCCCTTCGAAATGCTTGTTGATCAATCCAAATCTTCTTCGAATAAGCTTTCTTCCCAAACAACCGGGCTTCTATTTTGTCAATGTCTACGATGGTGAACAGCCTGTCGATGGTTCACCATTTGTTGTGCGAATAAAACGACGTCATACCGTTGAAATTTCGGGCAAATGTTTAAATTATCTACGTATTAATGATCTCGGTGTGTTTCGAGTTCATTGTCACGGACAACAGGGCGATGTCAAAGCGAATATATTTCGTAAAATGAATTTGTTTCGTGTTTTGTTTGATTTTATTATTTTGTTGTTTTTGATAAGATCTGTCGACGAATGATCATCGACAATTAATTTCCTTTCAACTCCTCGAAACGTACGAACAATTGCAACGATTTCCTGCTGAAATCTTTCTTCCATCGATGACAATTCTTCTTACAGCTCGATTGAGATTGACACAAGAAAGAATTGACAATTTTCAACTCGAAGAAGACAATGGTTTGTGATTTGAAATTGTCTTTTTGTTTTGTTACAATCTAAACATCGAGATTTGTCAATTAAGGTCAAGCGATGATTTCTTTTTATTTAATTGAACATCCTCCTCAAATACCAACCAACGAACAGATAATCAACGTATTAAAAACTCTCATCGACAAACAAACATTGAATTTAGTCGATCCCGATCGAAGAATCCTACATCCGATTGCGAACTCATTAGTTATCGGTAAGTAGTAAAGAAAAACACTAGAATTTCTCGTAAAAATCGATTTATGTAGGTTCAAAAGGTGAAACGATCAATGTGAAATTATTTCCATTATCCAATGGAGATTATTTAGGAGAATTTACTCCTAAGAAAATCGGTCAATATCGAATTGATATTACATATAACGATAAACCAATCGATGGCAATCCATTTCTAACTGAAGTCTACGATTCATCTCATGCAAAAATGAGTTCATTATCCAATAATATTCAAGTTGGAGTGGAGAATTGCTTCGAAATCGATATGGCTCAAGTAGGAAAAGCACCAATGGAAGTCACGATTACTTCATCAACTGGAAATCAAAGTAAGACAAATGATTAATTCGACAAAAGAAAAAACAGATTGTGCTTTTTTTTAGTTCCGTGTAAAATCATTGATCTATCGAAAAGCAAACGAGTCTTTTTCACAGCTACACAGACAGGTGTACATCATTTGAAAGTGAAATTAGGCACAGATCTACTTCCAGGCGTACCAACAGAATTTTTAGTCAAGAATTCCAATTCGATCAATGCCTATGGCGATGGATTGGAACGTGCTTTGCAAGATAAATTAGCCGTATTTATGATCGATACTAAAGATTTAAAAGGAGATTTAATCGTTCGAATCGAAGGTGAAATAGAACAAGTCGAAAAATTTCGAAATTTCAAATTTATTTCAGGTTTAAATTCTGTGATTAAACATAATCTCGAACGGATCAACGATAGTCTTTTGAAAGTATCGTATATTCCTCATGAAGTTGGCTTAATTAAAATCAATATTCTATGGAATGGAAAGGAGATTTTCAATAGTCCATTTACATCGACCGTTACGAATCCAGGTAAGTCGAAATGAATTGAATTTGACTTTTGAATTCAAACGAATGAATTGAAGAACGTGTGACGATCGTTGGCAATGAGTCTGAAAGCATCTCGCGAGTTCGAATCAACGAACAGAAAATCATTCGATTCGAAACAGCAAACGCTGGACCAGGAGTTTTGAAAGCTAAACTCGAGAATTTCGAAAACAAACTCATACCGATCGATCTGACTCAACAGGGAACGATTTATACTTTGAAATTCACGGTTCACAACGAAGGTCGATATGATCTGACGGTGATCTATGCTAATCAGCTGCTACCTTCGATGCCAATTCGAATCGATGCACAATCGATGACGCAGGACTATACGAAAGTGAAAGTTTTCGGTCAAGGTTTAGTTGAAGCACGTGTTAATGAACAAATTGAATTTACGATCGATGCATCGAAATTTTCAAATGAAAAAGTCAGCAAACCAATTGTTCGATTGACGAATTCAGATCGAACGATTAACGTTCGAATTCAAGAATTCGACAAACATCCAAATGTGTTTCGATGTTCTTATAAACCGACATTTCCAGGTATTTACTCGTTGAGTATCCTCTTACTCAACAAAGAAATTCACGGTTCACCATTTAAAATCAGCGTGTCATCGGCGACGATCAAACCTTCGTCGAGTTCGAGAGTAATTTGTTCGGGCGATGCTCTACACGTTGGCATCGTTGACAAAGAAATGGAATGTCTAATTGATGCACGACATGCCAATCCTGGAGAATTGACTGCATATTGTCAAGGAAGTCATAAGAATGCTGCGTGTAGATTAGTTGATCATCAAAATGGAACGTTTGCTCTGTTTATTAAACCGGAAGAAACGGGCAAACATACTTTGACGATAAAATATAACGGCGAACATATTCCTGGCAGTCCGTTTACGGTTAAAGTCAGTGGTGCACCCGATGCTCGTGAGTGGAAGAGAAATTTCGATTGACTTTTATTGTTGTTTTCAATAGGCAAAGTTCGAGTGTCCGGTCCTGGGATTGAACATGGAGTTCTTTCGAATTTTCGATCGGAATTTATTTGTGAAACAAAAGGAGCAGGTAAATCAAAGAAAAAACATGAAAAAAACCTACGTTTAATTTCATTGATTAGGTCCCGGACAATTAACAGTTAAAATTCGTGGTCCTAAAGGCGCATTTCATGTCGAAATGGAACGTGATCCTTTAAGAGATCGAACGATCATCTGTCAATACAATCCAAGTGAACCCGGAGATTATCTTCTCTCGGTTAAATGGAGTGGTGAACATGTCTATGGTTCGCCGTTTCATACGCATATATTCTCGACTCAACAGGAACTCGACGAGTATCAACACGAACTCAATTCATATCGTTTAATCGGATCGAAACGAAAAGATTTATTTTAGTTTTTTTCTTCGAATGACTTGTTCTGTCTGTTTTTTTGTTGTCATATACGTATTTACTTATTCGATGACTAAATAAAACTAAAAACACCTAAGCGCCATCTGTTTGACGTCTTTGCTATTAACTATTTTTCTCTCGAATGAATGTATCCGACCTGGTTTATTTTATTTTTATCTCGATCGGACGTAAAATACTTTTCGACACTACCTTTGGCCCGTAATATTTTGTGTTTCATTTCATCATGAATGATACACCTGTTGATACTATCCCAACGATTTTAAAAGATGTACGATCGGCATTTAATTCCGGTAAAAGTAAATCTTTAGCATGGCGTAAACAACAAATCGAACAAATCTATAAAATGTGCGATGAACAAAAAGAGGTTTTTGCTTCAGCAGCAAAAGCTGACTTTCATCGACCAAATGCCGAAACATTTCTCTACGATTGTGGTATTCTCAAAAATGATTGCGTACATACATTAAATCACATTGACGAATGGGTCAAAGATGAAGCTCGTTCAGATGCAATAGCATTTGCTACAATGGACAAATATATTCACTATGAACCGTATGGTGTTTGTTTAATCATTGGTGCTTGGAATTATCCATTTTTGCTCACAATTTCGCCATTAATCGGCGCAATTGCAGCTGGTAATTGTGCAATTATAAAACCATCGGAACTAGCACCGAAATCGGCAGCTGCTCTTGCAAGTATGGTAAAGAAATATCTCGATCCAGCTTGTATTCAAGTTGTTCTCGGTGGTGCTGATCAAACGCAAGAACTCTTGAAAGGAAATATCGATCATGTGTTTTACACGGGCTCAACAGCTGTTGGAAAAATTGTCATGCGAGCAGTAGCCGATAAGATGATACCAGTCGTCTTAGAATGTGGAGGCAAAAGTCCGGTTTACATTGCCGATGATGCAAATGTCTCTGTTACGGCAAATCGTATTGCTTGGGGCAAAACAATTAATTGTGGTCAAACTTGGTAATTTGAATGTGTTTTTTTTTGTACGTAAATAGGGTTCCGTTTGTTTTTAGCTTAGCACCAGATTATATCTTATGTTCGAAAAAAATGGAAATTCGTATTGTACCAGAAATTATCAAAGCCTGGCAATCGTTCTATACTGAGAATGCTCTGAATTCGGATTCATTCTGTCATATTGTCAATCAACGACATTTCGAACGTGTTCGAAAATTAATCGATCCAAATAAAGTTGCCTATGGCGGACAAACGGATGCTAATGAAAATTACATTTCACCAACAATCATGTACGTATATTCAATTCGAAATAAAAACAAGATATTTTCTATCTTTTTTTCTCTTTAGGACAAATGTCGATAGTAACGATAAAGTCATGCAAGAAGAAATCTTCGGTCCTATTCTTCCATTTATCACGGTTAACAACGAACAAGAAGCCGTACAATTCATAAATGCTCGTCCAAAACCTCTTGCTCTTTACGTTTTTACATCAAACAAAAGTCTAGCACAACGAATCATCGATTCAACAAGTTCTGGCTCGACATGTGTCAATGACGTCATTTTTCAAATCGCCCCACCCTCGTTACCATTTGGCGGTGTCGGTGAAAGTGGCCTTGGCAATTATCATGGCAAATATTCGTTCGAAACATTTAGCCATTCACGTTCGGTAGTTTACAATCCAACATGGACCGATCCAATACTTTCGCAACGAAATCCGCCTTACACAGCAAGTAAATTGTCGAATTTAGACAAACTTTCGAAAGTTCATCGAAAATGGTTTTCAATTCCTCGACCGGGCTTTTGGTTTTGGGCATTTGCTCTCTTAGCAACAGGTGTAGCAACACGAGTTATCATGCGTGGTGTTCAAGATGATCGATGGGATCTTTAGATTTGCTAAGTGACTCTTTATTTTACTACATTTTCTTTTTTAAAAATCAAATAAACGAGCAAAGTATAAAATTTTTACAATTTCATTTTTTTATCTATTGATAAGAATTTTAATTAGCCAGATGTGTCCGTGTACACGCTTTTCTTTTGAAATAAATAGATCAGACAAAAAAAGAACGTTTTGATCTAACATGGCTGACTCCGAAGATGATTCCAAAGAAATCTATTCACGAGAGAAAACTTTACAACTCCGTAGTATTTACATACCGTAAGTTTTCCTTTGTCTCTCTCATTTCTTTCAACGTTAATTTTATGTTTGTCTAGAACATGTACGGAACTTTTCTATCGTGATAATCCATTGAAAATCGTTCGATGTCAAGGCGCCTACATGTACGATCAATTAGGAAATCGATTTTTAGATTGTATTAACAACGTTGCACACGGTATTTGCCAAAGATCGTATTTTAATTCTCGATTTCTCTTTCGTTTTCTAGTTGGACATTGTCATCCATACGTGAACAAGCAAATCTACCGACAAATGGGCGCATGTGCAACAAATAATCGTTATTTACACGATAATACAGTTATTCTCGCTGAAAGAATAGCAAAAACTCTACCGGAAGGTTTAGAACAAGTATTCTACACGAATTCTGCGTAATGAAATCTTTTTGTTTTTTTTCTTCAAAATTTTGAATCGTATCGTTTCTTAGTTCGGAAGCAAATGATTTAGCTATTCGTTTAGCAAGAGAATATACAGGCAACTATGATCTACTTGCAATGGATAAGTAACCTAAGACAATTTTCTCAAGAAAAAAACAGGAGAAATATGAATTCGTTCTTCAGTGCTTATCATGGTCATTTGTCGAGTTTAGTCGAACTGTCAACATATGAATATAAAAAATATAAAAATAATTCTGGTCCACCCGAGCACGTTCATATCGTAAGTGTGAACGAAAATACGTGAATTGAATGTTCGAAAGATTTGTTTCGAACGGTAGATTGATCTGCCAGATGTTTATCGAGGCAAATATCGTGATATTGACTATGATTTCGATGAAGACAAACTCTGTGATTTATATGTGAACGATGCTCGAAAAGTTGTCGAACAAGCCGAAGCTCGTGGCCGACGAATTGCAATATTTTTCGTTGAAACTTTGCAATCGTGTGGCGGTCAAATCATATATCCCAAAGGATATTTAAAGAAAATATTCGAATATCTTCAATCGAAAGGTATTCTATGCGTTGCTGATGAAGTACAAACAGGTTTCGGTCGAAGTGGAACTCATTTTTGGGCGTTTCAATCGTACGGCGATGAAATCCATCCGGATTTCGTTACTCTAGGCAAATCAATGGGCAACGGGTTTCCTGTGGCTGCTCTCGTTACGAGAAAGAAAATTACTCGACGATTTGAAGAACATGGTATTGAGTATTTCAATACCTATGGTGGCAATCCAGTTAGTTGTCGAGCAGCATTGGCCGTACTCGATGTGATTGAAAATGAACAATTGCAAAAGAATGCGTATGAAGTTGGAAAATATTTTCTTGAGCAATTGCAAATTTTAAAAGATAAACATGAGTTGATCGGTGATGTTCGTGGTCGAGGTTTATTTCTCGGAATTGAAATTGTCAAAAATCGAGAGAAAAGAGAAGCTGGAATTGAAGAAGCAAGAAAAATTCAACAAAAGTAAATCATTGATCGAAATAAAAAATCGAGTTTTCATTCGATTTTTAGACTTCGTCAACATTTCGTCATCATGTCCTTGGATGGACCGGATCACAATGTTCTCAAATTCAAATCGTATGTTTCTCTTTCTTGTTCTCGTTATTCTTCATTTCAATCTCGTTCTTCATTTAGACCAATGTGTTTCTCAAAATCTGATGTCGATTATTTCTGTCAGCAACTCGACATTATTCTAAGCGAATAAAATTTTATTCGAAATTGATTGAATAAAAAAAAAGAAAGAAAGAAAGAAAGAACATTTCGTCTCTAATGTCTAAATCTATCTGACAATGAATTAGTTCGGATATCGAAGTAGATAATTCGAATCATCAACAACAAATTTGTACCAAATAAACGGAAGTATAACCGTAGCTAAATGCCATAGAGCATGTGCGTCAATAGTCCAAGCAATCGGTGAAAAATCGAGCAATTCCAATCCAACAAATGACATTGTTAATATCACAGATAGTGCACATTTCCAAACATAAATTTTGCCTTGAGAAAATTTCCATACACTCCATAATAACCAACAGATAACATTGAGTAAACCAATGAGAACATTCACCGTCATATTATATCCATAGTCCATTTTAATAAAAAGTAAATAATACGAATGATAGAGGAAAAATATGAAGAAAAACAATGAAATTCCGTAGGAAATCTGTTGAAATGGTGTCCGAAAAGCAATACGAATAATACAACAAATAAATTGAGCAAAAATAAGTGATATAGCACCGATATAGTCGAAGATTTCAGTTAGTGGTTTATCTCGAGCATGAAAAACTGTCGACCATATCCAAGCGTTGATTGAAATCAAACAAAAACTCATCCACATTGAATACAACGGATGAACACCTCGTCGAAGTGTTTGACGAAGTTTTCGGTAGCCAAAAAAATAATTCGAAAGAAGATTTAAAATTGAAAATAATGTCGATGCAGGCTCTTGAATGCCAAACACACGTTTAAACGGCCATTTGCCATGAAACTGAACGATACTTCGATTATTTGCTTGTAAATGTGAAACAGTCTGCCACATACATTCGTATGCGCACTCATCCGGACAGGACCATTGAAAAATCGATTGTTCCGAAAAGCCTAATGGCGTACTACAATTAATATGTTTACAATGATTTAAACAAGATCGATAAACATAGTGATTATCACCAGGAGATGCGAAAACTTCGACAATGAAAAGACTCAATATCAAACAGATCATCCGCATCATGAATGAATGAATGAAAGGTTGAATTCAACAAATAAATATTTGACAAAGATGTCGCCTTGGCGAATAGATTGATTGGTAAAGAGAAATTTATCTTAAAACACACGTGTGTATAACGAGTAGTTTTGCTGTTGCTGTTGTTGTTATTGTTGTTTTTTCTGTTTGAAGACTAAATTCGATAAATTCTTTTTTCGTCTTATTGAATTATGAGTTTTTTATGGGACTGGTTTACAGGCATTTTAAGTGCTCTCGGTAGGTGGACTTTAGTCGAGTAATTCAACGAATGATTCGTGTTAATCGTAGGTTTACATAAGAAAAGTGGCAAATTGGTATTTCTCGGGTTGGACAATGCAGGAAAAGTAAACGAAAAAAAAATCAAATGAATTTTTATTGAAGTTTTCTTGTTTGTTAGACAACGTTATTACATATGCTAAAAGACGATCGACTTGCTCAACATGTGCCCACACTTCATCCGAGTATTGAAAATCGATTCGATCGAATTGAAATCGTGATTGCTTTGTGTTTGTTTAGCTTCTGAAGAATTAGTTATGGGAAATATGAAGTTTACAACGTTTGATTTAGGCGGTCATGCCCAAGGTACAATGACAAAATTTCTAAAGAATTTAGTTGTTATTTTTGTTCAATTTGAATTTAGCTCGTCGAGTTTGGAAAGATTACTTTCCTGCTGTTGATTCCATTGTATTTCTTGTTGATGCTGTTGATCGAACACGTTTCGCAGAAGCTAAAGCAGAACTCGATGTTTGTTGATTTATGTTTCTTATTGAAATAAGTTTATCTCGTTTGTTTGTTTTTTTTTGCAGAGTTTACTAACTGATGAACAAGTTGCCAATGCACCTATAGTTGTACTTGGAAATAAAATCGATTTACCAGGAGCTGTCAGTGAACAAGAACTTCGTTATGTGCTCGGCATTTCCACAGCAACAACGGGCAAAGTATAACAGACAGAGAGAAAAAGAATGAAGAAACAACAAGTTTGTCTCACTTTTTTCAGGGTACAGTTCCTCGTACGAATATCAACGGTCGTCCAATGGAATTATTTATGTGCAGTGTTTTACGTCGTGAGGGTTATGGTGAAGCATTTCGTTGGTTATCACAGTATTTATAGAAAAAAAAGGGCAACAGCAAAAACAAAAAGCAAAATCAATCTTTTAGTCAACATTCATCGTTTCTTTCTTTTTTCTTGGTTTATTGTACTCATTCTATCATTTTGATTGATTTGTTTGACAAAGTTCGAAAGGATAAATAAATATGATCTTCTTTTTAAATAAATAAATATGGTCAGAATATGTATGCGAAGAAGATTAATTTGTCTGGACAAATCGATCTAATCCGATGTCAGTTGTTCGTTAACGACACTATGATGCGTTTGTGGTTGTTATGTTTTCTTGTTTCATTGACTTTCGAATGTGAAATTCTCAAAGTTTCCGATTGTCCACCGGGACCAAGTAAAGACGATGAAGATTTAATGAAATCAGAATTATATACTAAAGAACAATTATTCGCTTTTTGTGATGCCGGTAAAACTTATTCGGATTGTTTAAATGAACGTTTACATTGTTGTGATTTACGTGTTGAATATGCGTCAACATTAGCATCACTCGATGCACAATTGAAACGAAATGCTTGGCGAACAAGTCGATTTTGTGCAGGCGTATCCGAAGCGAATTCAATTCGATATCAATGTAAAACAACATCGAATCCATTGGAAACAACAACGACTCAATCGACTACAACAACAATACCGATTTGTAACATCGAAAAAGTAAAACAAAAAGAAAAATATTAAAAACAATAAAAATCAATTTTCATATTTTCTCAGGCTGCAAATCATTGCAATGCTATTCTCGAAAATCGTGTTCATTTCGATAGACATTGGTCAATCTACGAGAAAGCTAAATGGTGCAAAGATGCGTACGATTATCATACATGTGCATTGGCACATATAACCAATTGTTCGACATTGCCCGTCGTTACTGATCTGACACAGTTACAACTCTTCATGGATTTTGTCGAGAAAACTGCACATCGAGAATGTCCCGGTGGATTAAAAGGTTGTGCATTGAATGGCGAAAGTGATATGCGATGTCGGCTTGGTCCCAAGTATTTTCTCGACAAACACGCTGTCACTACCGATCGTACAAGCCAACAAACGACTCCTTCATTTTTTCTGTTCGTTAATTTACTTTTTTTCGTTGTAATTAATTGATGTTTATCGAAAATAAATTACCTTGGCAATTTCTCAATCGGAGAAAAGGAAAACATAAATAACTACCTACATGCAGGAATACGATCGATTTCGAAATTCGAAAGTTTGTCAATGGATTCAAGTATGCCGAATTGAATCGAAGATTATTTTCGAATCTTTCTTTCTCATAGAAAATAAATCATCAATATGAATATCCGTGTTATCTAAAAATACGTCATGTGAATGAGGATAATTATTCGAAATATCGTAATGCAAAAGCAAAAAGAACACCTTCGAATCGAACATCGATTCCAATGCATCACAATTGTCGAAATATGAATTATAATTCAACAGTTATGGTAAAAACGAAGAAGAAGAAACACGACGAATTTGGTTTCATTTCGTTTTCAGAGATTTCCCGTGCTTGATGAACGAGTCTATTGGGATGTTATCTATCCGGATTATTCGCCAATTGAATTTACAATCGAAAGAATTCTTCATAATCCAAAAGCGGATCCAATCGATCCGTAAAACTGAGAGATTGCCTTTTGTTTACGATTGAATATTTGAATGAATTTAGTTTGAAAATTCAACATTTCAATGAAATTGATGAAACTATCAATCGAATAAGTTTCACTGGTCGATATCATGTCGATTCAATTAACAATCGTCCACAGAATCCAATGGGACGAACTGGAAGTACGTCTTAAAGTCTTTCATTTTTCTCATTCAATCGAACTGATTTAGTCACTGGTCGTGGTCGATTGTATTATTGGGGCCCAAATCACGCCGGTGATCCGGTCGTTACTCGGTTAGATACTTTCATCATCTGCAGCGCTTTTCATAGAAGAATTTTCTTGAAAATTTCAGTTGGCTTCGTGATGACAATGAGCAGAAAGTTTATAGACAAGATCAATTCGATAAGCAACTGAAGCCTGTTCTCGAATTTGTCGCCATTCAACGACGTGATACAAAACAATGGGCTTTGCCAGGAGTAAAACTTTCTTTTAATTAATAAATCGTTTTGTTTTGCGAATGCAGAATTTGAAAGGGTATGGTCGATGCAAGTGAAAATGTATCCGAAACGATCAAACGTGAATTCGAAGAAGAAGCAATGAGTTCAAACGTTGACAAATCATTGATTGAAAAGCTATTTTCACAAGGACATAGACTCTTTGCTTCGTATTGTGACGATCCGAGAAATACGGATAATGCATGGATTGAAACTGTTGCAATGTATGTCGAATATGATTCGTATTGAAATGAATTTTTCCTTTTCTTAGACAGTATCATGACGAAACAGGTGAATTAACCAAAGATCTCAAATTAAATGCTGGTAAATAAATATTTATATTTGATTTTATACGATTTCCTTATCGATTTTAAAAAGGTGACGATGCTGAAAAAGTTGTTTGGTGTTCGATCGATCATCGACTTGATCTCTACGCTTCACATAAACATATCATCGAGCTCGTTGTCAATCGAATGAATGCATTTTGGCAATAAAATTGTTATTTCTCTTATATAATCATATAAAAAAGAAGAAGAAGACGACTCGCATTGGTCGATCATTGTAACCAATAAAAAGAATTTGTTAACAGAAAGAATAAACAAATATATATATATATCAAAGAGAGATTCTATTGATTTGTTAGATTCAATTTTTCAAGATGACATCTCGTCGTGGAATATTTTTTAATTCAAAAGCGCGTATTAATGAGAAATTACCTTCACTATCGACTAGCTCACTAGTTGATGATTCAAATAATAATAATAATAATAGCAGTAGTAATACTGATCAACTCGAACCACCTATTCCAATAGCACCATTGCCTGCAACGACAATGACAACAACGAGTGTTAAGAAGAAGATTATTCTCAATCATACGAAACGAACATTAGCCAAAACGAACTATTCAGGACCACGAAAAATCTTCAGTACAAATTATAAAGTAAAAAACATTTTGTGTTTCTTTTCGAAAAAGAATTCGTCAATCGATGTCTAGGCGAATCGAACGCAATTAAATCACAAAGCTTTCTTCGGCGGAAATACCGATGAATATGATATCGATAATCCCGAACCAAAGTCAACGAAAACTGTTATTCAACTACGTAAAACTAAAATCGAACAGAAAATCACAGTCAATCGTCCGTTAACATCATGTGCTGAACTTGACGAAACGCAAAGTTATATCGACGATATGGAATACTATCTGACTGGTATGCAAGCAGAGAAGTTACTTGCTGAACGATGTCTGAGGTATGCTGAAGTAGTTTTTTCGTGAGAAAATAATCGTTTGATTTTGAAGTGCAATTAAATTTGCTGAATTATGTTTAAAATCATCGTTTCGTACACATTTACGAACGGAAAAAACGATCGATAGAATATTCAATCTACTTCAAGATGCTCCAGATATTCCGGTAGGAACAAAAAAAAACCGAACTGATTATTTGATTTCAATTGTTTTTTGTTCTAGAGTTTAAATATCTGTACAGGATTTATCTTCTATATTCTTTCCTCAGATACACTTGCATCAGAATTAAATCTAAATCTTCTCCATTTAATCTTAAACCTGGTTAATAAAAGCTCAACAATCAATCCAAACGAAGATGAATATCAAAAAATGAAAGAGAAAATTTCGACACTCAATAAGAACGCATTTGGCGATGAGATTTTCTACGAATCACGATTCAATGTAAGCATTTACAAACAAGAATCTCTGCATACGAATAACACTTTTCTTTTCAAAGACA